>Ga0105046_10012115_pt1 | contig 13376 bp, 12 predicted proteins | sample MAT03_FD_78385 | JGI IMG/M metagenome (GOLD analysis project Ga0105046, IMG submission 78385) | Freshwater microbial communities from Lake Fryxell liftoff mats and glacier meltwater in Antarctica - MAT-03 (megahit assembly) | ecosystem: Environmental > Aquatic > Freshwater > Ice > Liftoff... | reverse complement strand
GCCGTACGGACCGCGTCAACATGCCGCGCGAAGGCCGCGCCGTCCCAGGGCTGGCCGGTGCGCACGGCCTCATTGGCGCGCTGGTAGGTGGCCAGCGCTTCGGCGTGGCGCCCGCCACCCTCCAGCGCTTGGCCCAACGCAAAGTCAAGCAGGACACGGTCGAATGCCGCCAACCCAGGCCGTGCCGCAGCCTGTGCCAGCGCCTCCACTTCGCGCGTCGACAACGGCACGGTCTTCAGATCGACCAGAGCGAACCAGGCGCGCGCCACTTCCTGGTCGCGATCAATCAGTGCCCGACAGTCAGCCGCGGCGGCTTGGGCGTCGCCCAGCGCCTTCAGGCAGCGCGCGCGCTGCAGCAGCCCGACAACGGACTGCGGCTCCAGCCGCAGATGAGACTGCACCGCCTGCAGCGCTTCCTCATAAAAACCCTGGGCGTCGCATTCGATGCTGATCTTCAGCCAGTCGCCGGCCGTGGTTGCACAGCCCAGGGCCTGGCGCAGACTGGCGCGGGCCGCCTCGCCGTCGCTGTTGCGTCCTTGCGCATGGCCCAGCAGGCACCACAGCCCGGGCTCTGCCGGGCGCGCTGCTGCAGCGCGGGCCAGATTGGCCACAGCGGCAGGCCAGTCCTGGGCCTCGGTGTGGCGCAGGCCCTGCCACAGCAGCACCTCGGGATGGTCGGGAGCCTCGCGCGCGAGTTGCAGCAGCCACTGCGCGGCCATCAGCTTGTCGCCCGCCGCCTGCAAACGCATCACCTTGCGCATGGCTTCAGCTTGCGCTGGGCTCAGACCGCGCAGTCGGTCTTGCAATGCGTTTCGCGATCGGTCTTGCGATCGGTCTTGCGATCGGTCTCGCGATCGGTCTCGCGATCCGTGTCGCAACTCGGCGGCCTGCGCCTTGTCGTTGAGGCTTTTCGGAGTCTGAGGTGGCATGGTGGACAGCAAGTCGAGGCCGCTGGATTTTGCAGCCGCAACGCTGGCCAGGAGTTGCAGGGTTGGGGCAAGGGTTGGGGCAAGGATTGGGGCTAGGCTTGGGGCAAGGCGACTCACACTTTCTGCTCAAGGTCGAAATGCTCGATCGGGCGCAGGGGCTGTTTGTAGTCAGCGCCTGCTGTGCCTGGCATCACAACGATCCCCCATGCACGACCCCGCACCACACCGTGTGACACCGGGTCACAAGCGCTGGCGCTATCAAAGCGCGGCAGTTCGACCCCATGCCAGAATAGGGTCCAACCCTGATACCGCCCACGGCGCTGGCTCAATTCGGCGCCGCCGCACCTTGAACGACACCCCCTTCATCGAAATCGACCGCGTCAGCTTTGGCTACGACAGCCGGCGCACCATCCTCTCTGGTGTATCGCTGAAGTTCCCTCGTGGCAAGGTCAGCGCCATCCTGGGTGGCTCGGGCTGCGGCAAAACCACCTTGTTGCGTTTGATTGGTGGCGTGCACGCCGCCACCAGCGGGCGCGTGGTGTTTGACGGCGACGTGGTCAACACCCGCGACAAGGACCAACTCTTTCGCCTGCGCCGCCGCCTGGGCATGCTGTTCCAGTTCGGCGCCTTGTTCACCGACCTCACGGTGTTCGAGAACGTGGCATTCCCGCTGCGCGAACACACCGCCTTGCCCGCCGACATGGTTCGCGACATTGTTCTGATGAAGCTCAACGCCGTGGGTCTGCGCGGCGCGGCACAGTTGCGCATCAGCGAGATCTCCGGTGGCATGGCGCGGCGCGTGGCGCTGGCCCGCGCCATCGCGCTGGACCCTGAACTGATCATGTACGACGAGCCCTTCGCCGGTCTGGACCTGATCAGCATGGGCGTGGCCGCCAAGTTGATCCGCACCCTCAACGACGTCACCGGTGCGACGTCGCTGGTGGTCAGCCACGACGTGATTGAATGCATGGCCATCAGCGACTTTGTGGTGCTGATGGCGACCGGTGGGCGCATCGTGTCGCAAGGCACACCCGCCGAGTTGATGGCATCCACCGACCCGGAGACCCGGCAGTTCACACGCGGCGAACCCGACGGCCCGGTGAAGTTTCATTACCCGGCGCCGCCGATCGACGCCGACTTTGGTCTGAGCGCGCAGGCATTGACACCATGAACTATGCGCAACGTTTGGGCACCAGCACCCTGGACCAGTTGCGCGGCTGGGGCCATGCCGCTTTGTTCTTCTGGGACATGCTGCTGGCCGTGCCCGCGTCGCTGCGCCGCTTCGGCTTGGTGGTGGCGCAGATCTACGCCATCGGCAACCGCTCGCTGGTCATCATCCTGGCCTCGGGCCTGGCGGTGGGGTTTGTGCTGGCGTTGCAGATGTACTACGCCCTGGTCACCTACGGCGCCGCCGAAAGCCTGGGCCTGATCGTCAACCTGTCGCTGGTGCGTGAACTCGGGCCAGTGGTGACGGGGCTGCTGTTCGCCGGGCGGGCCGGCACGTCGCTGACGGCCGAGATCGGCCTGATGAAAGCGGGTGAACAAATCGCCGCGATGGAGCTGATGGCCATCGACCCCAAGGCCCGCGTGCTGGCACCTCGGCTGATTGGCGGCGTGGTGTCGATGCCCATCCTGGCAGCGCTGTTCTCGGCCATCGGCATCCTGGGCGCGTGGGTGGTGGCGGTGAAGATGATCGGTGTGGACGCGGGCAACTTCTGGTCGATCATGCAGACACAGGTCGATGTCTGGCGCGACATCGGCAACGGCGTCATCAAGTCCATCGTCTTCGGCGTGATCTGCACCGTGGTGGCGCTGTACCAAGGCTATGAGACCGAGGCCACGCCAGAAGGCGTGGCCTATGCGACTACACGCACGGTGGTGATCTCGTCGCTGTGGATCCTGGGCATGGACTTCATCCTCACGGCCTTGATGTTTTCAACGCCTTGATGGGGCGATCTGGAGTGTTTGACCATGGGTAAAAAGAGCATTGAGACTTTGGTGGGGCTGTTTGTGTTGCTGGGAGTCGCCGCTTTGGCGTTTCTGGCGCTGAAGGCCGCCAACCTGGGCAGTCTGACGGGCAGCGACAGCTACAGCGTGCAAGCGCGTTTTGACAACATCGGGGGCTTGAAACCACGGGCTGCCGTGCGTTCGGCGGGCGTGACGGTGGGCCGCGTCAAGTCGATTGCTCTGGACCCCAAGACATTCCAGGGGGTGGTCACCCTGGACATCGAACGGACCTACAACTTCCCCAAGGACACGGCGGCCAAGATCCTGACCGCTGGTTTGTTGGGCGACCAGTACGTTGGCCTGGAACCCGGCGGTGACGACAAGAACCTGGCCGCCGGCGAGACCATTGCACAGACCCAGAGTGCCGTGGTTCTGGAAAACCTGATCGGCCAGTTCCTGACCACCACGGCTGACAACGCTGGCAGCGCCAGCGGTGCAGCCTCAGGCCCGACGAAATGACCATCCTGCAAACCCTGTTGCGGTTGTGTGTGGTGGTGACTCTGGTCGCGCTGACCGGGTGCGCCACCGTGGCCGGCCCAGGCACCAAGGCCAGCGCCGAACCGGTCAACGTCGATCCTTGGGAGAACTGGAACCGCAAGGTATTCGCCTTCAACGAGGGCCTGGACGAGGCCCTCATCAAACCCGCTGCCAAGGCTTACCGCGACGCCGTCCCAGCCCTCGTGCGCACCGGCGTGAGCAACGTGTTTGGCAACATCAACGACGCCTGGTCTGCGGCGAATCACCTGCTGCAGGGCAAGGTGGGCAGCGGCCTGGAAATGGGTTTTCGCGTCTTGACCAACACCTTGTTGGGTTTTGGTGGCGTGTTGGACCCGGCCACTGAATTTGGCATGACCAAACGCAGCGAAGACTTTGGCCAGACCCTGGGCCGCTGGGGTTTTGCCAACGGGCCTTTTTTGGTGCTGCCGGTGCTCGGGCCGCAGACAGTGCGAGACACCGCCGGCTTCTTGGTGGACCGTCAAGCCTCGGCCTCGCGGCTGCCCGACACCAGCAGCGCGCAATGGGCTGTGGTGGGGCTGGAGGTAGTCGATATCCGCACCCGTTTGCTTGGTAGCACGCAGTTGCTGGACCAGATCGCACTGGACAAATACAGCTTCGTGCGCGACGCTTACCTGTCCCGCCGCCGCGACTCGCTCTTCGACGGCGCACCGCCGCTGGAAGACGACTTCGCTGATGAACCAGCCAAGCCGGCTGCGGCCGCACCGGCTGGCGCGGCTGTGACACCGGGTGCGGCCCAGCCTGGTACCGCGCCTGTTACCGTGCCTGGTACCGCGCCTGTTACCGCGCCTGTTACCGTGCCTGGTACCACGCTTGGTACCGCGCCTGTTAGCGCTCCTGCTACCTCTCCTGCTACCGCTCCTGCCGGCCAGGTTGCGCCAACCCCGTCCCCGTCCCCAGCCCCAAAACCCGCAACGCCACCGGCGCCACCCGCGCCCAGGTGAACCAAACCGCCGACTGCCGCGTTATGGCCCACTTGGCCCCGAACCCAGGGCCTGACCACAAAGGACTTTCATGTTCAAACAACTGCTGACTTCATCGACCCTGGCGCTGGCCCTGCTGACTGGCGCGGCCGTGCCGGTAGGGGCCCAGACGGCCGCCACGACTCCCGACGCACTGATCAGGCAGATCTCGATCGACGTGATCGAAAGCACCAAGGCCGACAAGGCGATCCAGGCAGGTGATGTGAACAAGGTCATCGCGCTGGTCGACGCCAAGGTGCTGCCCAACGTCAATTTCGAAGTGATGACACGCTCTGCAGTCGGCCCCAGGTGGCGCGAGGCCACACCCGAGCAGCGCGGCAAGCTGCAAAATGAGTTCAAGACGCTGCTGGTTCGGGTTTATGCCGGCGCCCTGTCGCAAGTCAAAGACCAGACCGTTGAAGTCACCAAAACCCTGCCCGTGCCCGGCAGCAGCCAGGTCGTGGTGCAGACCGAAGTGCGTGGCAAGGGCGAACCCATCAAGCTCGACTACCGCATGGACAAGCCCGCCGACGCGCCAGCGTGGAAGATCATCGACGTCAACGTCGGTGGTATCTGGCTGGTGCAAAGCTACCGTTCGCAATTCGCTGGCGAACTGACCAAAGGCGGCGTTGACGGTTTGATCGGTGCTCTGGTCGAGCGCAACAAGCCAGGCAAGAGCTGAATCTGAAGCCCAGCGGACCGGAACCCGGCCCGGCAGGTCGACCTAACTCCTCATCACCACGCATGCAACTCCCCGACGCCGCCACCCTGGCCAACGCCCCACAGCTGCTGCAAGCCTTGCAGCTGGCGGTGGCCGCGGGCAGCGGCCCGCTGCGTGTGGACGCCAAGGCCCTGCTGCAGTTCGACACCTCGGCGCTGGCATTTTTGATGCAGGCCCACCGCCTGGCTCGCGACGCAGGGCGTGGTTTCGAGCTGGTCGGCGCGCCACCCAAGCTGGCACAACTGGCCCGGCTTTACGGTGTGGCTTCGTTGTTGTCGCTGCCGGAAACTGACTCGGCTCCGGACGTCGCGTCAGTCTCGACGTAGCGCCGCAGCCGCAGGTTCTTCTTCATCTCTTGCAGCATCGGTCGCAGCGTGGCTGAGCCCAGGCGCAAGGCCACACCGGTGGTCAAAATGTCCACCACCAGCAGGTGCAGCAAGCGCGACACCATGGGGCTGTAGCGATCGGCGTCTTCGGGGTGGTCCACCGCCAGCAGCACATGCTGTGGCCCGGCCAAGGCCTGATGCGCCAAAGGCGAAGCACTGGCGGTGATAAAGATCAGCGTCGCACCCTTCCTGCGGGCAATGTCGACGACGTCCAGCAGGTCGCGGCTGCGGCCGGAATTGCTGATCAGCACGGCGCAGTCGCCCGGACGCAGCAGGGTGGCACTCATCACCTGCACATGGCCGTCACTGATGGCCGTGGCGCTGATGCCCAGACGGAAAAACTTGTGCTGCGCGTCCAGCGCCACCAAGCCTGAATTTCCCACGCCGTAAAACTCGATGCGGCCTTGGTTCTGACCGCAAGCCGCGAGCGCGGCGATCGCGCGCTCCATGGCCTGGCTGGCTGCGGCGTTGCGATAGTGCAGCATGGCGGCCACGGCGTTGTCCACGACCTTGATGACGATCTCGCCGGCCCGGTCGTCGTCGTTCACTGAGCGGTGCACAAACGGCACGCCTTCGTTGACACTGCCGGCCAGCTTGCGCTTGAAGTCGGCCAGACCGGCGTAACCCACGCTGCGGCAAAAGCGCACCACGGTCGGCTTGCTGACGCCAGAACGGTGGGCCAGCTCGCCCACCGGCAGGGTCGAAAAACTGCGCGGGTCGGCCAGCAGCACGCCGGCCACGCGCTGCTCAGCCGGCGGCAAGGCGGGGACGGCGGCGCGAATGCGTTCGAGCATGGTCTGGCCCAGCCCTCAGTCCTGCACTGCGCCGGCGTTCAAGGCCTGGCTGGGCGACAGCTCCCGGGTGCGCGCGGGCGCCACGAACTGCGCCGTGGGTTTGATCGACTGCCCCAGCACGTCGGGCATTTCCACCGCCCGCCCGCGCAGCCATGAACCGCGTTTGAGGCCATAGGCCCGTACGTCAGGGTCGACCAAGGCCGAACGCGGCACCGGCACGTTGCCCTGGGTCACATCGCCCCAACCCGCGTTGGACGCTCCCATTCCCACAAACAGGTTGTTGAACAAGCGCACGGGCGTCGGTTCCTGGGGCTTGAGTTCGTGCACATGGACAAACAAGGCAGGTTTGTTGGCGTCATTGATGAAGGTGTTGTGGGCCATCACCAAAGCATGGCGGCGGGGCCGGTCGTCAGCGCCTTCGGCACCCAGGGACACCAGTGCCGGGTTGCTGGTGTTGGCACTTTGGCCGATGACGTTGCCCACCACCCAGGCCGAGCCGCCGTTGGGGAATTCCAGCTCGTAGGCGGCTCGGCCGCCTGCTCCGTCGACCAGTTCGTTGTACTGGATGAAACTTTCCATGGCGCGGGACTTCACCAGATGCCCGCGATCCCCGCCGCTGACCCGGCAGCCGCGCAGCGTGAAGCGGGCGATGCGGCCCACATACACCAGGTGCGGCAGTGGCGTCCCGGCCGGAGCCTGGCCGAACTCGCTGTCGTGGATGTTCAACTCGGCGTCGCCAAAATTGGCCGTGAGCAAGCCGTTTTCATTGTCGAAAAAACCACAGCCCTGGACGTGCAGGCGGCCCTTCTCGAAGCGGATGCCAGCGCCGTTGCGGTCGGCCACGCGGGCGCCGCGGAACTCGATGTTCTCGATGCGCACGTCGCCCTGGCGCACCACCAGGATGGCCTTGCCCTCAGCGCTTTGCCCGGCCGCGTGCAGCACCGGGCGCGCGCCCAGGCCGCGCAGTGTCAGCCGCTTTTGGTTGATGACGCCGACTTGCCCACGGTAGTCACCGCTGGGCAACTGAATCTCGTCACCATCGGCTGCGCGCTTCAGGGCGTTGGCCAAGGTCAGCTCGGGGCCAACGGTGAAGATGGCGCCACGGGCACTGCGCCAGGCCAGGCTGCCCGACAGCGTCAGCGCAGCTGCAGCGGCCTGCCGCAGAACCCTGCGCCGTCGCAGGCTGGTGTGCGCCTCGCTGGAGCCCAAGGTCATTGCTCTTCGGCCCAGGTATTGCCGTCGCGCGCAACCAAGGCGCTCGCCGCCGGTGGGCCCCAACTGCCGGCTGCGTAAGTGCGGGGGCCCACGGTGTCGGCGGCCCAGGCATTCAGGATCGGCTCCACCCAACGCCATGCCTGCTCTTGCTCGTCGCTGCGCACAAACAGGTTCAGGCGCCCGGCCAGCGCGTCCATCAACAGCCGCTCATAGGCGCCCACCCGCTGGCTGGCGAAAGCCTTGTCAAAGTCCAGGTCCAGCGACACCGGTGCCAGCGATTCGTTGATGCCACTGCCTTTGGCGGCCAGCAAGTGCAGTTCCAGACCGTCCTCGGGCTGCATCTTGATCACCAGCTTGTTGGGCTGGCGCGTGCCCGGGAAAATCGGATGCGGCACCTCGCGAAAATTCACCACGATCTGCGAGTCACGCGCGGCCAGCCGCTTGCCGGTGCGCAGGTAGAACGGCACACCCGCCCAGCGCCAGTTCTGCACCTCGGTGCGCAGCGCCACGAAGGTTTCGCAGGTGCTGCCGGGTGCTACTTTCACTTCGTCCAGGTAACCTTTGACCGGCTCACCGTGGACCGTGCCGGCTTTGTACTGGCCGCGCACCACGTCGCGCGCCACGGTCTCTGGCGTGAAGGGGCGCAGCGACTTCAGCACCTTCAGTTTCTCGTCACGAATCGCGTCGGCGTCGTTGCTGGACGGCGGCTCCATGGCGATCATGGTCAGCAACTGCAGGGCGTGGTTCTGCACCATGTCGCGCAAGGCGCCGGTGGTGTTGTAGTACTCGCCACGCGTGCCCACGCCCAGGTTTTCGGCCAGCGTGATCTGGATGTTGGCGATGCTTTCGCGGCGCCACAGGGGCTCGAACAAGGCGTTGCCAAAACGCAGCGCCATCAGGTTCTGCACGGCCGGTTTGCCCAGGTAATGGTCGATGCGGTAGGCCTGTTCTTCCTTGAACACCGAGCCCACCACGCGGTTGATCTCCTGGGCACTTTTGAGGTCGTGGCCGAGCGGTTTCTCCAGCACCACGCGAACGTTCGGGCCATTCAGACCGGCAGCGCCCAGTTGCGCGCAGATGACCGGAAACAGGTGCGGGCTGGTGGCCAAAAACGGCACCACCACGTCAGCACCGCGCGCATCGATCCACTGTTTCAGGCCCTGGTAATGCTCGGGCTGCGACAGGTCCATGCGGCGGTAGGACAGCAGCTGTGCGAAGGCCGCAAATTCTTCGTCGGTCGGGCGTTTGCTGGGCTCGACTTCGGTGAAACGCTCGTGGATGAAAGCCCGGTACGCCTCGTCGCTGCGCTCGTCACGCGCGACCGCCAGGATGCGCCCGCCGGGCGGCAGTTTTCCGTGGCGGAACGCTTGAAAAAGCGCTGGCATCAGCTTGCGCCACGTCAGGTCGCCGGTGCCACCAAAAAGGATCAGATCGAAGGACATTGGCAGCAGTTCATGTAATTTGGTTACAGCAGCGATGATGCTTTGGTTTCAGGGGTGGGTCAACGCGGGGCAGACGCCGCCTGTGCCTGCGCCAGCTCACGCATGAGCCGCTGTTCACGGCCCGAGCTGGCCCATTCTTCGAAGGACTTGCCGCTGGTTTGCATGGCCTTGCGCAAGGCTCCGACTTCGCCCAGTGCAGCCGTGTCGCGCAGTCGCGTTTCCAGGCGGGCGATGCTGCTGCAACTGAACATCGGCTCCGATACCGGGAAACGCTCGGCCTGGAAGGTTGCGAACGCATCGCTGGTATCTTGAAGCGGCTTGAGTTGAGCGACTGGCCAACCACGCGCCGCTGCGATCCGCGTGCCCATACCGTGATGCAACATGCTGGCACTCTCAGCGGTGAACAAGCGCACCAGGCCGTCACAGGTCTGCGCCTGTTGCGCATCACCTGGGCGCACAGGCAAGCAGTACGACCGTGGCGTGAGCATGTCTTGAACGAACGCTGCGGAAACGCCGATCAAGCTAGCCAACTCCTGGGTCCGCTCGAGTGGCTTGAGGCTTTGCCAGGCTGGCGAAGCCCACAAGGGTTGGTGAACTGCGAAGTAGTCGCTGCTCAGCTTGGGCAGTTGTGCGGCTTGCTGCAAGGCTGCCTGCACACTCGCTTCGTCTTTGCGCCGGGCGGCCAGGCTGGCCTGCCATAAGTAGGGCCCGGCATCGTCCGGCGCGCGTGCCTGCCACCCTTGGGGCGTGATTGATTGGCAACCCGGTACGGCCGCCGCCACCGCGGGGTCCCGGAAGCGGCAAACAAAAGCAACGGTCAGCGCATACACCCAAGGGTCAAGGCTGCGCTGGGCCAGCGCGACCAGGTCGGCCGAGTGGCGCTCGGAGGGCCTCAGGCGCGGGTCGTTGCTGACGCGCACCTGGCAAGTCATGTCCTCGCCACACAAGGTGTGCAGATTGGCCTGAACGCGATCAAGCTGCGACACCAGGCCCAGCACATGGGCCAACGCCTGTTCACGCTCGCTGCCGTGCCGAAGCGAATCGGCCAACCGCTGCTGGGTCTCCATCTGCACCTCGCGCGGAAACAAGCGGGCAACGTCCCGTTCGGTCAACAGGCCGTGGCCGCACACCTCCTCGCGTTCTTGGCCTGGATCCAGCGTTGCAGCCTTGACCTGGGGAAGCACCGCGCTCGCTGCTGCCATGGCCAGCAAGGGCGCTGAAGCAAGCGCATCAGGCCTGGCGGCGACTGCAGGCGACGCGCGCCGGGTTGACGCCGGCGCACTGGCCGCGACGCTGGTCTGTGCTGCATCGCCCTCGTTATCCGACCTGCCCGCGCGCCACCACCCCAGTGTCACTGCAGCCAGCGCCAGCGCCAGCGCAACCCACCCCAACGCGCGCTTGTCGGCCATGCGGCATCAGGCTGCCAGGGCCTGCTCCAGGTCCGCAATCAGGTCATCCACATGCTCGATGCCCACCGACAAGCGCAGCAGGTCGGCTGGCGCAGGCGTGCCCACGCCTTCAACACTCGCGCGGTGTTCGATCAGGCTCTCGGTGCCGCCCAGCGACGTGGCGCGTTTCCAAAGCTGGGTGTGTGCCGCCACCGACACCGCGGCCGCCTCGCCAGCCCGCACGCGGATGCTCATCATCCCGCCAAAGCCCCCGACCATCTGGCGCTTGGCCACGTCGTGGCCAGCAAAACCCGGCAGGCCGGGATACAACACTTCCCGTACAAGTGGATGGCCGTCGAAGTGTTCGGCAATGCGCTGCGCTGACTCACAGGCAGCGCGCACCCTCAGGTGCAGCGTGCGCATGCCGCGCAGCAACAACCAGGCCTCAAAGCTGCCCAAGGTGCCGCCCACCTGCGCACGCACCTTGCGAATGCGCTGCCACAGCTCGCTGTCAGCCCGCGCCACCAGGGCGCCGGCGATCAAGTCGGAGTGGCCATTCAGGTATTTGGTGGCGGCGTGCATGACGATGTCCGCGCCCAACGCCAGCGGCTGCGTCAACAACGGCGTGGCCACCGTGGAATCGACCGCCAACACCGCGCCGGCTGCATGCGCCGCTTGCGCCGTGGCGACGATGTCAGTCACGGTCCACAGCGGGTTGGCCGGGGTTTCGATCCACACCAGCCTGGTCTTGCCCGGGCGCAAGGCGGCTTGAACGGCTGCGGGCTCGTGCATGTCGATCAGTTCGACCTCCAAGCCCCAGCCTGTCGCAAACGTCATCAGCCAATTGCGCAGTGACCAGTACATGACCTTGGGCGCCAGCACATGGTCACCCGGTGCGAGGGCCTGGAAAACAGCCGTGGCCGCAGCCATGCCGCTGGCGAACAACAGCGCCTGCTGGCCGCGTTCCAGGCGCGCGAGCAAAGCCTCGGCCTGGTCGAACGCCGGGTTGTCGGCGCGGGCGTAGACGCGGCCGCTGCGGTACTGGTTGTCGGGGTCGCGCAAGTAGGTGCTGCTGACGTGCAACGGCAAGGTGATGGCGCGAGTGCTTTCGTCGACCCACCCCAGGGCCTGGGCGATCAGGGTGTCGGGGTGTGCGTGTTCGATATCCATGACTTCGATGGTGTACTTGCGTTTGTTTTACTTCTGAAAAGCACCAGGCGACCAGCTGCTGCGCTCGCCGCTCAAGGGTTTGGCGCCCATCGGCCAATTGAATTCGGCCTTGGGCGACAGGTCTTGGCCGCTCACCTGGCGCGGGTCGACACCGCTGCCGCGCCAGACGGAGCCCGGTGGCAGTTCGAAGGCGTGGGTGGCGGTGTCCATCAACATGCCCTGCGTCGCCGGGCGGTTGCCCTGGAACTGGCCCGAGGCGCCCAGCCAGAACACGCCGCTGCCCACCAGGAGGTTGTTGATGGCCACAACCTCGGTGCCCTCGGGCAGCTTGTCGCGCCACACGCGCATGAACCAGGCGGGTGTCAGCATGTTGTTGACGAAGGTGTTGTGGGCGACGTACAGGACGTTGCGCTCCCAGGCCCGGCCTTCGGCGCCGTAGGCCAACATCACCCGGTTCTGGCCTCGCGGGCTTTGGCCGATGAGGTTGCCGATGACGGTGGCCACACCGCCCACGGGCAGGTCGATCTCGTAGGAGCCGCCACCGGTGTTGCCATCGTGGATGAAGTTGTAGCCAATGAAACTCTCGCGCGCCCGCGACTTGATCATGTGGCCTTCAAAACCCTGCTGGAAGCGGCTGCCGGTGATGCTGAGCTTGCCGATGCGGCCGACATTCAGAAGATGTGGCAGACCGCCCACGGTGCGGGGCGCCAGGCCGAACTGGGTGTTCTCGATCGTCAACGTGGCCGCGTCGTTGTTCAGCGCCAGCACGCCGTGTTCGTTGTCGTAGAAAACGCAGTCGCGCAACAGCAGCACGCCACCGTCCTGGCGTACCCCGGCGCCACCCGCGTCCTGCGCGCGCGCGCCGCGGAACTCGATGTTCTGGATCACGACTTCGCCGCCCTTGACCGTCCAGATGGCGCGCGCCGAGCCCAGTTTGCGCTCGGCGTTGAACACCGGGCGGGTGCCCACACCGCGCAGCGTCAATCGGCGCTGCTCCAGCACCACCGGCGGCCCCCGGTACTCGCCGGGAAGGATGTCGATGACGTCGCCGTCCCGCGCTTTGTCCAACGCCTGCTGCAAAGTCAGTGGCACGCCTGCCGGGCCGACCACCAGGCGTTCGGCTGCGCTGGCCGTGGTGACGCCAGTGGCCGCAACCACGGCGACGAGCAGGGCCAGGGCGCGGCGCCAGATGTTGGTCACAGCGGCACCTCGATGCGCATCTCGCGCCAGCGCAGCACGGCCGATTTGGGGCCGATGCGCTCAACCGTCACGCCGGGCGCAGCGCCCTCGCCTTCACGCACGACCTGGCCATTGATCATCATGAAACGCCCAGAGGGGCTGTCGGAATAGATCGACCCACCCAGCGCCATGGCCGGCAGTTCACGCCGGAGGTCGGGCGGCAGTTCGGCCAGCAGCGTGGCGCGAACAACCGGTGGCGCAGCGCGCGGGCGCGGTGCTGCGGCGGCCTCCGCTGCGGGCTCGGCTGGCGCACGGAGCGGAAGCTTGGGCAACCTGGGGGCGGCGTCTGCCGAGCGAGCAGGTCCAGGTCCAGGCACTGGCGCGGGTGGTGAGGCAAGCGGTCCGCCAAGCGGTCCGCCAAGCGCTCCGCCAAGCGGTCCTGCAGGCGGTCCTGCAGGCGCAATCCCAGGAGGTATCGGCGCGCCGGGACTCGCCAGCGCGCCGGCTGCGGGTGCTGGCACAGGCGGGGTCGACCGGCCAAGCGCCCACCACAACACGCCCGCCAAGGCCAGCAAGCTCAAACTCAACGCCACCCACAGAGCGACCGGTCGGGCCGCAGCCGCTTTGTTTTCCAGGCCGGTGCCCAGGGGCCGGGCGTGCAGGCCGG
>Ga0105046_10012114_pt1 | contig 13376 bp, 5 predicted proteins | sample MAT03_FD_78385 | JGI IMG/M metagenome (GOLD analysis project Ga0105046, IMG submission 78385) | Freshwater microbial communities from Lake Fryxell liftoff mats and glacier meltwater in Antarctica - MAT-03 (megahit assembly) | ecosystem: Environmental > Aquatic > Freshwater > Ice > Liftoff... | reverse complement strand
GAATACCACCCTTACGGCACAACGGCCTACCAGGCGCAAAATAAGGAGGTAAAAGCCGCCGCCAAACGCTACCGCTACACCGGCATGGAACGGGATGAGGAGAGCGGGCTGGCGTATCATACGGCGCGGTATTATTTGCCATGGTTGGGGAGGTGGGGGAGTTGTGATCCTATTGGGGTGGAGGGGGGGATGAATTTGTATGGATATTCAAATTATAACCCTTTACTAAACTTGGATAAAAGTGGAAAGGATCCAGGTACTGGTTCTGCTGACAAATTACTATATAGCCAATTTGTCTTTTTAACAGATTTGAGAAATCAACTTGTAACAGTAGGGGCAAGAGGTCGGCAAATCGATGAATTTCTTGGTAAAGAGGGGGCTGAATATGATGCTAAATCAATTCTAAAAAAATATGGATATGAATATAGTTTTTGGGGTATGGAGCACAGGCAAAAAGTATTTGATGCAATAGCAAGATATGAAGAAGATTTTTTAAAAATTTATGATAAAGATATAGCCATTAGATACGGCTACGTTGACGTACATCAGAAATATGACTATATGGATGAGACAGGGACTCATCATGGTACAATTTTAGAACATATGATTAGAGAAAAAAAATTCAAAACAGAATGGATTTTACAAGTAGCAAGCAATGCTTCTCGAGGAGGTATTCCCGCCGCAGTAGGAGCAGCATATGGTGGCAAATATGCTTTAGAGTGGTCAAGTATAGGAGTAGCTTTAAATAACCTTGCGGGTGCAAGTACACCCGCTTTTGCATCTCGCCAAATGAGAGGAAATACCAATCCGTCAAATTCTTCTGGTAGACCATCTTTAGGTAGTACGGAAACTCCAAAATCACCTGCAACGCCTCAATTACCAAGAGTACCTTTACCTTTTCCGGGAGAAAGCCCTAGGGATTATGGTACAAGAATTCACCAATGGCTACCCCGAATGATGAAGGATGTGGGCATAGGAGGTAAGTTTAATGTTGCTCCAGGTTTGACTGGGCCAGATTTACAAAATCCAACTGGCATTAACGCTAAGTTTGTGGAAATGAAATCATTATGGGGAAATCAATATCCAATGAGAAAACAGGCAAATAATTGGGGATTTAAATTGACAGAAGGCGTTTATGTTTTTTATGATAGATATCTTGGGGATGTTTATTTTGGTAAATTTACAGATTAACAGCCTGTTGTGTCCCCGCTGGATAAAAGTGTTCAGCAACCACAAAAACCAAAAGCAACGCTCACTCGAGAGAAAGTGCGATGCGAAGTCACCGTCGGCAAGTCTCAGATTTGAGAATAATATAATTTCGTAATCTCTTAAAAAGCAATAAATAATGGACAACAACACCCTGCAAAAAGATATCCTTTTAAAGGATTATGAAATGAAGGTGAACTATATCGAATAGCATTTGAGTCGTATGGACAATAGCATCTTGAAACCCAATTATTTAACAAAATCAACTTTAAAATCATGGAACTAAAATTTTTTTCAGAAATCATCGAATCACTGGGCAAAATTTTTACCACTCTAAAAGCAATCAAAGACATTCCCAAAGATAAACGGGATGAAATCAGGGAAGCATTGGGAGGTACATTTACCATGCTTAATTCAACCCTGAATATGATTATCATCAGGTTGGGTGAAATATATAGAATTCAGGACAAGGCGACATTTCTTGAAGAAGTTTCCCAATTACAATATGGTGATACATGGTTAGCATCTGAGCGTGCTTTCCGCTTGTGTGAGAGCCTGAAACATGGACTCCGAGAATGGCAGACTATAGACCAATCTATAATAAACCTAGTCAGTCTAAAAAACTGGAATGAGTTGAAAGATCAGATGGAAAATATCTTAAAAAATGAAACTGAACTTGCCTACTATATAGAGCAAAACTTTCGTGAAATAGCAAATTCTGCTTTTGATCACGCATCAGCAGACGCTGCAGCCATAAAAATGGAAGTAGTAAACTCACAAAAACAATTGAATGAGCAACGAAAACACTTAATGCAATTAGAGTTGAATATGTATGATTTACTCTAAAAATGATTCAGTACTATCTATTCGGTATGCATCTTAGGATCAACCGGATGTTTAATTGAAAATTTAAACCGCACTGGGTAAAAGACTTCAGCAACCTCCGCAGACCAAAAGCAGCGCTTGCTTGCGAACATCTGCGATGCGAAGTGTACTGTCGGCAAGTCTCTAACTGGTGAATAATATAACCGAATGAAAACCGGTCGAAACAACAACAAGCCCGACTAATTAAAACAAATAAAAATGGAATTCGAAGCCAAACCACCCGACGACCAAGCCTTCTCCCTACCCGAAAACCCCATCCTCCGCACCGCCAACATGGTCAAAGCCATCCACTGGTATCCGGGCGATGACAAAGTCGGCTCGACACACTGCACCGGCAAGGTACTGGAATGGGTCGGGAAAACGCCGCTCGACGAATCGCCGGAAAACCCGGAAGCCAGGGAGGTTTTGGTGGATTGGATGAGGTTGCTCGCTGCCAAAGTAGTTCGTCCACCTTTCGACGATTCGGACTCGGCGCTGCGCCTGATTGAATGTGCGCTGAATATTCAGGTCAGCATCCATACGCGCAACTACCTGGAGAATATCCGGCAACAAATTATAGCAGTGCAAGACAAACGGTCATAAGCCACTAAACGGAGAAATTGAAACAGCAATAGCAATGGTCGCCACCACCTTCCCATCCCTCACCACCCCCGAAGCGGTAATCTCGCTGCAATGGGTCGGCGACGACCGCCTTGTCGTAGCCGGGGTATCGGGCATGGGCTTGTACGAGCGGAAAGGGAATCTACTGGCCAGTGCCCCGGAAGGCGCCCGACGCCTGGCCTGGCGCCCCGGAGCTGCGTTTGTCCGGTACCTGAAGGTGCATCCTGAAATGGTGGAGTGTTCGTCGCCCTGTGAATGGGATTGGGCCACCCAATCCATACGGAAAGCGGATCCAGGCATATATTACAGTATGTGTTGCACTTATGATCGGGTCGGCAATTTCGTGCACGGAGGCGAATTGTATGATTGGGGCTACTGGACGGGCATAGACCAAAAGGGGGACCGAATCGTCGGCACCACCCACATCCCTATTTTATTTGACCTGGCTTTTTCACCTGATGGGGCCTGGTTGCTGACTGGTGGCCGGCGATCACACCTGGCCATTTGGGCTTTCCCACCGGAGCACCCATCCCAACCATCCCACGGCGATAAAGTCTTTCAGCCCGGAGCGGGAATTGTTACTTCGGTCGCCTGGTCCGATTCCGGGAAGCACATTGCCGCCGGTCTGGTGACGGGTAAAGTGGAGGTTTGGGAGGTCGAATCGAGCCAAATGGTGGCGGAGATCAACATCAACCTGCAGGAATTCGACACATCAGGGCAGATCCGAAAAATTCGATTTGTGCCGGGTGCTGAGGGCTTGATGCTCGCCAGCACTAATTATTCCACCACCGTGATCAACTGGCGGGAAAAGCGCATTATCAGCGAGGCGGTGCAATGGAACTGCTTCGACTTGTCGCCTTCTGGAAAAGAGATTGCTTTGGGGAATACTGAAGGGGCCGTGTGCATTTTGGACCTGGCGTATTTGGAAAGCCGTGATGATATGGTGTATGAAGCTGGTAGGAGCGTTTTTAAAAGCGATCCACGATTTTCACCTGTAAACTCAGTAACCAACTATCAATCGGGTTCAATCTGACCATACAGGAACAAGCGGGTAGAATCCGAAGGATAAACGGCGGGAGCTTGAAATTTTGCGTCAGCACAGGCCATACTTATTGAAGGTACGAAGCAGCACTGCTTTAAAAATATTGCGAGCATTTTTCAAAATGAATCAAGCCATTATCTTAAATTTAAAATTGACTGCAATGACTAAAATGGAAATGCAAGAATTGATTGCAAAAGGTCGGCTGAAAGAGGCTATTGACGCTTTGAGAAGCGCTACGAAGCATGATGCGCACCTTAGTAAGCAGGTAATAACTATCTCCTCAAACTATTCGGATATGACGGCTAATGAAAATGCTCGTACTATTTCTTTTCAGGATTTGTCGCTTAAAAGAGCCCAGATTTCTGCGGGCCTAACAAGTGTAGTTGATGAACTGCCCGAATCTGGCATCTTAGCAACAGCTCCCTTACCTGATCCAAGTGAATCAATGCGAAGTACCGAAGGTCAGACGAATAGCAACAATAAGCCATTGTTTGTGGGAGGAATATTCTTGACTGCCTTGGTTGTGCTATCAATAGTTAATCCGGACTGGGCCAATGAAAATGCAGTATTGTTCAAGACGCTTCTTGCGCTTGCTGTGGCGCTTTTTGCAGTTTTGCTTACTGGATTTTTTCATTTAAACATCAAAAATGTGGTGAAAGGAGGAGGAGCATTGGGGATATTTGCGCTGGTATATTTATTTAATCCCGCGGGGCAACAAAAGGAGTTCGATTTGCTGGTCACCATAGTCACTAATGAGAATGGTTCAATTGTTCCAGTCAAAGAAAAAGGTGCTGAACTTACTATACAGGTGGATGAAACTAGCTATAAGGAGACGAAAAATTTGACTGAGCAAGGTGAAGTGGATTTCAAAAACATTCCCCCGAGGAATTTCAAGGAAACAGCAAATTTTGTACTTGCGTCCAAATACTATAAACTCAAAGAACCGAAGGTTACGCACGTTCTGAAAACGGAAAGCATGAACATGGAAGTGGTTCCGAGGCTGATCGAGCGTATTGCTGGGGTTGTGAAAGAAGCAAATGGCGCTGGGATTGAAGGAGCTGAAATTCAAGTAGGTAATAGCGCATTGGTGGTCTATACAAATGAGGTCGGAAATTTTGAATTGGAAATCCCCGCCGAAAGCCAAAAAGCTAAACTCAGCATCATAGCCTCCAAGGAGGGGTACGAGTATTCTACAGGGCAGGCAGCACACTCTGATTCCTACGACGTAGTGGCTTCACAAAACGTCGTCGTTATCCTTAGTAAAAAGCCAGCAGTCCAAACCGACACTAAAGAACTAGGCAGTTCCAATGGCAGTAAAGCACAGACAGATGAGACTACCTACACGTCATTTGTGCTAAAATACGAAAACAAACGGACACCATTTTCCTTTCCTATAGACTCCAAAATAAAAGTGCAGAAACTCCGTGACTACATTTGCGATGTTTTGGCAAAGGAATATACTTCTTCTAAAGTACAATGTCAATTACAGTATTATGGGAATACTTTGGAGCTGAACCAGATCGTCAAGGAACTCAACCTGCCTAGCAACGCAGAAATTTACCTGAAATGCAATGGCAATGCGATACCCAACCTTCGTTTCCGTAATTTTTCCATTCAAGGAAAACCTTTTACCCAGCCAATCGTAATAGTGAACGACAAAGTAGTGAATGTTAAAAAGGACAATGTCGTAATTCGAGGGTTTACTGCCATATCAGTTTTTAAAATGAAAAGTACAAATGAAGTAGTCATTTACGATATGTCATCGAAGCAAAAATTCATCTATCGGAACATTCGAATCCCTGACGACCCCGACTCTCCCGAGTCTGAAATTGTTTTAAACATTCAGAGCAACGGAAACATGACCGCCGAAATCAAGCCAAAAAGGATCGTGTTGTATGAAGGTAAGAATTTCACGGGCAAATATTCTGTGTTGTATAGCAGTTCCGATAAAGAATTACTAAATGCGGAAGATTTGAATGATTTGGCAATGTCAATCAAAGTCCCAAAGGGCTTTATAATAAAAATCTATGAACGCACTAATAATGGAATAGGGTCTGGAAAATCTGTTCAGATTGATAAAGATTGTGCTGATTTGTCAGAATTTGGAATGGAACGTAAAATTTCCTTCATCCAGGTTGTATCCAAACCAAATTGACGAAATCAAGGACTTCTATAAATAATAATTTATATAAAAATTATTTATTTATGGAATCATTCACCTTAAAAGAGATAAACTACCTCCACTTCTGGAAGTTTATCAATAGAATCAGATAACAACAGATAACAAATCTCAAACTACACAACCATGCAACCACTCACTTCCCCTATCCGCCTCAACCAAAGCGACGCTGCCGTCGCCAACCTGCACCTCATCTTGTTATACCTGCTCAAACGCCTGAGTGGATTGAAACAACCGGGCAGCACCCAGGCACTATCTCCAAAGGAACAACTTCAACTGATCTTGCTGGTTCGGGAGGAGCAGGCCGGTCGCCTGTTCGGCCCCCAAACCCTCGCTGCCATCCGGATTTTGCAGGCCAAACATGGCTTGTCTGCCTCTGGTGAAATTGACGAACGTGGTGCTGAGGTTTTGAACAAAAAAGTAGCAGATATGGGTGGGTTTGCCTTGACGAACGAGTACCGTGTGGAGGGACTGGTATTTCAGCCCGATGGTACCCCGCTTGCTGCCACGGTGAAAGCCCTGGATAAAAACCTGCGGGAAGACACTTTACTGGGCGACAGCAAAACCAACGCAATAGGATTTTATGAAATCCACTTCGCTGCCGACCATTTCACAAAATCAGGGAAAACCGGCCCCGACTTGTATATCCGGGTGGAAACTGCCCAGGCGAATGAAACTTCAGCGCTTAGAAATAATGCCGGACGCCTGGAGGAGATTGATTGGGTAGCTGGCGGTACGGCACGGGTGGTGGCTGCGCCGGAATTTCAGCGGCTGAACACCATTTTGTCCAGCCGACTGGGTACTGTTAAGCAGGCTGATTTGAAAAAAGATGACCAACAGGACGACTTCAGCTGACTGGCACAACAAACGGGCGAAAGTGAAGCCTATATCCGTCTTTTAAGTGATGCACACCGGTTGGCACCGGGTGGCGTGTCGCCGGAGCTGGTTTTTGCGGCTTTGTACGGTGGATTGACCGGAACGCCGCAGGATCTGTACGTGCAACGCGAACAATTGCCGGAACTGGTAGCGCGAGCCGCACAAGACGGTTTGATTGCACCCCGTACGCAGCAAGAAATAAACACCGATCTGGCTTCGATCCGCAGTGCGGCCTTTAATTTTTTACTGAAAGGCAATGACACCACACCGGGTCTGGAAAGTAGCCTACAGGCAGCCGGCCTGAACGCCCTCCGGCAAAGAAAATTTACCAACCTGCTACTTGATCACGAAGGAACAACTACAGCGTTCTGGGAAAAAATTGAAGCAGATAACCAGTTGAAACAATTTGCTCCGGCACTGCAATTTGAATTACAGGTAGACGAGATGATTGGACACCACCAGCCCATGGCCGGGCAAATCAGACAACTGAAACAAAACCAGCAAATACAAAGCACCCGGGACCTGGCGCGCATAAGCCCGGCTGACTGGAAAAGCATGGTACAAGTCGCCGGATTTCCGGCCGAAGTACTCGGAGATAGCCCGGAAGAAAAGCAGCAGGTATATGTGGATGGGCTGATGGCTTCCGTGGAAGCAACATACCCTTCGGAGTTTTACACAGCTCGTTTGTTGGAAAAGCAAACAGGTACAACCCCGGTACGGCGATTTTTAAGCAAAAACGTATGGGAGCGTCCTGCAGAAAGCGCCCTCAAGATACATGCTGAATCGCTGGACTCCTGGCTGTCGCGCACCCCCGATGCCTTTGATGGCTTTACGCCCGTGGAGCAATCGGAAGTACGCAGGTCGGTGCATAAAATAATTCGTCTGCATCGCCTGGGCGGCACGGCCACTGATGCGCTTGCACTGGATCAACTGGGCTACTCCTCCGCTCAGGGCATTGCGTTTGGCAGTAGTGCCGGTTTTGTTGCCCGCCATGCCGACACCTTGGGCAGCGAAAATGCAGCTCGTATTTATCGCAAGGCTTCGCTGGTCAAAGCACTGACATTAGGAGTGGTTACTGAATTTAGTTCGGCATCACAGGTTCAGCCAAAGGCTATTATGCAGGATAAACCAGCGGTGAGCAGTTCGGATGCCAGTACCCCAAGCTGGAAAGATAGGTTTGGCAGTATGGATCAATGTTTGGTGCCGGATTGCCTGACAGCTTACGGAGCACCTGCCTATCTGACGGATGTATTTCATTTTTTAGATGCCCGGAAAATTGACGGGAGAAGTGCGTTGGACGTGTTATTCGACCGTCGCCCCGATTTAAAACACCTTGCGCTTTCCTGCGAGAATACGGAAACGATGTTGCCCTACATTGATCTGGTGAATGAATTGCTGGAACTGACGATTGCTCCTCCTTCTACGGGAGAAGCTGTGCTGCTTTATCAAACGGGAGGAACAACAGAAGCACGCATTGCTCAGCCTGAGTACATTCGTAGTGCCGCCTATGAACCCCTAAAAACTGCCGTTTACCCTTGGTCATTGCCATTTGACGTGAACCGAGAAACACGCGCTCAATGCTTGAAACAGATTGATTTAGAGCAGATTAAGATACAGGAATCGCTTTGGCTGGGCAAATGGGAGAAACGCTGGGAGGATCCTGCACTTGCATATGAATACTTGGGATTGTCCACAGCAGAGGCAGAGATTGTAACAGGGAATCAGACTCAACAAATTTGGGAGTGTTGGGGATTTTCTGCGGAAATATTGCAGGATACGAGTACTTCTATTTTATGGTACAGTACGCTGGCGCAGCAGATTCAGGAATTAATGCGCCGCTCAGGGTTGTCGTATGATGAACTGCTCCAGATACTGGATGCCAGATATGTGAACCCTGAAACCACCTCGCCTCCTCCGCGGCAGATTAATTTTACGGAAGATATTACCGGCCCTGCTTGCGATACGGCCACTATGCAACTAACCGGTCTTGATGACATTGCGCTGGATCGGTTGATGCGTTTTGTCCGTTTGTGGCGCAAACTGGGCTGGTCGGTGCAGGATACTGATCGAGCGATTCGTGTGCTGGGTAACAATAGCATAGATGAAAATTGTGTGGTTCAGATAGCACAATTAAAACGGCTACAGAACCGCACGATGCTTTCAATTGAAGATTTGCTGGTTTGGTGGGGACAGGATATTACACCATACGCCCAATATACACCACGCGGCCCGGTGGTCATACTCAGCTGGTATGACAGGTTCATTTCCGGACAAGATACTCCGATAGGGCTGGAAGCAGCAGCAGCTATTTACCGCTTTACAACCCTTTCTCAGGCATTACAGATCAGCAGGGAGGAATTGGAAGAATATTGGACAAAATGGACGCCTGCAGACCCTTTCGATACTCCGTCCAAAGCCCTGTTGTTTTTTGAACAAATGGACACCTTGCGTCAAGCCGGTTTTTCGGTTTATGACTTGCGTTTTCTGTTACAAGATAGCCCTGTTGGCAACCAATACACGGATATTGATAAGGGCAGTACTGCAGATACCATTTTGAAAATCTTCAAAGTGGCGCTTGCGGATGCTTTGGCAAATGCAAAGGATCCCATTTTATTTACCGATTCGGAGCGAACAGTACAAGAGAAGCAAGTGGAACAGACGAACCAGAAGATTTTCCGGCAAACTTTGGCCGACCTGTTTGGCCTGTCGGTTCCGTCCGTACAATTCGTGCTGCAAGAGATGGCAGTGCCTGAATTCACGGAAGATATCACAATCCTCAAGGATCTTGCCCGTATCCTTAGTCGCACAAGTTGGGTAGGACGGAATTTTAATATAGATGAACATGCGCTTCAATACAGTTTGCTTAATAACGATATTAATCTTGCAGGGTATTTACTAAATCAGAATAAAACGCGCCAAAGCTGCTTCAGGCGGTGGGTAAAAATGGCCCGTTGGATCAACCTTCAAAGAGTCATGCCGGGATTGGGTCACTGTTTGATTGCTCAGGATGACAATGGGGCGCTTTCCCTGGTTGCTAAAAAAGCCGCTGTAGCCGCTATTTCGCAAGCTTGGAACTGGGACGAGGAAGAAGTCAATAAAATTATATCCACCTTTGGGACGGATGCAAAGTGGAATAGTCCGATAGGTCTTTTCCGGCTTTTGCAGGTGATTGCCTTACTCCGCAAGACAGGCCTGACATGGGAACAACTTCAGGGACTTGACCAGCCTCAGGCTGCCATGAATATGCTTCGGCAGCATTATGACGATACCCGATGGCTGGATATACTAAAAACCATCAACAATCCGCTGCGCGAACGCCGTCGGGATGCCATGCTGGCATACTTGCTTGCGCATCCGCCTGAGACCGCGATTCAGGATGCCAATGATTTGTACATGCACTTGCTGATAGACGTAGAGATGTCCTCCGCCCAGCTCACTTCCCGCTTGAAACAGGCCATCAGCAGTACACAATTGTTTGTACAACGTTGCCTGTTCGGTCTGGAACCGGAGCTAACCCTGACGCTTGATGACCCTGATTGGCAGCAATGGAAATGGATGAAAAATTACCGCGTGTGGGAGGCCAATCGCAAGGTATTTTTATATCCTGAAAACTGGATTGAGCCGGAGTTGCGCGACGACAAGTCGCCTTTTTTCAAGGAACTGGAAAACGAAATCCTGCAAAATGAAATCACCGATGCCAATGTGGAGCAGGTGGTGCGCAACTACCTGAATAAACTGGATGCTGTCTCGCATCTGGAGATCATGGCCGAATACCATGAAAATGAAGATGCCAATGGAAAGCCTGCTGATATATTGCACGTATTTGGCCGCACGCCCAGTGTGCCACACCAGTACTATTACAGACGCCATCTCAATAAAACGATCTGGACACCTTGGGAAAAAATCGAAGCGGACATTGAAGGCAATCACCTTATCCCGGTGATCTGGAACAGGCGTCTGCATTTGTTTTGGCCGGTATTTACGGAAAAGCAGGTGGAAAAAAACGTTGTTATGCCCGAGCAAGCTGCCCCCCTAGTAAAAGGTGCCATGTACAAGGAAGTGGCGCTTGCCTGGAGTGAATACAGGAATGGAACGTGGATGGCGAAGAAAATGACCGTTAATAAAATTAAGCCAATCATTGGAGTTGATGGCAAAAGTGAATCCGTAGTTGAGGAAGGCTTTTGGTTGGATCAGGATATGTCACAAATCTTGTTTACACCATATGACTATCAGGTTGAGGGCATGACCATCCATATGAGAGTCACCAATTTGTTATCAAAACCTAACTCCAAATACCAGAAAAATATAGAACCAAACAGCAAAAATATATTATTGGGGCTTACTCTTTCTGGAGGAGGAGTAATAGTTACGCCATCAGGTGGTCCCGAGAATCCTGCACCTTTACATAACCCTGATTTTCGTAACACTAGAACTGCCGCTTTTTATTTCCAAGGATGTGGTGACAATACAGACATTCTGCAATTATACAACAATAACTATTTTGAATCCTTGGGGTATCTTACTCCCTCCTCACAATTACTACGGAATAGCAAGACCATTGATAGTAACCCTGATTCTGGGCTGTACTTATATTCCGACAATACGAAGAACCTAAGTACAATTCTAAAACATGTGCCAAACCGAAGTTTGGGCTCAATCGCTTTTTTAGTCCAGGATTCAGAGTTTAACCCTAAACTTCCATTTTTTTATCAAAACAAAAAAAACACATTTTATGTGGGCATGCAAAAACCCGGTGGAGTTTATTGGGGAAGGAGACAACCAAGATCTAGTGCGCTTATCCCGAACAAAGGGTCGGCATTTGGTGAAATACTTAATAGAAGTACATTTTTCTATAAATTCATTCCCCATTACCACCCCTATTCCTGCGACTTCCTGCGCCGGTTGGGTGCGGGAGGGTTTGAACAACTGCTGACCCTGAAAACCCAGCAACAACAAAGCGATTTTAATTTCGAAACCACCTACAAGCCGCAATATGTAGTAAAACCCTATCCTGTCGAAAACGTGACGCTGGATATGAACGGGGCTTATTCGCTGTATAACTGGGAATTGTTTTTTCACATCCCCATGATGATTGCGGAGCGTCTGAGCAAAAACCAGCGTTTTGAAGAAGCCATGCGTTGGTTCCACTTTGTGTTTAATCCGCTAAATCCGACAGCAAGTGATGCAGACCAGGTATCCCGCAGTTGGCAGTTTCGGCGATTCGCGGAATTGGCGGAGTCAGGTCAGGCTAAGGCGCGTCTCGAAGCCTATCTGAATCCCGACAACCCGGATTACTCGGAAACGCAGGCTGCTATCCGGCAATGGCGAAACAACCCGTTCAAGCCTCATCTGGTTGCTCGCTGGCGCAATTCCGCGTATATGCGCCATGTGGTCATGCGGTATCTCGATAATTTAATTGCCTGGGGCGATGAATTGTTTCGGCGTGATACCCTGGAAACCATCAATGAGGCGACACAACTCTATGTGCTGGCGGCTGAAGTCTTAGGCGAAAAGCCTCGGTTGGTAGCCCCACGCAAGGCCCATCAGGTTTACTCTTTTACAGAAATTAGAGACAGTCTGGATGATTTTTCCATTTTTACGCAAGTGGAGAATAATCTCCTGGAGCAAGTGGAGGATGAAACTACAACGACGATTGAAGCCCCGCTTGGGTCCTGGAATCAAATATTCGTACTGTCTCCCAACGACAAATTGCTCAGCTATTGGGACACTGTTGCTGACCGCTTGTTCAAAATCCGCCATAGTATGAATATTGGTGGTCAGGTAAGGCAATTGCCCTTGTTTGAGCCACCGATTGACCCAGCGCTGCTGGTACGGGCAACCGCTGCCGGGCTGGATATTTCCACGGCCCTGGGCGAAATCGTTTTTGCACCTGCCGTTTACCGATACGTTGTTTTGGCAGCCAAAGCCTCGGAGTTGGCTGCTGAAGTACGCGGACTGGGTGCCACATTGCTTTCGGCCATCGAAAAACGGGATGCGGAAGGTTTGACAATGCTTCGTTCCGGTCAGGAGATTCGTTTGCTGGAGGCCGTGCGGGATATCAAAGTACGGCAGATCAATGAGGCGAAAGAACAGGTGAAGGCGATTGAGTGCTCTCTCCTTACGGTTAAAATCAGAAAGGATTTTTATGACGGCAAATTATTCATGAATGCCGCAGAATTCGCTGCTTTGTTGTTAGGAGGAAAATCACTTTTGCTCAGAAGCGGTGCTTCCACACAAGAATCCATAGCCAGAATTCTTGCAGCGCTCGGCAATTTTAAATTTGGCTCACCAACAACTGTTGGGGCACAAATGGGTCCAGAAAGCACCGCCAATGCATTAAAGCATGCGGCTGAGCAGATAAAGACCGATGCGTCTATCCTGGATGGCATCGGCGGTCTACTGTTGACAACAAATAGTTACGCACGAAGGAAAGAGGACTGGAACCTGCAAGCAGATCTGGCAAAATCAGAACTCAAGCAACTTGACCGTCAACTAATTGCTGCGCAAATTCGCCTTGCCATCGCGGAGCAAGACCTGCGCAACCACGACCGGCAAACTGAAAATGCCCGTGAAGCAGACGAATACATG
>Ga0105046_10012113_pt1 | contig 13377 bp, 8 predicted proteins | sample MAT03_FD_78385 | JGI IMG/M metagenome (GOLD analysis project Ga0105046, IMG submission 78385) | Freshwater microbial communities from Lake Fryxell liftoff mats and glacier meltwater in Antarctica - MAT-03 (megahit assembly) | ecosystem: Environmental > Aquatic > Freshwater > Ice > Liftoff... | reverse complement strand
TGTAGAAATCATCGGTAGCCATTATTTCCAGGCCTCGGAGAGGCCAAACGTTTGTTTGGCAACCTGCATATTATTTAACCTTAGGCCTCTCCGAGGCCAAATAAATGTTGCACGGATTGGCTAGAAACGTTTGGCCTCTCCGAGGCCAAAATTCTTAATACTACTTTGTCACTTTAAGGAACGGCATTGGCATCCCGTGAGCCCTTGACCTGCCAGCGTCGAGACCTGGCAATGTCAATCTTTACCGAGATGTTTTGCCCATTGGCTGGCGTGTAAGAAATTTTAACCTTTGTCAAATCCTCCCAAAAGCCCCCGCTCCGCCCCAAAATCCAGACCCTTCTCTTTTTCCAACCCTTCCATCGCCGCCAGTTGCCCCCGCACAAAAGCCCGGTGCGCTTCCGTATCCGGGTTAAACGCCCTGTGCCGAACTCCCGCCAATACCTTTTCGATACGTTCGTTCAGTGCCTTCGTGTCTTTTGAAAAAAACATCTCGCTGAAAAACTGCCAGATGTAGTCGATCGCCACCTCACTGGGGTGAATCATATCGGCCGCATAAAAACGGTAATCCCGCAGGTCGTCCAGCAATATCTCGTATGCCGGAAAGTATGTGACATACGGCAGATCGCGGCAAAGCGCTTCGCAAGCCAGCACAAGGGCGGCTTTGCTGCGCTGGTTTTCCACCGCGCCCGCGCGCAGGTGGCGCAGCGGGCTAACGCTCACGATCACTTGTATATCAGGTACAAGTACGCGGATTTGGTTCAGCACAGCGCCCAGCCGTTCCGTAATCTCCGTAACGGAAAGCCGCTGCGATTCGAACAAATGCCCCGGCATTTTGTGGTTATTGGCGACAATCCGGCCGTTCGAACGCAGTCGGAATACATCTGCTGTGCCCAGGGTGATCAGCAGGTATTTTGTGCGGCGTAAAAAAACGGCAGCATGGTGGTAGGCGGTTTGTATGCCCTCCAGCGTCTGTTCGCGGTTCGGTTTGGAAAAATGCCCGTGGTGTGCCCAACTATGCCAAAGCCCTTGATTTTCAAATAATTCTGCGGATTCAAACGGGCGATTTCCCGCCAGCAGGCGCTCCAGGCAGTCGGCAATAGAAGCCGGATTATACACAATTCCAAACGGGTTGACCAGCGCATCGAACTTGCGCTCCGCCAGCCGCGCCCCGATGTGTTCGGTGAAGCAGGAACCGGCCAACAACAGGGCATTCCGGTGGAAAATATCGAACGCCGCCGGGGCGGGCAATAAAAGGGTGCGAAAGGACTCCATTTGGGTCTTAAATTTACAAGCAAACTTCCTACTTTTGGCGCTCTTTTCTGCTATGAGTTTTTTTGAACGCCTTCTTAACTTTAATTTCAGCAACAACCCGCAGCAACCGGACGTCGTGTTCGGCCGCTACACCGACGCGTATAAATCGGACGCGCAGATAGCGGCCTTCGAACGCTCCCTCGAACGTTTCGAGGATGGGCAATACCTGGATGCATACCGTGATTTTCTGATCAGCTTGAAAGATGAACACTCGGATAACGTGAGCTGGCGGGAAGAGAACGGCACCCTGTTTTTTGAATTCTGGCAAGGTTCGCAACGCATCACCGGCATGGCCAATACTGAAAAAGTAAAGGCGGAAAGTAAGGTAGCCCGCGCCGACGACCTCAATGTGGGATTTCTGCGCCGTTTGGCAGCGGCCAACTTTTCGCTGAAATTCAGCCGTTTTGCCCTCGATCCCGACAATTGCCTGACCATTTTATTCGATACGCGCACCACCGACGGCTCGCCGCTTAAGTTGAATTACGCGCTGCGCGAAATCGCCATAAATGCCGACAAGCAGGACGATCTGCTGCTCGACGAATTCCGCAGCCTGCGCCCGGTGGAAGCACGCAGCTTCGGCGATATACCAGAGGCGGAAAAAGAAGTCAAATACAACTATCTCCGCGAGCAGGTGGAGGCCGCTTTTGCTGAGTTGGACAAAGCCAAACCCGACCCCAACCAATACCCCGGAACGTATGCTTATATGTTGCTGGCCTTAGCCTTCAAACTCGACTATCTCATTCGTCCCGAAGGTTTTATGATGGACGTGCTGGAACGCATTCACGGGATATATTTTGCCAAAAACGAGCGTACACCCCACCTGAAAGTCAACAACATCCGCAAGGAATTTCAAAGCTTGCTGGGGCGCTCCCGCGAAGATTTTTTCAAAGAGATGTACCGCACGCGCAGCACTTTCGGCGTGAATCCGGCGGTTAACCACGGTACCGTGGCAGCACTGATTGAAGGCGAGTTGCCAAATATGGAATGGCCTTTGTCGCAAAACCATGAGGTGCTGGCCCTGGCTGTGCCGCAATATATCGCCGGATTTGCGCTGTTTCATTACGCCCCGCCCAAGCCCGACCGGGAATTTTTCCACTTGTTTTTCCAACTGATGGAACCGGCCTTTTTTAAAAGCCTGGGATTCCGGCAGACCCTTACCGATGAGCAGACACCCCTCGATAAGCGCAGCATATTATCCGAAATCAAACGCATCGCAGAACGCAACCGGACACAATTCCCGCACCTGAAACCCGACCTGAACAGGCTCGATTTTGCTTCGCCAGCTTTATTCGCGAAATCGTACCTGTTGATGATCAAGGATTTAAACCTAAATAAAGCCGAATGAACGATTTTGTGCAAACTTTCCGGGACCTGATCGTGCAGATTGCGACGCCCAACAGCACGGGGACCGGTTTTTTTATAAAAGACCGGGGACTGATCGTGACCAACCACCATGTGGTGGAAGGCAACCGCGCGGTGGTGATCGAAGGGGCCCGGTTTGCCAAACAACTCGTACGGGTGCGTTTTACCGATCCTAAATACGATCTGGCCTTTCTGGAAGGCCCAAAAAACGGCCCGGAACTACCGGAACTGCGGCTTGGGGTCGACAAAACCCTGCACGAACGCGACGCCATCACGGCCATCGGGCATCCCTTCGGTTTGAAATTTTCGGTAAAAAGCGGCATCGTCTCCAATACCCGGGAAATCCTGAACGGCATTCCCTACCTGCACATCGATGCGGCCCTTAACCCCGGTAACAGCGGCGGCCCACTGGTGGATAACGATGGCGAAGTGGTAGGCGTCAACACCTTTGTGATGCAAAATGGCGACAATACAGGGTTTTCGCTGCCGGTTAGGTACCTCCAGGCTTCTCTGGACGATTTTAAGCAACTCGGCGCTGATACTGCCAGCCGCTGCCCGGCCTGCCTGAATGTGGTGACGGAAAAAACGGTGGAAAAAAATTTCTGCTCCCATTGCGGCCACCGGGTGGAACTGCCAAACACCGTAGAGGAATACGAGCCCTCGGGCGTGCCGAAAACCATCGAGTCGCTCATCGGCCAAATCGGTCACGATGTTCCCCTTAGCCGCTGCGGCCCCAATGCCTGGGAAATCCGCCAGGGCAGCGCCAAAATCCTGATCACTTACCACGACAAATCGGGGCTTCTATCCGCCGATGCGATCCTTTGCGAAATACCGAAAGAAAATATCAAACCTTTATACGAATACCTGCTCCGCGAAAATTACACCAACGAGGCCCTGACCCTCAGTGTTCACGATCAGGACGTTATCCTCTCGCTGCTAATCTTCGATCGTTATCTGAATGAAGAAAGCGGCATGGATATGCTCCGCATACTGTTCGAAAAAGCGGATCACTACGACAACATTTTGGTGGAAAAATACGGGGCGAGCTGGAAGGTGGAGGAGTGAGCGGTATATTCATCCGCGTACCTATTGTTACTACGGCGAGTGAAGCACAATCTTACCCACCCAGCCAAACCTTAAACTCGCCCGCCCGCTCCCTGCTGACGAATACCTCTTCCTGCGCGGCCGGCTGCAACTCCAATTTAAGCCGCCCGTTGAGGTGCGGATGAATGGCTTTGATGGCGCTGAACCGCACGGTCACGCCCCGGCTGACGCGAAAAAAATCCTGCGGATCGAGCAGGCGTTCCAGCTCGTCGAGGGCATGCTCCACGAAATATTTTTTACCAGCCGCTGTATAAGCCTGCGTCAAGCCGTCAGAGGAGCGGAAAAAGGCGACATCTGTGGTGGTCAGGAAGGCCAGTTGTTGGCCCGTTTTGACCAAAAACCGCTCTTTATAGGTTTCTTTTTTGAAAAGATTCGACAAGATTTTTACGTCGAAAACCGGCGCATTCCGCTGTTTTTCAATCTTTTCCAGGGCTCGTTGCAGATCCTCCGGGTCGATGGGTTTCAGCAGATAGTCTACTGCGTTTACTTTGAAGGCCTGCACGGCGTAATGGTCGAAGGCCGTGGTGAAAATCACCGGAGCCGTGACGTCGACCTGCCGGAAGATATCGAAACTGAGCCCGTCGGCGATCTGGATGTCCATGAACACGAGATCGGGCGCGGGGAAAGTGCGCAGCCAGCGCACGGCGCTTTCCACCGAATCAAGGGTATCCAGAATGCGGGCATCGGGTTTAGCCGCCAGCAGCAGTTTGCTTAGTTGGCGGGCGGCGGGGCCTTCGTCTTCTATGAGTAATATTCTCATTGGTTGGCGATTTAGTTGATTTTAGAGAGGGTTTATAGTTCTTTGATCAACAAATTGAGTAGGCTAATTTCCTTTATTATTTCTTTCTCAAACCAAAAGCAGGGTGTCATGTTGAGGCCCTCAGCAGCCCTTTGGCCTCTAAAAAACGGAAATGACCAGCAGATCGGTTTGAGATGTCACCTGTTCGTACCTCGCAGATGACGAACCTCAAACCTTGCGGTTCATTCGGAGCGAAGCGAAACATGAATCGTCAATAAAAAAAGTCATAAGCCTTAAGTTCATGGCTATGGGGCTTCGCGTAAAACCCAATGGCGAAGATACCTAAACCCTCTAAACTCTCTAAACCCTCTAAACTAAACCAAATTACACAGTTGCCATCGTAATCAAAGGTAAAATCACCGTAAAATACTGGGGCGACACGATCACCTCCACATCATCTTCGGTCAATAGACGATAGCGAGTGCGGATGTTGTCGAGCCCCACGCCGGTCGAATCCATGACCTGGTTTTTTCGTTGCAGGTTATTGCGCACGATCAGGTGGCCTTTTTCGATAAACACTTCAATGGTCAGCGGTTTTTCTGTCGACAGGACGTTGTGTTTGATCGCGTTTTCAAAAAGCAATTGCAGGGTCAGGGGCACGATTGCCACGTTATGCTGCTGTTCCAGCCCCCTGATTTGCACATTCAAATTATCTCCGAAACGTTCGCGCAGCAAAAATATATACGCTTGTAAAAATTCCAGCTCGGTTTGCAATGGAATCACCTTGTCATCGCGACTTTCGAGCACGTAGCGGTACACTTTGCTGAGCTGTTGTACGAAGCGTACGGCTTTGTCCGGCGCTTCCGAAATCAGATAAGTAAGCGTGTTCAGGCTGTTGAACAAAAAGTGCGGATTTACCTGGCTGCGCAGCCCTTCCAATTGTGTTTCCACCTTTTGCCGCTCCAATTCGTTTTTTTCAGAAACGACTTGCTGTAGTTGCAGGTAAAAAGAAAGCGCTTCATAAATCGTAATGACCAGGGTACACATCAACATCGCCGCGATGAACTCTACAAACAGATTGGGAGGCGCATGATGCTCCGGAATAAGCCAGGCGAACAGGGCGTCAAGCGTGAAATTGATGATCAGGAATACGCCCAGATAGGTCATAAAAAGCCAAAAAGCCCGTTTGCCAATCTGCTGAATAGCCGGATAACGCATTTTTACGTGGTAATACGTCGAGCGCATCATATACCAAAAAGCGCCAGTGTACACGAAGGACACAGGGATACAAACCATCAAAAAGCGCCAGTCGCCCTGTACGTAATGCTCGTTGAACAACAACAGGGAAATCAGCATACTGGCCACCGGCATGCCCGCGATGACCACCCATCGGTCGTCAAAACCCGCAACGTCTTTGAAACACTTTTTTGCCATGATTTGATACTCAAAACTCAACCCGGTACAACACATCCGGAAAGAATCCGATCTGATTCACCCGGCCTACCTCGCCCTTTACGTTGTTGTAGCGCAAGGCGAAGATATTTTCACGGTTGGTAACATTTTGAAAATCAAGGAAAAAGGTTTGGGATAATTTGCGCTTCGCCGAATTGGTGCGGAAGCCGAATTTCACATCCCAGCGGAAATAATCATCCTGACGCAGGCTGAAGGCTTTTTCGTCGTAAATGATCTCGCGACCGGCTGCGCGGCTGGCGTCCAGGTTCACCGGCGAATAGGGACGCCCGCCGGCGGTGGTCAGTTTGGTATCGAAGGTGAGGGCGCGACGGCCGGTAGAGCCCAGTTTGAATTCCTTGCCGGCCAGTACATTGAACACATAACCGCCGTCGAACGCGGTGGAGCGCTCCACACCATCCGAGCCTTTGTATTTGGAGTCAAACAAGCTCAGGGTCGCAAGGCCGTAATAACCGTTGGAGAAGAACTTTTCCAGTGTGAGTTCTACACCCATGTTTGTGCCGGTTCCGTCATTAGTCAGGTCCGGTTTTTCCGGAAAAATAAAATCCGCGCCGGTGTTTAACATGGAAAAAGAACTAGAGAAACGGTCAACCGGCGCCTGGTCGATCCATTGGTAGTAGGCTTCGGCTTTCACGCGCCAGTTGGGGGCCGGTTTGAAATCGTAACCCAATATCAGGTGCTGGCTGCGGGTGAATCCAAGTTGATCATTCGAGTTCTGCGTGCCGCCACCAGGCAGCTGGCTGCGGAAAAAGAACACAGGCAGCGGCTGGGTCTGGTTGTGAATGCCGTATCCCAGGCTGATTTTTTGTTTCGGCAGAAATTGCCAGTTCAGGGCCGCGCGGGGCTCGAGGGCAAAATCCTCTGTCTGATCGAAATACTGCGCATGCAGACCGCCATTCAGGGTGATTTGCTCGGTTAAACGGTACTGGGCCTGGGCAAAAGCCTCGCCAAGGTTCACCGCACCGTCGAAATCGCGCTGCAACCACCAGTCCGGTTTACCGTCGCCGTCGAGATCGGGCGTAGCATCCCGGGTGTTGACGTAGGTATCCAGGTGCTGGTTTTGTAACAAGATACCGGAGCGCAGGGTCAGGCGCTTGTTAATCTTATTGTTGTAATAGGAAGAAAGACGGTACACAGTGAGTTCGTCTTTGACGTCGATGAGTTGGTAAGCATGGTCGTTTTCCAATAATTCCGTGTCTTCCGCCCGGTAAGTGTTCCCGGTGAAGGAGGCGCTCAAAACCGTACGAATATAAGCGTGATCGTTGAGCAATACATTGTGTTTCAGACCAAGAATGCCGAAGCGTGACACGTTGTAGGCATTCTGTTTGGGGTTGGCAAACAAATCGGTCGTATCGATCTCCGCGCCCAAAAAGTCGATCGAACTGGTGGCCCCGATGCCGAATACCGAAAATTTACCGGCCTTCGAATTACCCATGTCTATATTGAATGTCAAGTCTTTATAACGCGGCAGGGCGTTCGTGCCGAATTCCAAACCTGCGGCGTCGGCCAGTTCCACGAAGGAATGGCGGTAGGCGGCCACGAAAGAACCGTTTTGTTTTTTATTCAAGGGGCCTTCCACCAGCGCTTCCAGTCCGGTGAACGCGCCGAGTTGGGCCATACCTTCGAAACGTTCCTTATTGCCGGTCCGAAGGTTAATATCGAACACGCCGGCCAGGGCATTGCCGTATTCAGCCGAAAAAGCGCCGGTCAGGAAATCGGAATTGGCGATCAGATTAGGGTTAAGGGCCGAAACTGGTCCGCCCGTAGTGCCCAAGGTGCTGAAGTGGTTGGGGTTGGGCATAGGTGTTCCTTCCAGGCGCCAGAGCACGCCAGTGGGCGAATTGCCGCGGATCACAATGTCGTTGCGCGCATCGTTGTTGGCCGCTACACCCGCGAAATTGGCCACTAATTTAGCCACGTCGCTGCGGCCGCCGGAGTAACGCCTCACTTCTTCCGTGTTGAATTGCCGTGCGGAAATGGCGGCCATTTCATTCATGGGTTTGTCTTTGTCTACTTTGGCCGTCACCACCACTTCCGTCATGGTCGTGAACGACTCCTGGAGCCGTACGTCGAGTTGTATCTCTTTACCGGAGGTTACCAGGATATTATTGAGCGTTTGCGGTTCGTAGCCCAGATAGCTCACCCGGATGGTTTGGCGGCCGACAGGTACGTTCTGGAGGCTGAACATGCCGTTAATATCCGACATGGCGCCTATCATCGCCGAAGACTGGTCGGTGGCAGGCAAAATTAATTGAATGGTAGCCCCCGGCAACGGCGTTTCAGATTGCTGATCGAGGATGACGCCGCGGACGGTAGAGGTCTGTGCCATCAGCAGTTGCCCGGAGAGCAGGAGGAGGGAGAACAGGATACGTTGGACAGGTTTCATTATTTTGTTGTTTTCGATAAAAATTTTATTGACGAAACAAAGGTGCCCACTGCGTACCGGACCAAGAAGCGAAAACCCGTCAGCCGTAGATTGAGACGGCTGAACGGTATGCAGACTGGTTTGGACAGTGCCGGTCAATTTTCTATCGGCGCATCCGGTAATCAATTTTAAACATGGATCATCCCAATCTAAAAAAGACCGCCACGCTATGCAGTCGGAAATGTAAGAAATAAATATTCACGTGTTTAAAACCGAAAAAGCGCCCACGCCGTATATCCCTTTCGAGTAGCGCGCACTCCCACTTTGGTCACCTGATCCTATATACATTTTGCCTGCACCACGCCGGGCAGAACTAATGCGGCATGCCTTTTCAAATTTTTTTCCACACTATTTTTTAACAAAATAACAATCATGACCAATTCAATCACACTTGCCATGTGCCGGTATTTGAGTATACCGGTCCTGCTTTTCAGTGTTTGCTGCACGGCGTTGCTCGCCTCCAGCCACCGCGAAGCGCCGTTGATCTCCAACGATCCGTTGGCCGACAACACCGATCTCTACGCTTTCCGCAGCCCGGATGATCCGAACACCATCACGATCATCGCCAACTACATTCCGGCAGAGCTGGCCTTCGGCGGACCGAACTATTATTCGTTCGGGGAATACATCCGCTATGAGATCCACATCGACAACAATGCGGCCATCCCTGGCGACGAGATCGTGTACCGTTTCACGTTTGAACACGTAAACCAGGACCCCACCACGTTTTTCAACATCCGTCTGGGCCAGCAAAACCTGAAAACGACTTACACGCTGTCCCGCAGCATCGACGGAGGAACAACTTTTACGGACATCGTGACCGACGGCATTGTGCCGCCGCCGAACATCGGGCCGCGTTCCATCGAATCCTCCCCGGTCGGCTTGGGCGCCGCCTCGTACGACGCCCTGATCGCGGCTGCGATTGCCACCGCCACCACTGGTGAAAAAGTGTTCTGCGGCCCGGCCGACGATCCTTTCTTCGTGGACCTCGGCGGTATTTTCGACCTGGGCGACGCACCCCGTCAGAACGGCGCCCCGCGCGATGCCCTGGGCACCTTAAACGTGCATACCATCGCCATCCAGGTCCCGATTGCTACCCTGCGCAAAGCAGGCGCTCCGGCCAACCCAACCAACATCCTCGATGCGGACTACGTGATCGGCGTATGGGCTTCGGCCAGCCGCCAAACGACGCGTACCCTGCAACCGAACGGCGCAGAACCGCTGGATGCCGGCGACTGGGTACAGGTATCCCGCCTCGGTATGCCGCTGACTAATGAAGTGGTGATGCCCATCGGCCAGAAAGATTTCTGGAACCGCCTGACGCCCTACGACGAAATTACCGAAACCACCCTCGACGAGTATTTCTACAACCCGGAACTGGCGCTGTACATGGACGACGATTTTTTCGGCACGGCTGTACCGGCATTTGCCCCGCTGCGCATCCAGCGCAATTCCCTGCAGGGTTATGATTTCGGCAACGGGCAAGACGGCTTGTTCGTCCTGAAAGGCAATCCCGCCTTGGTGGGTACCGCTTTCGACCCAGGAACCTTCGGCGGCCTGTTATTGCCCGCCGCCGGCAAACCGCGCTCGGTCGACCTCTGGCCGATATTCCACACCGGCGTACCCAACCTGCGGCCTTACCAATTAGCCACCGGCAAAAACGGCAACCCGCTCGCCGATGGCAAACCGTTTATCAACAACTTCTTGCCGAACGGCGGCGACATGCTGCGCCTCAACATGGCGGTGCCGGCAACCAGCCGTACGGACCCGAATTTCAGCTCGCTCGGTCTTGTCCAGGCCGCAGTGTTAGGCCTGACCATCCCCACCTACAACAATACCAACATCCAGGCCATCCCAAATATGGACGGATTCCCCAACGGCAGAAGGCTGGAAGACGACGTAACGGTTATCGAACTGCAAGCGGTTTCCGGCGTCGTATTGGCCGCTATCGGCCTTTGGTACGATGATTATACCGTCGGCGGCGCCAACCCGGTTACCGACGATCTGGTAGGCGTTTTGAGCTACCGCACCGGTGTGAACAACAACGACAAGCATTTCAAAACCTCGTTCCCCTACGTAGCCACTCCCTGGAGAGGCACCGAAGTCGGACAGCAGTAATGGGCGTCTTGTTCTAACATAAGCCAATGAAAACCAGTTATTTAAAATAATACGGATGCCAATTTAAGCCGTATTAAAAAATTTTCACGATAAAAAATTACAACAATGAGTCATACTAAAACGAAATTCATGTTGGCTTGTGCCGTCTGGGTGTGTGCCATTACGGCCGGCCTGGCTTCCAGCCACCGCGAAGCGCCGTTGATTTCCAACGATCCGCTGGCAGACAATGTGGATGTATACGCGTTCCGTAGCCCGGACGCCGTCAATACCATCACCCTGATCGCCACCTTCATTCCGTTCCAATTCCCGGCAGGCGGCCCGAACTATTATACTTTCGGGGAAAATATCCGCTACGAGATCCACGTCGACAACGATGCTACGATACCGGGCGACGAGGTGACCTATCGCTTCACGTTTACGAAAGTAAACGAAGATCCGACCACCTTCTTCAACATCCGCTTGGGCCAGCAAAACCAGAAAGCGACCTATAAACTCGAGCGCAGCATCGACGGCGGTCAATCTTTTCAGACCATTGTTGCCGCCGGCAAAGTGCCGCCGAACAACATAGGCGCGCGCTCCATCGAATCGCAGGTGGGCCTCAACACGACCTATTCGGCGTTGATGACCCAAGCCATCGAGACGGCAACCAGTGGCGAGAAGGTTTTCTGCGGCCCGTCCGACGATCCTTTCTTCGTTGATTTGGGCGGTATTTTCGACCTCGGAGACGCCCCGCGCCAGAACGGTACTCCGACCGACGGACTTGCCTGCATGAACGTCAGCACCATCGCCATTCAAGTACCCATTTCGACCTTGTTGAAAGCTGGCGTACCGATCGCTCCGACGAATATTCTGGACGGCAATTTCGCCATCGGCGTATGGGCTTCTACCAGCCGCCAGCAGATTCGCACCTTGTCGGCCACCAGCGATCCGACCTATTCGGGCCCCTGGACGCAGGTATCGCGCCTGGGTATGCCGCTGACCAACGAAGCAGTTATCCCGATCGGCAAAAAAGATTTCTGGAATTCGCTGACGCCATACCAGGAGCTGACCGAAGGCACACTGGATGAATATTTTTACAATCCGGAACTGGCGCTGTACATGGACGACGATCTTTTCGGCGCGGCCGTACCGGCATTCTCCGCGCTGCGCATTCAACGCAATTCTTTGCAGAATTTCGATTTCGGCAACGGCCAGGACGGCTTGTTTGTGCTGGTAGGAGGCACTGATTTCACCGGCACGGCGTTCGAATCGTTCGGATCGCTCCTGCTGCCCGGTCCCGGCAAGCCGCGTTCGGTGGATCTTTGGCCGATCTTTCACACGGGCGTTCCCAACCTGCCGCCGTACCAGTTGGCTACCGGCAAAATGGGCAATCCTTTGGCCCCCGGCAAACCCTTCATCAACAACTTCATGCCAAACGGGGGCGATATGCTGCGCCTCAACATGGCGGTTCCGGTTACCCCGCGCAATGACGCGCAGTTCAGTTCGCTCGGCCTTATTCAGGCCGCCGTGCTGGGCCTGACGAATGCAGCTTACAACACCACGACCACCCTTCAACCCATCCCGAATATGGACGGCTTCCCCAACGGCAGAAGGCTCGAAGACGACGTAACGCGGATTGAATTGCAAGCGGTGGGCGGGGCCGTACTGGCTGCGGTCGGTTTGTGGTACGACGATTATATCAATCTCGATCCCAACCCCGTAACGCCGGATTTGGTGAGCGTGTTGGGCTATACGACCGGGGTAGAAAGCAACGACGTAGCCTTCCAAACTACGTTCCCCTACGTGGCCGAACCCCACCGCGGGACGGGCGAATGCGGCGGTATTGTCTTCACCGGAACCAACGATCCGTTCGACGGCGGCGTAGGCCTGAGCCAAAAACCGGTTCTGATGAAAACGTTCCCGAACCCGTTCGGCGCGGAGACGAATTTCCAGTTCCAGGTCAACCGGAGCATGGAGTTGTCGATTCGCGTGTACGACATTCAGGGTAAATTGGTTGCAACGCCCTATAGCGGCTTCCGGCCCGAGGGCGAATTCAAATTCACCTGGAACACGGCGAGCCTGCGTCCGGGCGTTTACATCGCCAATTTATACGATGGAGCGGGCAACCTGCTCCAGACAGGTAAATTGATCCGGGGAGAATAATTTTTAGGGTTTAGGGAGTTTAAAATGGTACATGGGCCCACTGAAACGCGCAGCGTTTTGGCGGGCCCATGCACCATTTTAAACTCCTTAAACCATAAAAATTTTCAAAACCAAATCCTTGCTTTACGGCGAAGTAAGTGCATCTAAACCCTCTAAACCTCTTCTAAACCTCTTCCAAACCTCTATTTCAAAATCACCTCCATCGCTTTTTCCAATGCTTCGTCCTTCCCCGCTCGGACACCGGCAATGGTCGGATTAACCGTTATATCCGGCACAATACCAACACGTTGCGTCGGTTTTCCATCGGGGTAAAAGACGCCGATTCCGCTGATCATCGTTGTGAGCCCGCCGGGTAGGGCGAACTGCGATACGTTTCCATCTGCCCCGGCCGTGGTGCTGCCGATCACGGTTGCGCCTGGCGCTGCCCGAAAAGCCATCGTAGTATATTCGGCCTGGCTTTGGGACATTTCATTGACCAGGATGGTTACTTTTCCTTTGTAAGATGCCGCATTCTCTTCCCCTACTTCCAAAGTCGGCCCCATCTCGAACAAGCCGGGGAATTTTGTAGAGCCTATGGTAAAACGCGCGAATTCATGGGGCTCCGGCATCAGGTATTTCCCCAGGCTGAACACGACAAATTCGGAAGGATAATTGCGGATATCGATGACGATCCCCTTGGTATCCTTGAATTTTTCAAAAATAAGCG
>Ga0105046_10012112_pt1 | contig 13377 bp, 11 predicted proteins | sample MAT03_FD_78385 | JGI IMG/M metagenome (GOLD analysis project Ga0105046, IMG submission 78385) | Freshwater microbial communities from Lake Fryxell liftoff mats and glacier meltwater in Antarctica - MAT-03 (megahit assembly) | ecosystem: Environmental > Aquatic > Freshwater > Ice > Liftoff... | reverse complement strand
TGTGGCCCCCACGGTCGTTCGCTTCGCGTAACTCCCTGCCCCCCGAGGGGGCCGCTGCGCCTGCGGACTGGCAAAGCCAGATCCGCGGCCCTGGCTTGGTTGAAGAGCCCCACGACCGTTCGCTTCGCGTAACTCCCGAACCTTGCAGGCCGCCGCTCGCCAGAGGCTTCGCTTCTGGCGCCTGTCCAAACCTGCTCAAGCAGGTTTAGAGCCGCAGGCGCCAGCCCCGAGGGGGCCGCTGCGCCTGCGGACTGGCAAAGCCAGATCCGCGGCCCTGGCTTGGTTGAAGAGCCCCACGGTCGCTGGCTGCGTGCGGCTGGTAATTTCCATCCCACGCACAAATGATCTGCCATCGAAGGATCACAGCGCCTAAAATTCAGGCAAAGGCACCACAGTGACAGGCAGGCAGCTGCTGCCGCCCTTATCCGGAGACAAACATGCGTATCCTGATTGCCGAAGATGACCAGGTTCTGGCCGACGGGCTGCTGCGCACCCTGCGTGCTTCGGGCGCGGCGGCCGACCATGTCGCCAGCGGCACCGAAGCCGATGCCGCGCTGATGACCAACACCGAGTTCGACCTCTTGATCCTGGACCTGGGCCTGCCGCGAATGCATGGCCTGGAGGTGCTCAAGCGCCTGCGCGCACGTGGCTCGGCCCTGCCGGTGCTGATCCTGACCGCCGCCGACAGCGTCGAGGAAAGGGTCAAAGGCCTGGACTACGGCGCCGACGACTACATGGCCAAACCCTTTTCACTGCAAGAGCTGGAAGCGCGGGTGCGCGCCCTGATACGCCGTGGCATGGGCGGCGCCAGCAGCACCATCAAACACGGCCCGCTGGTCTACGACCAGGCCGGCAGGGTGGCCACGATTGACGGCCAGATGGTTGAGCTGTCAGCGCGTGAGCTCGGTTTGCTCGAAGTGCTGCTGCAGCGCGCCGGCCGCCTGGTCAGCAAAGACCAGCTGGTCGAGCGCCTGTGCGAATGGGGCGAAGAGGTCAGCAACAACGCGATCGAGGTCTACATCCACCGCCTGCGCAAAAAAATTGAAAAGGGGCCGATACGGATTGCCACGGTGCGCGGCCTGGGTTATTGCCTTGAAAAAATCCCTGGATGAAGATGAGGCCCCCACGGTCGTTCGCTTCGCGTAACTCCCTGCCCCCCGAGGGGGCCGCTGCGCCTGCGGACTGGCAAAGCCAGATCCGCGGCCCTGGCTTGGTTGAAGAGCCCCGCGGTCGTTCGCTTCGCGTAACTCCCTGCCCCCCAAGGGGGGCCGCTGCGCCTGCGGCCCGGCCCTTCGGCAGGCTCAGGACAGGCCAAAGCCGGTTCCGCGGCCCCTGCTGGCATAAAGCGGACGCTCGGCAGGCGAACGCCACCCTCGCTTCTTGAGCTGTGGCTTTAAGACTCTTCCAGCGTGAGCGCCGCAGCCTGTTCGGGGAAATCCTGGACTGGATGCTCACGCCGCTGCTGCTGCTGTGGCCCATCAGCCTGGGCCTGACCTGGCTGGTAGCTCAGAACATCGCCGACAAGCCCTTTGACCGCGCGCTTGAATACAACGTGCAGGCTTTGTCCAAGCTGATCGTCGTCAAGAACAAGCAGGTGCAGTTCAACCTGTCGGCACCGGCGCGCGAAATCCTGCGCGCCGACGATACCGACCTGGTGTTCTATCAGGTGCTGGGCGCGCGTGGTGAGTACCTCAGCGGCGAGCACGACCTGCCATTGCCGCCCGACAAGGAAATGGCTTTTGAGGGCGAGGTGCGCTTGCGCGAGGATGTCATGCAGGGCCAGGACGTGCGTGTGGCCTACACCTGGATCAAGGTCGATGTGCCCGGCGGCCAACCGATGCTGGTGCAGGTGGCCGAAACGCTGGAAAAGCGCAAAACATTGGCCACCGAGATCGTCAAGGGCGTGATGGTGCCGCAGTTTGTCACTCTGCCGCTGGCGGTGCTGCTGGTCTGGCTGGCGCTGGTGCGTGGCATCAAGCCGCTGGACCAGCTTGAAAAACGCATACGCGCTCGCAAATCCGACGACATGAGCCCACTCGACGAAAGCGTGGTGCCCGAAGAAGTGGCGCCACTGGTGTCGTCGATCAACGACCTGCTGAGTCGGCTCAAGGTACTGCTGACCACCCAGAAACGTTTTCTGGCCGACGCCGCGCACCAGCTCAAGACGCCACTGGCCGGTCTGCGCATGCAGGCCGACCTGGCCCAGCGCGAGACCGATGCGGACGAACTCAAAAAGTCGCTCAAGCACATCGGCCGCGCCAGCATACGCGCCACCCACACCGTCAACCAGTTGCTGGCCCTGGCCCGGGCCGAGACCACCGGCCGCAGCCTGGCCAAACAGCGGCTGGACGTGGTGCAGGTACTTTCTGAAGCAATCCAGGACTCGGTGCCGCGCGCGCTCGAAAAACGCATTGACCTCGGCTACGACGGCCCCGCTGCCAGCGAGCCGGCCAGCATGTTGGAGGCGAATCCGACCCTGCTCAAGGAACTGGTGCGCAACCTGCTGGACAACGCCCTGAACTACACGCCCGACGGCGGGCAGGTCACGGTGCGGCTGATGACCGACCGCTTCAGCGGCGTGGTGGTGCTGCAGGTCGAAGACTCCGGCCCCGGCATTCCCGCCGCCGAGCGCGAGCTGGTGCTGCAGCCTTTTTACCGCGCGCTCGGGACCAACGTGGACGGCTCCGGCCTGGGCCTGGCCATCGTGGGGGAAATCGCCAAGCAGCACAGCGCCACCGTCTCGATCGAAGACACCGTGCCTGGGCACATTCCGCCCGGTACCCGCGTGACCATCCGTTTCATGGGGTTTGCCGACCTGCCGCTGGAATGAGGCCTTGTCCGTCCCTGGCATGAGGCACTGTCCGTAAACGCGCGCGTAGCGGCGTGCCTACACTGGGCTTCCGTTCACCGAAGATCTTCCAGCCATGAGCCACAAGACCCCCAAGACCTCTCTGGCCACCGCAGCCGCCAGCGCCGGCAGCCGTGAAAGCCGGCGCCACATGCGCACCCGCTTGAAGATCGGCCTGTCGGCCTGCTTTTCCCACGCCGATCCCGCACGCTCGTTGTTCACCGGCAAGACCCTGCAGTACGTAGAGCAGACGGTGGCGCACTGGATCATGTCTTCTGGTGCCATGGTGGTCATGGTGCCCTGCCCGACCGGCAGCACGCAGCGCGGCGACGTGAACTTCGACGACTACGCCCAGTGGCTGGACGGCCTGGTGCTGCACGGCGGCGCCGATGTCTGGCCTGGCAGCTACGGCGAAGATCCGCTGCAAGAGCGCTGGTCAGGCGACCGCGTGCGCGACGACTACGACAAGGCCCTGGTCGCCTCGTTTGAAAAGGCCGGCAAGCCGGTGTTTGGCATCTGCCGGGGCCTGCAACTGCTCAACGTCGCCTTTGGCGGCACGCTGTACCAGGACATCGGCACTCAGGTGCCTGAGTCCTTTGTGCACCGCGACGCGGTGAGTTATGACCAGAACTTCCACAGCGTGGAGATCGTCCAGGGCTCACGGCTGTCGCGCCTGTATCCAGGCGTGGAGCGCGTGCGCGTCAACAGCATCCACCACCAGGGCATCAAGGATCTGGCGCCAGAGTTCGTGGCCGAAGCCTTGAGCGTTGACGACGGCATCGTCGAGGCGATCCGCCGCAAGGACCCGACCAAGAGTTACATCGCGGCGCTGCAGTGGCACCCCGAGTTTCACCAGCCGGGCTCCGACACGATTGACGATGCGGCGGTGCTGGAGGATTTTCTTTGTGCGGTGAAGGATGCGAAAAACCGGACGTCAGTGGGGTAGAACTTCGATTTGTTGGGTAAATCGGCCTCCAGCCCTTGTTTTACGGGCGCAAGCAGCTATCAAATTAATAGCTGAACAACCCCTGTAACTGTCATCCCGGACTTGATCCGGGATCCATGTGCGCTGACGTCCGGGGCCCAGCCCGACGGGTGGGGGAACCAAATACGGGGTCGGGATGGATTCCGGCCTTCGCCGGAATGACAGCCGGTGTCCGCGCTTCGCGCGCGCACCCGCAAACACGAGGCCGTCATGTTTGCACGCGAGCGCAGCACACGCGGCCGAATGAAGCCCTCCTCCATCGCCCAGCGGGGCGAGGGGAGGGAGTAGGGAGTCACTTCCGTCGGAAAAAAAGCCCGAGGCGCAGCGTGATGCAAGCAAATGGCCAGCGGAATTTATTCCGCGGTCAGATGCTTCCCGACAATCCCCGCCAACTCAAACATCGTGACCTGCGGCTTGCCGAAGACAGCCAGCAGCTTGGCGTCAGCGTTGATGGCGCGCTTGTTGGCCGCGTCCTGCAGGCCTTCGGCCTTGATGTAGTCCCAGAGCTTCTTGATGACCTGGGTGCGGGCCACGTTCTCGCTGCCGATCACTGCGGCCAGCGCCTCGCTGGGCTTCAGGCCTGCGCCCGGCTTGGCGACGCGTGGCGTTTTCGGCTTGGCTGTTTTGGCGGCGGGTGTCTTCCTGGCTGCGACTTTTTTCGCCGCTACCTTCCCGGCGGCGGGGCCTGCGGTTTTGGCGGCCACGGTTTTGCCGAAAGGGGTTTTTACCGTGCCGCTGCGCGGCGGGCCCGAGGTCTTGCGCGGCGGGAATTTCGATGGGGCGAATTCGAAGTTGACCTTGCCGGCTTCGGCGTCCCAGGCCAGCATGGCCTTGAAAGGCCGGCGCGTGCGCATGGAGACAAACTTGTCGAGCAGGTCGGTCTTGCCGCTCGTCAGCAGCTTGACCATCTGCTCGCGCTCCACCGGCTGCTGCAGGATGATCTGACCGGTTTTGAAGTCACAGCTCGGCGTGGGCTGGGCGTTGGTCGGCACGGATTTTTCGCAGACATAGTTCTTGCCATGCTCGAACACACCGGCACCGCATTTGGGGCAGGCACCCAGCGACTGCTGGGCGCTGAAATCCACGATCTCGCCGGTTTCGCCGTTCTTGTCGTCGCCGAAGTCGAACTCGAGCTTGTAGTTCTTCGTCTCTTCGTCGAACTTGATCACCATCCCGGCGGTGAAAGGCCAACCCGCCTTGGAGCGAAAGCCCTCCAGCGGGCCGATTTTCTTGTCGCGCAGGAACTGCTCGACCTCGGCCACCTCGAAAGTGCGGCCGGCCGGCGTCTTGCCGAAGGAAAAGCCACAACCGCTGTCCGCGTTCTCGCCTTTTTTGCCGGTGCAGGTGTAGCGCCGGTAGTTCTCCTTGATCACGCCGCCGCAATTGGGGCAGGGCGCGCTCAGGGTGGCGTAGTCGCCGGGAATCGTGTCCTTGTCGTAACCCTTGGCCTTGGCCACCAGGTTTTTCGTCATGGTGGCAATCTCGGCCATGAAGGTCTCGCGGCTGAGCTTGCCGTGTTCCATCTGCGCGAGCTTGTGCTCCCACTCACCCGTGAGCTCCGCGTGCGAAAGTTCTTCGACGCCCAGGCCGCGCAGCAAGGTCATGAGCTGGAAGGCCTTGGCCGTCGGGATCAACTCGCGGCCTTCGCGCAGCATGTATTTCTCGGCGATCAAGCCTTCAATTGTCGCGGCGCGTGTGGCCGGTGTGCCCAGGCCTTTTTCCTGCATGGCCTCGCGCAACTCATCGTCGTCAATCGTCTTGCCGGCGCCTTCCATGGCGCCCAGCAGCGTCGCTTCCGAATAACGGGCCGGCGGCCGGGTTTTCAGGCCCTTGGCCTCGACCACTTCGGCGCGCACCATCTCGCCGGGCTTGACCGCCACCAGCGTCTTGCTGTCTTTCTCGTCGGTGTTTTCGTCCTCGGCTTCCTTGCCGTAGATCGCCAGCCAGCCCGGCTTGACCAGCACCTTGCCCTCGGTCTTGAAGCTGTGGCCGACCGATTGCGAGATACGCGTGGTCACCAGGTACTCGGCGCTTGGGTAAAACACCGCCATGAAGCGGCGCACCACCAGGTCATAGAGTTTTTGCTCGGCATCGCTCAGGCCGCTGGGCGCCTGCAAGGTCGGGATGATCGCAAAGTGATCGCTGACCTTGGCGTTGTCGAAGATGCGTTTGCTGGGCTTGATGTAGTTGCCCTTGAGCGCCGTCGCCGCGTGCGGTGCCAGGTGTTTCATCGGGCTGCCAGCCAGCATTTCAAAGGTCTGCTTGACCACCGGCACATAGTCCTCGGGCAGCGCGCGCGAATCGGTGCGCGGGTAAGTCAGCGCCTTGTGGCGCTCGTACAGGCTTTGCGCAATCGACAGCGTGGTCTTGGCGGAGAAACCGAACTTGCCGTTGGCCTCGCGCTGCAGTGAGGTCAAATCGAACAGCAGTCCTGAAGCCTGTGTGGTGGGCTTGCTTTCTTCCGTCACGGTGGCGGACTTGCCGCGCACGGCAGCGGCAATCGCCATCGCTTCTTTTTCGGACCAGACGCGGTCGGCCCGCAGCTCGGCATCAGGCTCGGCATTGTCTGCATTGGCTGCGGCTTTTTTCCAGGTCGGGTCAAACCACTTGGCCGGGTATTCGCCGGCCTCGGCCAGGAAGCTTGCGTGGACTTCCCAGTAGTCGCGGCTCACGAACTTGCGGATTTTCTCCTCTCGCTCGACCACCACCGACAGCGTCGGAGTTTGCACCCGACCCACCGTCGTCAAAAAGAAGCCGCCGTCACGCGAGTTGAAGGCCGTCATGGCCCGCGTGCCGTTGATGCCGACCATCCAGTCGGCCTCGGAGCGCGAACGCGCCGCGTCGGCCAGGCCCTGCATCTGCTTGTCACTGCGCAGGCTGGCAAAGCCGTCGCGGATCGCAGCCGGCGTCATCGACTGCAGCCATAGGCGCTTGACCGGGTGTTTGCTCTTGGCGTACTGCTGGATGAGACGGAAGATCAGCTCGCCTTCGCGGCCCGCGTCACAGGCGTTGACCAGCGCGCTCACGTCCTTGCGTTTGGTCAGCTTGACGATGGCGTTGAGCCGCGTCTTGGTCTTGTCCATCGGCTTCAAGTCGAAATACGGCGGGATCACCGGCAGGTTGGCAAAACTCCACTTGCCGCGCTTGACGTCAAACTCTTCCGGTGCCTGAATCTCGACCAGGTGGCCGACGGCCGAGGTGATGAGCCACTCGTCGCTCTCGAAATATTCATCGTGCTTTTCAAACTTGCCCGCTGTCGGCGTGATGGCGCGGACGATGTCTTGCGCCACCGAGGGCTTTTCTGCAATCACAAGGGTTTTCATAGGTACTTCTTCAAACCTTCAACATCTTCGGGGAACATTTCCCCGGCTTCTGCAAACAGGACTTTGCCGCTCCGTCCATCGCGCGCCACCTTGAGCACGACCACCACCGGCAGGCCGGCCGGCTTGGGCAGCTTTTTGGCGACCTCGGGCGTCTGCATCCCCGCAGGAAAACTGTAGCCCTTGTTCTTCATATAGGCAGCCGCCGCTTCGGGCTGGCGATCAATCGACAGCGCCAGCAGCTCCAGGCCTTTGGCCTTTTGCGAGCGCCACAAGGCCTCCATATGGGGCGACTGGACCGCACAAAAAGGGCACCAGCTAGCCCACCAGTACACCACAAGCGTCTTGCCACCCACGGCGGCGGGGCTCCAGACACGTCCGTCCAGCAGGCTGACAGCCGGCAAGGCCAGCGTGCTGCCGACCGCAGGCAGGGGGCTTTCCGACCCCCTGGCCCAGACACGCGCAACCAGGCCAGACGCGGCAACAGCGGCCAGCCAGTGAATCAGGTTTCTGCGGTTGAACATCGTCGGGCCTTCATGGGTTGGTGGGTCGCATCACTACAATAACCGCTTCGCGCGTACGCACGTGCGCACCCGCATGTGCGCGCACATGCATGAATTAACCATACCAAAAAAACCCGTCGTGTCAAAAATTCAGGTCTTGCCCCCTCCTTCCAGCCCGGCCGCAGGCCCAGACTCCGGCGCAGGCCGCCGCATCCAGACACGCGTCTCGGGCGTGCACGGCAAGGGCGTGTTTGCGGTGCAGGACCTCACCGAAGGCGAAATCCTGATCGAGTACATCGGCGAGATCATCAACTGGAAGGAAGCGCTGCGCCGCCACCCGCACGACCCGAAGGACCCGAACCACACCTTCTACTTCCACATCGACGAAGGCCATGTGATCGACGCCAAACACGGGGGCAACTCCTCGCGCTGGATCAACCACAGCTGCAAGCCCAACTGCGAAGCCGACGAGCAGGACGGCCGCGTTTTTATCAAGGCGCTGCGCAACATCCCGGCCGGCGAGGAGCTGTTCTACGACTACGGCCTGATCATCGACGCCAAATACACGCCCAAGCTGCTGGCAGAGTACCCGTGCTGGTGCGGTGCGAAAAGCTGCCGTGGCACCTTGCTGGCACCTAAAGACGACGAAAGCAAGAAAAACAAAAAGCAGAAGGCGAAGAAAGCCGGCAAGGCCGAAAAGACGAAGACCGCGAAGGCTGGCAAAACCGTGAAGCCGAAAAAAGAGTTCAGGAAAGAACTCAAGAAGATCCTGACGAAGGCCGGCAAAGACGGCCAGCCTGCAAAGACTGCGAAGCGCAAAAAAGCCTGAGCGCCCACCCTGATTTGTCATGGCGGGCCTGACCCGCCATCCATGCCACGCCTGCTCGGGACATTGGTCAAAGCGGCGTGGATCCCGGGTCCAGTCCGGGGCGAAATACCGGGAACCGGGGTTTGTGGACCACCGCGCAGCCAAACTGTCCTTCCCACGCAGCACGCCATGAGCCCCATCCCAACAACCCCCATCCGCTGGCCCGCCGAAGCCATCCGTGAAGCCGTGGCACCCGCGCTGCCCGGCTTCACGGTCGAGGTGCTGCCCAGCATTGATTCGAGCAACACCGAGCTGATGCGGCGCTTTCGCGCGGCGGGCGCAGCCGGGCCGACCGCCGCCGTGCCGGTACTGCTGGTGGCCGAACAGCAAACCGCCGGGCGCGGCCGCATGGGGCGCAGCTGGCAAAGCCGGGCTGGCGACAGCCTGACCTTTTCACTGGGCATGCCGCTGCAGCCGGCCGACTGGTCCGGCCTGTCGCTCGCGGTCGGCATCAGCATCGCCGAGAGCCTGGAGCCCGGCCTGCCCGGCCAGGCCGGTCAGCCCCACATCCGCCTGAAATGGCCCAACGACCTGTGGCTCATCGATGCCCGCAGCGAACGCAAGCTGGCCGGCATCCTGGTCGAAACCGCGAGCTGGGGCGATCAGCGCTACGTGGTGATCGGCGTCGGCCTGAACGTGCGCCCACTGGCCCTCGCAGACGCTGCGCCTGCAGCCATGCCGCCCGCCGCGCTGCAGGACCTGCTGCCCGGCATGGACGTGGCGCAGGCGCTGCAGCTTGTCGCCGCGCCGCTGGTGCAGGCGGTGCAGGCTTTCGGGCTGTTTGGTTTTGCCCCTTTCCAGGCGCGGTTTGCGGCGCGCGATGCACTCGCCGGCCGCGCCGTGCGCCTGTCTGATGGCACCGAAGGCGTGGCCCACGGCGTCGGCGAAAACGGCGCGCTGCTGGTGCATACTCCGGCTGGCATGCAAGAAATCACCAGCTCCGAAGTCAGCGTCCGGCCTGTCGCCGCGGCCCTGCCGACCCGCCCATGCTGAGGCTGGCGGTGCTGCTGCTGGTGCTGGCCAACGCCGGCTACTGGGCCTGGTCGCAAGGGCTGCTGGCCGCCTACGGCCTGGCACCGGCCGTGCAATCCGAGCCGCAGCGCCTGGCGACGCAAATCCGGCCCGAGGTCATTCGCCTGCTGAGCCCCGAGGAGGCGAAAAAGCTCGAAACCAGCCCGGCCAGCGTGGCCGGGGTGCCGGCCGCAGCCGAATGCCTGCAGGCCGGCCTGTTCAACGAGCAGCAGACCGCCGCGCTGCGCAGCAGCCTGGAAGCCAACTTGCCGGCGGGCAGTTGGCAGATTGAAAGCAGCATCGAGCCCGCCCGCTGGATTGTCTACATGGGCAAATACAGCAGCGAGGAAGCGCTGGCCAAAAAACGCGTCGAGCTGCGCCAGATCGGCGTGGCCTTCCGCCCGGTCACCAACCCCGCGCTGGCACCCGGTTTGGCGCTGGCCAGCTTTCCGGCGCAGGCCGAGGCCGACACGGAGCTGGCACGCATCGCCACCAGGGGCGTGCGCACCGCCCGGGTCACGCAGGAGCGCGCCGAATCCCGCGGCCAGATCCTCAAGCTCGCCAGCGTGGACACGGCGCTGCGCACGCGCCTGGACGCGATCAAACCCCAGCTCGACGGCAAGGCGCTGCAGGCCTGCCCCTGAGTTTTCACCGGCCCTGCAATGCCGGCTCACTCCTTTTTTAATAGCTGCTTGCGCCCGCCTGATGGGGGCTGGAGGCCTTTTTTCTTTAAGGCCTGGCGCAAAAAGCCGTGCCAGGCACTTTGTCGGACAAAGCTTACAAAACCGCGGGAACATCGATGGCGTCGCCATGTCTCTCACATGGTTAACTTGGCTGATTCGCTCAAAAGGACACCATGCTGATCAGCACGTTTCTTGTAGAAGACAGGCCGGAGATACGCGACACGCTGATCCAGGCCATGGAAGAAGTTGCCCCCTGCAGGTTTGTCGGCCATGCCGACAGCGAAACCAAGGCCAAGGAGTGGCTGCATACGTACCGGGACCACTGGGAGCTGGCGATTGTGGACTTGTTTCTGGCCGACGGCTCGGGCTTTGGCGTGCTGCGGGACTGCCAGTCGCGCAAGCCGAGCCAGAAAGTAGTGGTACTGACCAGCTACAGTCACGACAACATCGCCAGCCGCTGCCTGCAGCTTGGCGCGGACAGGGTGTTCGACAAGTCGAGCGACATTGACAAGCTGGTGGCTTACTGCAAGTCGCACGCGACCGGCCTCGGTTGGAAGGACCCGACTTCGACCCCGGCGGCCCATCTGCTTCACAGTTTTCCCCGTTTGCACTAACCGGGCGTGCTGACAGGGCAAACGCACGCTGGTCGCGGTGGTCGCGCCCAGCCCCCCGCACGACCCATCGTGTACGCTCACGCAATGACTTCCGTTCCCGCGCTAGCGTCCAGCAGCGCTCCCGCCCAGCCCAACGCCCCCACCCCTTCCAGCCGAGCCACCTGGGTCATGCTGCTGGCGCTGACCACGGCGTTCGCCCTCAGCCAGGCCTACCGCAGCGTGGCCGCCATCATGGCCGCGCCGCTGCAAGGCGACTTTGGCCTGAGCGCGCAGGCCCTCGGTCTGTTTGCCGGTGCGTTTCATTTTGCCTTTGGTGCCATGCAGCTCTTCATGGGCATAGGCATTGACCTGCATGGCGTGCGGCGCACCGTGCTCACCGCGTTTCCGATCGCGATTGCCGGCTCGGCCGTGTCGGCCATGGCCTCCAGCTACGGCATGCTGGTCTTCGGCCAGGTGCTGATCGGTGTGGGCTGTGCGCCGGCGTTCCTGGTCTGCACGGTGTTTATCGCGCGCAACATGCCGGCCGACCGTTTTTCTGCGATCTCCGGCATCACGCTCGGGCTGGGCGGCATCGGCATGCTGCTGACCGGCACGCCGCTGGCCTGGCTGATCGAGGCCTCTTCCTGGCGCATGGGCTTCTGGGTGCTGGCCGGCATCGCGGCGCTGGCCTGGGGGCTAATCTGGGCGCTGGTGCATGAGCCGGTGCAGGGAGCGCAGGCCGCGCAGCCAAAAGAGTCGGTGCGCCAGGCGCTGGCCGGCTTCGCCGCGCTGTTCACCCTGCCGCACACGCTGGGCATCCTGCTGCTGGCCTGCGTCGGCTACGCATCCTTCATCGCGCTGCGCGGCCTGTGGCTGGGGCCGATGCTGATGGAGCGGCATGGCTTCTCGCTGGTGCAAAGCGGCAACGTCGCGCTGGTGATGTCGCTGGCCTCGCTGTTCGGCCCGCCGCTGTTTGGCCGGCTCGACCCCGGCCCACTGCATCGCCGCCGCTGGATCACCGGCTTCACGCTGCTGCTGGCCGCGCTGTTTGCCGCGTTTGCGATGACACACAACACCGTGATCGACGTGGTCGGCCCGGTGGTGATCGGCGTGCTGTCGGGCTTCATGGTGCTGCAGTACGCCGACGTGCGTTCGGCCTACCCGGCGGCGATGACCGGCCGCGCGATGGCGGTCTTCACGATGGCCATGTTTCTGGGCGTGGCGGCCATGCAGTGGTTCACCGGCCTGGTTGCGTCCATGGCCACCAGCTACGGCGCCGAGCCCTACACCGCCGTGCTGGCAGCGATTGCGTTGCTGCTGGCGCTGGGCGCGCTGGCCTTCAGCGCGCTGCCCCAGCCGCCGAAAGTCCAGGCCTGATTAATATGCCCCTCGCTTTAGTTCCATCTGCCAAAGCTGTAGATCAGCATTGCCAGGAGGAGGCCAGCCAAATACAAAGGCCACACAGAAGACGCCAATGTGCGGGGCTGTGAAGGCGGCACGAGCGGCGCAGCCAGCGGTAATAGTTTGTCTGGTTTCGCCAATTGCTATCAGCTACCCGCCATCCATTACCATCTCCCGATCCCCATTCGCCCACACCGGGCACCTCACGGAGACAAAGCAATGTTCAGTCATGTGATGGTCGGCGTAAACGACCTTGAAGCCTCTAAGAAGTTTTACGACGCCGTTCTGGGCACGCTGGGCATTGGCCCGGGCGTTGCCAACAAGAACCGCTATTTCTACCGGAGCAAGGGCGGCTCCTTCGGCATCACCACGCCGATCAACGGCGAGTCCGCCTGCCACGGCAACGGCAGCACGATCGGCTTCACGTTGGAATCGCCTGAGCAGGGCGACGCCTTCCATGCGGCGGGCATTGCCAACGGCGGCACCACCTGTGAAGACCCGCCGGGCTTTCGCGAAGGGGCGGCAGGCCAGCTCTACCTGGCCTACCTGCGCGACCCGGACGGCAACAAGCTCTGCGCGCTGCACCGGCCTGCTTCCTGATCAGTCAAGCTGGGCGGGCCGGCCGAGTGGCCGCTGAATGAATCGCGTGCCCCAAGCCCCGCATGCCGTCTCGCGCCTGCGCAGCGCGCGCCTGGCGCGCAGTGCCAAACCTTTTCTGGCCCGTGGCGGCCCGCGTGGTGAGCGCTGCGCTGGTTGCCGGCTGGTGCCAAGCCATTGTCTGTGTGCCCTGCGCCCGGTGCTGCCGGTGCGTGCCGGCGTGTGTTTGATCATGGCCGACATCGAACCGCTCAAACCCAGCAACACGGGCTGGCTGGTGGCTGATGTGGTGGCCGACACCTTTGCCTTCGGCTGGGCGCGCACCGAGGTGGACCCTGCGTTGCTCGCGCTGCTGGCCGACCCGCAGTGGCAACCGTACCTCGTCTTCCCAGGCGAGTTCGTCGACAGCGGACGCGAGGTGACCGACAGACTGCCCGGTGAGGCGACCGCCGCCCATGCCACCAAGCGGCCGCTGTTTGTGCTGCTGGACGCCACCTGGCCCGAGGCGCGCAAGATGTTTCGCAAAAGCCCGTACCTGGACAAGCTGCCGGTGCTGAGCCTGCTGCCC
>Ga0105046_10012111_pt1 | contig 13377 bp, 12 predicted proteins | sample MAT03_FD_78385 | JGI IMG/M metagenome (GOLD analysis project Ga0105046, IMG submission 78385) | Freshwater microbial communities from Lake Fryxell liftoff mats and glacier meltwater in Antarctica - MAT-03 (megahit assembly) | ecosystem: Environmental > Aquatic > Freshwater > Ice > Liftoff... | reverse complement strand
TTCTGTACAGCCTCGATGAGAACATCCCGTTTGATGCCTTTCTCTTTCTCGAGGTACTCGAGCATGGCGATAAATTCTGCGTTCATGGCGTAACTAAAATGTCATATGAGGAACAAAAAAAGTGGGCTGTGAACCCACTTTCCATGCTCCGGATCGGCGTTGAATGGCCGCAAAGTATTCGGAACTCCACATGCCGTCAAGCCATGCGTTCAGCCTCCACGCCTCTGCGGCGCTATTCCTCCGCCTGCCAGCGCATTGCAACGCCCGGCCTTTTTCAAATCCGTCAGCCTCCGCTCACCGCGGCGGCCATTTTCACGGGAAAAGAATGACCCAAACTCTACCCGCGCCGCCGAACCCCACTCAGGAACGCGAACTCAGCACTGCGCCCGCGACGCCGACCACCATGGCGACCACAAAGATGCCGATGAAAACGAGCGTCACGATGCCGACGAAACGCCAGAACGCGCGGTGCTCATTGAGGGCGGCCTCCAGATCGCCCGCCCGCCCGCTTTGCAGGAGCACGCCGATGCGGCGGGCGTAGCTGTTCAGCTTCACGGCAGGGTAGATGTAAAACAGCAGCGCGATGGCGATGCCAACAACCTGTCCGACTTTCTGGGCGTCTCCGTTGGGGAGGCGCGCCGAACTCAACGTCACAATCACATTGATGATCGCGACGACGACGTTCACCCACAGCATCACGGCGATGAATCGCACCCAGCCCTTCGTGCGGGACATGATATCGAATACGCGCGGCGAGACTTCGCCGGAGAAGCCCCGGCCACCGGGGTTTGACGCAGGGGGGACGTAGGGACGATCCATTGGCTCAGAATTGTGTAACGACGCCGGCGATGATGGCGACGATTGCGATGATCAGGAAGATGAGCATCATCACTCCGCCGAAGACCCAGAAGCTGCGCTGCCGATCCAGCGCATCCTCGAGGTCGCGTTCCTGCCCAGAGTGCATCAGGCGCTGCACGGCGGAGGAAAAGCCGCCCAGCTTGAAGCCGATGACGAGATTCAACACGCCCATCACCCCATAGATAACCAGGATGATGCCGAGAAAGGCGCCCAAGCCGCGCGTCGAACGGCTCATCGTGGAAATGAAGCTGCCGCCGAAAATCGCGAGAAAGAACAGCACCACACCGAGGATGATGAACAGCACGCCGATGAATCGCGTCCACCCTTTCGTCCGCCGGAGTTGATCGACCACTCCCTGCGTCACGCCTCCGCTCTCCACGCCAAACGTTTCGTTGCCGCTGAGGTTCGCGGAGGGTGCTTCGTAGGGATTGTCAGCCATGATGTCCGGAAGGGATTGGGTTCCTCGCCGTGGTAGCGGGCTCCGATGCGCGGTCAAGGTTGAAACTTTCCCGCCACCCGCTAGAACCGCCGCACTGTGGCGGAGCCAAAACTCGACACCCTCCAATCCATCGAACTTGCCGAGGGCGTGCAAATCCTGCTGCGCCCCGCCGGGCCGCTGCCCCGTGCCTGGGCGCTGGGCGTGGACATGCTGCTCGTGGGCGTCTTCTTCCTCGCGGAGTTTCTGGTCATGCTGTTCCTCTCGAACACCATCGGTTTTTTCACCGGCATCGGCACGTGGCTGCTGCTCGTGTTCGTCACTTACTGGGGCTACTTCATCCTCTACGAGGTGCTGCGGCGCGGGCAGACGCCGGGGAAGAAAATGATGGGCCTGCGCGTGGTGCGCACGTCCGGCGAGCGCGTGGGCTGGGGCGCGTCATTCCTGCGGAATCTGGTGCGCTTCGGCGACATGATGCCCCTGCTGCCGCAATGGCAGTTCTGGGTGCTGGCCGTGGGATTTTACCTCTTCGGGGTGACGTCCTGCCTCGTCACGCGGCGCTTCCAGCGACTCGGCGATCTCGTGGCGGACACGGTGGTGGTGTATGCGCGGGAGGAGTTCCTCGATGGCGTCGCAAAACTGCGCGAGACCGTGACTCCCTGCGCGCCGCCGATGGTGCTCACGCGCGAGGAGCAGCAGGCATTCATCCAGTTCAGCGAACGCGCGTCGTCGTGGAGCGATTCGCGCAAGGAGGAAATGGTCGAGCCGCTGGCTCCGCTGCTCGGCGTGCGCGGGCGCGAGTGCGTGGTGCGCGCGCTGGCGGTGGGAATGTGGCTCCGTGACTCATGAAGCCGTCCGCATTCGAGGAGAAGAATGAGGCCGCCTGGCGCGAACTCGAACAGGCGATCGAGGCACTGGATCGCGGCAAGCGTGTCGCGGACGCGGCGCGGGTGCCGCGGCTTTTCCGCCAGGTCTGCGGCGACCTCGCGCTGGCGCAGCACCGCATGTACGGACGCCGCCTGTGCGAACGGCTGAATGTGCTCGTCATCGGCGCCTACCAGCATCTCGGGATGGCGGCGCGACGCGGCTCCGGGGCATTGGTGCAATTTTTTGCGTCCACATTTCCCCGCGCGGTGCGCACGGAAAAGCGGGTGGTGTGGCTGTGCATGGCCTTGTTCTTCGTGCCGTTCATCGCATTCATCGCGGCGGCGTATTTCGAGCCGAAGTGGATCTTCGCGCTGCTGCCGCCCGAGGCGCAGGCGCAGATGGATGCGATGTACGGGCAGGACACGATGGACGACTACGTGCGCGAGCAGTTCGGCTCCAGCTTCGCGATGTTCGGCTTCTACATCATCAATAACATCAGCATCCACTTCCGCATCTTCGCCAGCGGCGTGCTGCTCGGCGCGGGCGCGGTGTACGGGCTCGGCTACCAGGGAATCTTTCTCGGCGCGATGTTCGGCTACGTCCACACGTCGGGGAATCTGCACCGGCTCTACACCTTCGCGGCGAGTCACTCGTCGTTCGAGCTGCTCGGCTTCATCCTCGGCGCGGCGGCGGGCGTGCGCATCGGCCTGGCGCTGGTGCATCCGGGCCGGCTCCCGCGCGCCGTGGCGATGCGCGAGGCGGGAAAGCGCGCACTGCCCGTGCTGCTCGGCAGCACGATGATGCTCGTGGGCGCCGCGGCCATCGAGGGATTCTGGTCCGGCTCAGGCGTCGCGGCGTGGATGAAGCACACCGCGGGGATTCTCGGCTGGGTGCTGTTCGCGGTATATTTCATTTTTGCCGGGAGGAGAACTGCGGATGAAACTTGAGGAGGTGACCGCGCAATTGCGCCCGCGCGGCTCGTGGGAGGCGGTGGACCTCGGCTTCGCGCTCACGCGCCGGCATTTCCCGCTGCTGCTCGCCTCGTGGTCGCTCACGGTCATGCCGCTGTGGGCGCTGCTGCTGCTCGCGTCGCGATGGATCCCCATGGGCTGGGTGCTGCTCGCGATCTGGTGGCTGAAGCCCGTGTACGATCGCGTGCCGCTCTTCGTCCTCAGCCGCTCGCTCTTCGGCGCGACGCCGAAACTCCGCGAAGTCCTGCGCGCGTGGCCGGGGATGCTCGTGCGGCGGCTGCCGTGGCTGCTCGTCGCCCGCGTGCCGTGGTGGATCGCGGGGCCGGCATTTTCGTGGGCGCGTCCGCTGCTGCTGCCGGTGATCGATCTCGAGGGCCAGCGCGGCGGCGCGTGGAAGACACGGCGCGCCGTGCTGCTGCGGCAGGCGGGCGGCACGGCGCTCTCGCTGCTGATGCTATGCGGGCTCTACGAGACGATCCTCGTCTTCGCGCTGCTCACGCTCGGCAGCCAGCTCGCCGCGGACCCGCTCGGCGCGTTCGAGCTGGGCGACGCATTCGTCGAAGCAGTGTTCCGCCGCGGCCAGATGGCACCGTGGCTGGAGTGGTGCCTCATCGGCGGCTACCTCGCGGCGATGACGCTCGTGGAGCTGTTCTACGTCGGCGGCGGCTTCGGGCTGTATCTCAACAGCCGCACCACGCTCGAAGGCTGGGACGTGGAACTCGCCTTCCGCCGCCTCGCGCGCCGGCTCGGAAAAGCCGCGGCCATTCTCACCGCCGCGCTGCTGCCGCTCGGCACCGCGCACGCGGACGACACGAAATCAGCGCCGCAACTTTCAACCGAGTCACAGGCGATCCGCGACGTGCTCGCGCACGAGGACTTCAAAGTCCACGAGCGGGAGACGGGAAGCTGGGAGCGCGACGGCAACGAGCCGCGGCCCGGCATCAATGCCCCGGGTTGGTTTCAAGCGCTCGGCAATGTGCTCTTCTACGCCGTCATCACCGGGCTGTGCGTCCTGGTCGCGTGGCTCATCTGGAAGAACCGCGAATTCTTCATGCGCCGCGACCGCGCGGGAAAAGCCGCACCCACCGGCCCGCGCACCTTGATGGGAATGGACGTCGCCCCGGATTCGCTGCCGGCCGACATCGCCGCCGCCGCACGCGCACGCTGGGAAGCCGGCGATGCACGCGGCGCGCTGAGCCTGCTCTACCGCGGCGCGCTGAGCTGGCTCATCCACTCCGCGCACGCTCCCGTCCGCGATGGCGACACGGAGGGCGACTGCCTGCGCCATGCGAACGCGATCACGGAACCGGTGCGGCGCGAATATTTCGCCGTGCTCACGGGCCAATGGGTCACGGTCGCCTACGCACAGCGCGTGCCCGCGGTTCTCGAAGTCGAGCGGCTCCTCGCCTCGTGGCCATTCGCCGGGGAGGAAAAGCGGTGAGCGCCTTCCACGCACGCACCATCGTTCTTTCCCTCGCCTCACTCGCGCTCTGCTCGTGCAAATGGGTGAAGCACAAGGAAATCATCGGCTACCAGGGCCCCGCACGGCAGGATCCATTTCTCGCCGCCGAGCGCTTTCTGCAAAAGGAACGGCACGGCGCGCGCATCGTCAGCCAGCTCAAGAAACTCAAATCTCACTCCGGCCCGATTATCGCGTCAGCGCAATCCTTCATCAACTACGGCGACGCCGATGCCGTGCTCGAATGGGCCGGCGAGGGCGGACACCTCATCCTCCTCCTCGGCGGCGCGGAACGCTGGCGCAACGACTGGAAGGAGAGCGGCATTTTCGAAATGCTGAAGGCGCACAAACCCGAGGCCGAGGAGACCAGGTTGCTCGCGGCACTCGGCATCTCCGGCAGCGATGCCGGCGCCGGCATTTTTTCCGCCGACGCGAAAGATCACACCGCCAGCGTGGGCGCCCGCACGCTCACCGCGGAACTCGCGGGAAAGTTCAGCGTCACTGGCGACGCTGCGCACGCCGACATCCGCTTCGGCGATGAGGACGGGCCCGCGCTCGCGAGCTTCCCGCTCGGCAGCGGGCGCGTGACCGTGCTCGCCAATGCGCACCCATTCCGCAACCGCTGGATCGGCGAGCACGACCACGCCGCGCTGCTCGCCACGCTCGTCGATCTCGGCCACGGCGGCGAAGCATGGTTCCTGAATGGCGCGCGCGTCTCGTTTTGGAAAATGCTCTGGGAACACGGCTGGATGGCCATCGTCGCGCTCGCCGCGCTGTTGGCCGCATGGCTCTGGAGAAATCTCCCGCGCCTCGGCCCGCTGCGCACACCGCCGGGCGAAGCCGTGCGCGACTTCTCCGCACACCTCGCGCTCACCGGCGCGTTTCTTTGGCAGCAACGCCAGCCGGACACGCTGCTCCAGCCGCTGCGCGACGCCGTCACCGCCGCAGCCGCGCGCCTCGGCTGGCACCCGAAGGATCCCGGCTTCACCACCAAGCTCGCCGCTCGCAGCGGACTCGCCGAAGCGCGCGTGACCACCGCATTGGCCGCAGCAGGAATCCGCGAGCGGAACGCCTTTCTCCGCATCACCCAGGATCTGCGGAAAATCGCGGACGGCCTCCGTGCGAAAACCATCGTCGGCAGAGTTGAGTGATTCAAAAGACGACCGTCTCACAATTCCCGACCGCTCAACTCTCAACTCCGCACCAACACCACATGGACCCCACACCCGAATCCCAGCCGCCAGCCCCGTCGCCGCCTTCGCCATTTGAATTCGCCACCGAGGTGATGAACACCATCCGCCGCCGCGTCGCGCGCGTCTTCCTCGGCCAGACCGCCGCGCTCGATCAGGTGCTCGCCGCATTCCTCGCCGGCGGGCATGTGCTCATCGAAGGCAAGCCCGGCCTCGGCAAAACGCACCTCGTCCTCGCACTCGCGCGGACCTTCGGCGGCGCGTTCAAGCGCATCCAGTTCACACCCGACCTCATGCCGAGCGACGTGACCGGCCACACGCTCTACGACATGGGCGCGCAGCAGTTCCGCCTCCGCCGCGGGCCGGTGTTCACCAATCTTTTGCTCGCCGACGAAATCAACCGCGCACCCGCGAAGACGCAGGCCGCGCTGCTCGAAGTGATGCAGGAGGTGCAGGTGACGATCGATGGCGAGAGCCACGCGCTGCCGCCGCCATTCATGACACTCGCGACGCAAAATCCGATCGAGCAGGAAGGCACGTATCCCCTGCCCGAGGCGCAGCTCGATCGCTTCCTCATGAAAGTGGTGATCGATTACCCCAAGAAAGATCACGAGGAGCAGATCGTCGGTGAACTGCTCACCGGCACCGGTCTGAAATCCGGCGACATCCAGCAAGTGTGCGACGTGGCCGGCATCCTCGCCACGCAACGCGCCGTGGCAGCGGTCCGCGTGACACCCGAGGTCATCGCCTACGCCGTGCGGCTCGCGCGCGCCACCCGCGAATCGCAGGGCCTCGCGCTCGGCGCAGGCACGCGCGGCGCCATCAGCCTCGTCCGCGTGGCAAAGTCATTCGCCGCGATGGCAGGCCGCGACTTCGTGACGCCCGACGACATCAAGTCCGCCGCGCTCCCCGTGCTGCGCCACCGCGTCACCGTCGCGCCGGAACTCGCCATCAGCGGCCAGACTGCCGACGACGCGCTCGCCGGCATCGTCAACCACACCGAGGCACCGCGGCGCTGAAAAAAGTTGCGCGATGATTGTGGAGAGGCGCGGCATCCGCGACGTGCGCCAAACATCACACTCACCCGCCGACTGAAACGAAATCACCTCCCAGCCCTCAACTTCTCCGCCCAACTCCGTCCATGATTCCTTCGCGCCGACTCCTGCAGCTTCTCGCCGCGTGGCTCGTGCTGAGCGTCCTCGCGTCGCTCTGGCCGCGCTTCGCGCCGCTGTGGAAATTTGGCGCTGCATTTCTCACCGGCTTCGCGGCGCTCGACGCAGTCCTCCTGTTCCTCAGCCGCCGCCTCACCGTCCGCCGCGAAGTGCCGGGACGGCTCGCGCTCGGCGTCGAGATCGAGATCCCGCTCACGCTCCACAATCCAAACCGGCGCAGCGTGGCCGCCGAGTTCTTCGACGGACTGCCCGAGACCGTCGAGAGCACGCAGCTCCCGTGGAACGGCAGCATCCCCGCCAGCGGTCACACCACCGTGCTTTACACCGCGCGCCCGCTCACCCGCGGCGCAGTCACTTTCACCGAATGCCACGTGCGCCACGCATCGCCGCTCGGCCTGTGGTGGCGCGGCTATCGCGCGGGAAGCGCGGCGGATTCGCGCGTGTATCCCGACTACGAACCCGTCATTCGCTACACCCTGCTCGCGATGAGCAACCGCGAAAGCCAGATGGGCATCATCTCGAAAAACCGCGTCGGCCAGAGCCGCGAATTCCACCAGCTCCGCGAATATCAGGACGGCGACGTGCTCTCGCAGCTCGACTGGAAAGCCACCGCGCGCCGCGGCCAGCTCGTCTCGCGCGAATACCGCGAGCAAAAGGATCAGACGCTCATCTTCATGCTCGATTGCGGCCGCCGCATGCGCACGCCCGACGGCGCGCTGCCGCAATTTGATCACTGCCTGAACGCCACGCTCCTCCTCAGCTACATCGCACTGAAGCAGGGCGACCGGGTCGGCGTGATGGGCTTCGGCGGCAGCACCCGCTGGCTCGCGCCGGTGAAAGGCCAGCACTCGATGGCCGGCATCCTCAACCATCTCTACGACTACGAATGCACCTCCGCGCCGAGCGACTTCAGCGAAGCCGCCGAGCGACTCATGGCCCGCCAGCGCCGCCGCGCGCTCGTCGTGCTGCTCACAAATCTCCGCACCGAGGACAGCTCGCACCTGCTCGCACCGCTGCGCCTGCTGCGCCGCCGCCACCTCGTCGTCGTCGCCAGCCTGCGCGAGAAAAGTGTCGTCGAGCGCGTGCATGCGCCCGTCGTGCGTTTCGACGACGCGCTGCTCGCCGCCGCCGGCCAGGGCTACCTCACCGACCGCGGCGCATTCCTCGACAACCTCCGCGACCACGGCGTCCTCACGCTCGACGAAACCGCCGCCCTCCTCCCCGCCGCACTCGCAAACGCCTACCTCGACATAAAGCGCCGCGGCGCACTGTAGCTGCGCTCGTCATTCGATTTTCGCAGCCAGATTGCCTGTGACGGCGGTGAGGTCGCGAAGCGTAACTCTCCAGAGCTGCGCAGTGTCTCCCGGCCGGAATTTGGCGCAGCTCTGGAGAGCTACGCTACTTTCCGGTCGCGCGCGCCGCCGTCTGGTAGCAGGACTGTGCAAATCACGTTCCCGCGCGCCCGCTCACTTCGCCGCCGCGCCCTTTTTCCTCGCGGTCTTCACTTCCTTCCGCACTTGGATCTCCACCGCATTCTTCTGCGGCTCGCCCGGCGTGCTCCGCCCCTCGGCGACATAGCTTTCAAGAAGGGCGGCGAGACGTTTCACTATCTCAGGGTGCTCCGCTGCGACGTTCTTTTGTTCACCGCGATCCAATGCGAGATCGTAGAGCTGGTCCGCCGGGAGATCCTTCTCCGCGGGTGAGCCAGGCTTCGGTGCGCTCCAGCCACCGCTGCCACGGCACAGGCAGAGCTTCCAGTTTCCATCGCGGATGGCGAAGGATCCATTGATCGAATGCGAGACGAGCGTCGTGCGCCGCAGTCCGTCTTTCCCGAGCAGCGCGGGGAGAAAGCTGACGCTGTCCTCCGCAGCGCTCGCTGGAAGTTTTGCACCCACGATCTCCGCCGCTGTCGCCATGAAATCCGTGAGGCACACGATGTCCGCGCCACGTCCGCCGCCCTTCACCCGGTCCGGCCAGCGCACGATGAACGGCACGCGATGCCCGCCCTCAAAGATGTCCGCCTTGTGCCCGCGAAATCCCGCGCTCGGGTCGTGCCCCTTCGCCAGCAGTTCGTCGAATTTCGCCTGCGGCGAGCAGCCATTGTCACTCGTCAGGACAACCACCGTGTTCTTCGCCACGCCCGCGTCATCCAGCGCGGCGAGCACCTTGCCCACCGCCGCATCCACCTGCATCACGAAATCCCCATACGCATTCAGCCCGCTCTTCCCCTTCCACTCCGGCAGCGGATTGATCGGCGTGTGCGGCGCATTCAGCGGCAGATAGAGAAAGAACGGCTTCCCGGCTTTTGCCTCCCTCGCGATCCACTCCGAAGCTTTCTCCGCGAGCTTCGGCAGCACATCCATCGCCTCGAATCCCTCCGCCGCCGGCCCCTTCCGCGTCTGCCCGCCATTCTCGCGATCCGTCATCATGGGAAAGGCGACGTCCTTTGTAGGCACGGCGGTCACACGATCGTTCTCGATGAATGTGTAGGGCACCATGTCCAGCGACGCCGCGATGCCGAAGTAATAATCGAACCCCACCGCAGTCGGGCCATTCGCGATCGGCTTGGTGAAATCCACGCTCCACACCTGATCCGGCTTCTCGATGCTCAGCGCCTCCACATCCTTCCCCGCGTGCTGCACCCAATCCATCCCGAGATGCCACTTCCCCACGCACGCCGTCGCGTAGCCATTCTCCCTCAGCATCTGCGCCACCGTCAGCCGGCCCGGCTCGATCAACCGCGGACTCAGCCCCCCGAGCACGCCGCTCTGCAGCTTTGTCCGCCAATTATAGCGCCCGGTGATCACTCCGTACCGCGTCGGCGTGCAGACCGCCGAAGGCGTGTGCGCATCGGTGAACCGGACCCCGCCCTCCGCCAGCCGATCCATGTTCGGCGTCGCGATCTTGCTCTTCGGATTAAAACACCGCACGTCGCCGATCCCCAGATCATCGGCGAGGATGAACACAAAGTTCGGCCTGTCCGCCGCCACGGCCACGGACACGAAAGCTGCAAGCAAGAGGAGAACACGCATGCCGCCGAGGATGAAAGCGCAGCGCCAATGTGCAAGCCGCGGGATCGACGCTCGCCTTCGAGGGGTGTGATTGAAAGTGAGTCCAGTGGATGAGCCAAATGGTGGTGCCAAGCGTGGCGCCAGCCTTTGGACTGCGCGCGGCTTGACGCCGCTTTTCCCTCGCCTCGGGTCCGACGTTCAAAGTCACAGTCGCCCCGCAAAGGAACACAGCGCCTTGCGTACGCGCGGCGCAGTCCGCGATTTCGCCCATCGCTCCTCCGCAAAGCCAAAGCGGGTTCAAGCACCAGCAGTCCAAAGCCTCGCGGCACGCACACGCCGCTCGGCTTTGGCCGGCAACCAGCCTTTGGACTCACATCGTATCACGCCCGCCTTCAAGCTCCTCTTCCGCCCAGCACCAAGCTGGCGGCCGCAATCGATGACCTGCGCGATCTCGTATCAGCGAAGCGCTGGTCACAGCGCGGAGTCCCTACCAATTCGTCGGCTGGTAATCCTTCAGGAATTTTCCCCACACGTGTTCGCCCATGTTGAAGCCGGCGATGATCGGGTCCACGATCCGCGCCGCGCCGTCCACGATGTCGAGCGGCGGGTGGAAGCGGTGCTCCTCCACTTTCCGCGCGGCGATTTGCGCGGGGTCCTCGTCTGTCACCCAGCCGGTGTCCACGCTGTTCATGTGGATGCCGCTGGCGAAGTAGTCGGTCGCGGAAGTGCGCGTCATCATGTTCAGCGCGGCCTTGGCCATGTTTGTGTGCGGATGCCGCGTCGTCTTGAAGCTGCGGTAAAACTGCCCCTCGACGGCGGAGACGTTCACGATGTGCTTGTCGCGCTCCGGCGTGCGGAGCATGAGCGGCTTCAGGCGCGCATTGATGATGAAAGGCGCGATGGCATTCACGAGCTGCACCTCGATCAATTCCACCGCGGGCACCTCGGCGAGCATGAGCCGCCACGAGTTGCGCTCGCGCAAATCCACCTGCTGCAAATCCTGATCGAGCCGGCCTTCGGGAAAGAGATCCTTTTGCGCGGCGAACTCATCCGGCAGCATCGGCACCTGCGAAAGCGCGGCGGCGTGCGCGAGTCCGGCGACACTCGGAGTTCCGCCTTTGGGCGGCGCGGCGACCGAACCGGCTAAAGGCGGAACTCCAAACACGAGCGCGCGATCCCCCTCGGGCAGCATGTGGTATCCACGCAGCCCTTCGTATGCGCCGAGAAGGTGGCGCGCATTTTCCGGCATCGCGTCGAGCGACGCCGCTTCGCCCTGCATCATGTGCTCATAGAAATCCGGTGGACGCCGCACCGTCTGGCACGCGTTGTTGATGATGAAATCCAGCCGCTGCCGTGTCGCGAGCAGGTGCCGGCAGAACGCCTCCACGCTCGGCGTGTGCCGCAGGTCGAGGCCGAAAATTTCCAGCCTGCCCCCCCACTCCGCGAAGTCCGGCTCCTGCGCATAGCGCGCCGCCGAATCGCGCGGGAACCGCGTGCTCACGATGAGGTGCGCCCCGGCCCGCAGCAGCTTGATGCCCGCCTGGTAGCCAATCTTCACACGCCCGCCGGTGAGCAGCGCCACGCGTCCGCGCAGGTCCGCCGTCTCAGTGCGCTTGCGGAAATTCAGCTCCGCGCACGCCGGGCAGAGCTGGTCGTAGAAGTGGTGAATCGCCGAATAGTCCCGCTTGCAGATGTAGCAGTTCTGCGGCTGCACGACTTCGCGGAATTCCGCATCGCCCTCCACTTCCACCTGCTTGAAATCGAGCGGCGGAAACGCACTCGGCGTCGTGAAAATTTTCTCCTTCCGCAGCTTGCGAATGCCCGTCTCATTCAGCGCGCTCTGGTCACGCGCGAGCTGCTCCGTCTTGCGCTGCCGCGTCTTCGCCTTCACGAGCCGCCGGCGCTCCTTCAGGCCCGGGCAAAAGACCTCACCCGCCGCCTGCACCAGCCGCGTGCGTTCCTCCTCGGGCAACGCTGCGAGCAACGCGCGATCTTGGGCGACGCGCTCGAGCACCTCGGCCGCGGCCCGCAGTGCGTCCGCGCCCGGCTTGCTGTTCTCGACGGATTTGTCAGACATGGGACGAAAGGGCGGGGAACTTACAGGTGCCGCTCCGCCGTGCGAGCGCGAAGGTGGGCGAGTGCGCATCGCCCGCGGCCTTCAGCGCATTCGATGCGCCGGGCCGGGACGGCCCTCCTCCCCGGGGTGCCTCGCCTTCTCCCCTGCAATTCTCACGCGCTTGGGGAAGCCGGACACGACAGGGAGCCGTGGCGGGTCGGGAGCGCAAAGTAGTCCAGGGCTTCAGCCCGCAAGGCGCGCTGTGCGGGCTGAAGCCCCGGACTACTTTCCACCGCCTGCCCGGCACGCCGGGCGGAGTCTCAGAAATGCAGGCTACCCCCCCACCGTTCAGCGCCGGCGGCGGATTGGATGCGGGCGGTGCCGCGTTCGGCGCAATGCAGCGGAAGGGTCAGGTCAGCGCCGGCGGCGGATTGGATGCGGGCGGTGCCGGTGGCGTCGGGGCGGGGGTGCTGCCGCGGTTCACGATCACGCGGGCGCTCTGATAGCCGGCGTAGAATTCCGGGTTCTTCCGGCGGAACGGCGTCATCTGCTTGTCCAGCCGGTCGCGGAGGATGGCCGTCACTGCGGCGATGGCGTGGGGCAGCGTGGCGGTCTGCGCGGCGCGGGTCGAAATGGCGGTGCGCGGGCCGGTCTTTACGCCGGTGAATTTTCCCGTCAGATCCTCCAGCGCGGTGATGTCGGCGTCGGCGATGTTGTAGTCAGCCAGCGCGGCGAGATTCTCCCTGGCGGCGGCGCTCACGCGCTTGGCGGTCCCCTCGAGATCGTCGGCGGAGAGCTTCTGCACGTTGGAACGGGTGAGCGTCACCTTCGCGGCGAGATTGGCGTCGCTGGTCTTTGCCGCAATCGAGGCGAGCTGGTCGGCGATTTCGGTCACCGTCTCTTCCAGATCCTCGCGCACCTGCGTCTTCTCGTCACCGGCGCCGCCATTGGGCTCCTGCTGCCGGCCGGCCTTTTTGGCGATGGTGCCGATGCCGTCATTCACCTCGGTCACCGTCTCGACCATCGCCTTCACCGGCGTCCACAGGGTTGCGTTCAGTTTCATGTAAGCGGCGACAGTCGCGAACATCTTTATGCGGGATTCCTGATCTTGGGTCATAATGTTGCCGGTGAAAGGAAGCGGTTCCCATGCCACGTCCGCGCATCCTTTCCACCGCACCAAGGACCGTCCGCGCGGACACGGGCATCCTCCGCGCGGACACGGGTATCCTCCGCGAATCAGCGGGCATCGTCGGCGAGTCTGGGAGCATCCTCCGCGTGCCGGCTGGCATCGTCGGCGAGTCTGGGAGCATCCTCCGCGTGCCGGCTGGCGGCGGCGGCGAACCCGGGAGCATCCTCC
>Ga0105046_10012110_pt1 | contig 13377 bp, 10 predicted proteins | sample MAT03_FD_78385 | JGI IMG/M metagenome (GOLD analysis project Ga0105046, IMG submission 78385) | Freshwater microbial communities from Lake Fryxell liftoff mats and glacier meltwater in Antarctica - MAT-03 (megahit assembly) | ecosystem: Environmental > Aquatic > Freshwater > Ice > Liftoff... | reverse complement strand
TCGGCACCGTTCGCGGCTTGGCGGGCGGCCTGAGCAACTTCAAGAACGTCAATCCCGCTGACCGCGAGGCCAATCGCCGATTGATGGAATCGGTAACTGATCAACTGGGCATCGCGTTTGATTGCACCTTCGTGGCCCTTGCCCTCAGCGTCGTCCTCATGTACCTGCTCCACCTGGTCCAGAAGGCGGAGGAAATGCTCATCATCGATAGTCAGCAGTATTGTCAAGAACATCTCTTGCTTCGGCTTTACGATCCGCAACCTGACGTGGCTGAGGCTGTTCACATATAATAAGGTTCACGACAACTAAGAGGGACCGAGCATGGCGTGGATCAAATGGACGAGTAGCAAAGCGGTTAAGCCAACTCCCATCAAGGGTTGTCTGGGTCTCGAACTAACGGCCAGCCGTGCTCGTGCGGCAACGGGAGTTCCGACACGGGGCCGAACTCACCCGCTTGAAGAGCCGCATCTTGACCTACCGCTCACGATCAGTCTCGAGAGACGCACTCCGCAAATCGGCCGGGCTGGCGGCGAATTGATCCGCCGGCTGCCGCACCTTGTCTGTCACAACTTTCTCCCCTACTTGGGCCAGCCTCAATCGTGGCGCGGCGGCCGGCATATCCTTGATTCAACCAAGGCCCTGACGATCTTTCTCGACAAGATCCGTGGCGCCAGCCCGCTCTTCGAGCATTTCTTCTTCGGCCTGCCGGAGTATCTGACCTCATCGCAAATCGCGAGACTGACGGCCATCGCTCTCAAGCATCGGTTTCCGCTCAAGGGAACGGCTAGCAACGCCCTCGCCCTGGTGGTCGATCATGCCGATCTCCTTTCAGTTAAAGCCCCTGCCAAGTCGAAGGGGACCGGCGTTCATCCGAAGTCGCACAAGCCTTCCCAACCCACTGAGGTCCTGGTCGTCGATGCCGACGATCATGCCTTGATTCTGAACGTTGTCAGCGTCGAACCGGGCGAAGCGATCGTGAAGGGGACGTCGACCCGACCGCGATTGGGCGTTGGTCTGTGGAAAGAGAAACTGCTCGACACCTTCGCCGATCGCTGCGTGCATTTCTGCCGCCGCGATCCGCGAGATTCCGGGGATGCGGAGCAATCTCTGTTTGAGCAGATCGACGAAAGCCTCGATCACATCCGCACCGGCAAGCATGTCGATCTCACGGTCCGGGCCGCCCACTGGTATCAAGATCTTCACCTTCAGCCGGCGGATTTTGAATCCGCCTGCCTGCCACTGATCCGGTCGAGCGTGGAAGCCGTTCGCGAATTGCTGGAAGTGACGGCCACCACCCTGCCCTTGCGAGCCGTGTGGCTGACCCACGAAGCGGGCCGACTGCCCGGTTTGGCGCGAGCCGTTCACCATCATCTGGCGGAACGGACGTCAATCAGTGTTCTTCGACCAGAAGCCGTCGCCTCAGCCGTGGCGAATCTCGGCGACCGGTTCCTGGCCGGGGAACTGCCCAACACGCACCTTGATCAGTCCATCGCGATCCCAGGCACGATCAACCTGGAACCGCCCGCGGAGAGCCGGACGCCCGAAGCGATGAAGTTCATGAAGGGATAACCGCTCACCATGAAAGCACGCCACCGACCGCCGACGCTTGTGAGCATGTGGATGCTCGACGTTTTCTGTTGCGCCTTGGGGTGCGTCATTCTTCTGCTTTTGTTGAAGATGCGCGACGCCAGCCTGATCGCCGAAGAAGCGGCCAACGCGAGTTCTGACCTCGTCGATACGCGGATCGATCTGCTTGAATCCCAGGCAATCACGCTGAGGCTCGGCGCCGACATTCACGAAAATGAAAAGCATCTGGCATTGTTGACGACCGATCGTGACGAACAGGCGAAGCAACTCGCACTCGTTCGCACCGAACGTGACAAACTGGCCGATCGTTTGGCCGTGGCAAATGACGCGATCAAGGTAGTTGAAGGCGACCTCGCCCTGACTCGCCAAAAAATCGACGACCTGGCCAAGCAATTGGCCCTAACCGAAAAGCGATCTACCGCCGTCGAGGTGGACCTGCAGAACAAGAAAGTCGATCTCGCGGAACTTGCTCGAAAGGTTGCGGAGGTGCGAAAGAACGAGGAGGAACTACTTTCCCTTCTCAAGGAAAAAGAAAAGCTACGAGCCGCGGCAATGCGTCAGGCCGTTGAACAGAGCGGCCAATTGACGACCCTAGAATCGCGGATGCGCGATGCGGACAAGAAGATCGAGGATCTCGCCGCCAAGTCGACCGACGCGGCGAAGACGCGAGCCCGCGTACTCGATCTCGAGAAACAAATAGCGGATGCCAGTGTAACTATCGTTGATCTCCAGGGGACCAAGGCCAAACTGGCGGACAAGATAAATAAGCTCGAGATCGAATCGGAACAGCGTTTTGCCGGCATCTCCATGACCGGGAAGAACGTCGTTTTCCTCGTGGATATTTCCGGCAGCATGGTTCGCATTGATGAGAGCACGCTGGACGACAAGAAATGGCCGATCGTCTGTGATACGCTAACCAAGGTGATGCGCACGTTGCCCGATCTTGATCAGTTTCAGATCATCATTTTTTCGAGCAAGGCCTCGTACTTACTCGGTAGTGAGGGAAAATGGATCGCCTATCAACGAGGCCAATCGATCAATGAGGTGAGCAAGGCCTTGGCTGCCGTGAAGCCCAACGCGGATACTAACCTGTATGTGGCGCTCGATGAGGCGTTCAAGTTCCGCCCACGCGGGTTGGATACGATCTATCTGATCTCCGATGGCTTGCCAACTTCGGGACCCGGATTGACTACCCAGGAGGAGCAGAAACTCCATGACATTGAACGCAGCATGATCTTGTCCAAACACCTGCGGCGTACGCTGAAGACCGAGTGGAATCGGCCGATCGCTAATCAGGCGCGGGTTCGCATCAACTCCATTGGCTTCTTCTATGAGAGCCCAGATGTCGGAGCTTTTCTCTGGTCCCTTTCCCGCGAAAATGACGGAAGTTTTGTGGGTATGTCTCGACCTTGACGGTTTTTCAGTTTGCAATACCCGAGAAACTGAACTAGATTTCATCTGAGCAAACGATGGGAACGGTTTTTGCGGACTCATCGGGGGCAAATGTTCGCGTCGAGCAGCGACTCCAAAACGCCTTTCATCCTCGAAAGGGCAAAACCGTCGAAAGACGGCGACGCAAAGCTATGGGCCTTCGGCGTTCCACCCCTGACTGATCAAGCCGATGGCTGCCAAGTTGCCGAAGGGCTGGATTGGTGACACCACCGTCCGTCCCCGAAGCGGTGACCGTTTGTCAACCGCTTCGCCGGAGTCGCTGGACCGGTTTAGCCGGTTACGTGGGCATTTGCCCTGCTTTTTTCCACTTCTGCTCGATTTCCCCTCAAGATTCCGCCGATAACAGTGGGGTGAATAGGCACGTGCCATGTTTTCGTGGGTGTCCGCCCCGCGCATCGCGGCGAGCCGAGCCGCGAAACCGGCCGAGTGATTGCCTTTCGCGATACGAAAGGATTCCCATGCGAGTCTGGGTCGTTCTCGCCATGTTGTCTCTTACGGCTTCGGCGCGTTCTCAGATGCCGGAACCGAAGGCGCTCCCGGCCGAGGTTATCGACGGCGCTTCGCTTTTTCGCTTCAATTCTACCCAGCTTGAGCTCAAGCGCGTTGAGAATCGCTGGCAGATTTGGGCCGGCAAGGAACTCCTGAAGGACTTCGGTCCTTTCGAGCGTGAGGCCAGCGAGGCACTCCGTTTAATTCGCGATATGCATTTCACCCGCCATGGCACTGTTGTAGGCTCGACGCCGCTGTTTGAATACTGGCTCGCCGAGGATGATACGCCCCGAAGCGGATTTGGATCAAGGACTGTCGTTCCCTTCAACCCACGTAGCTTAAAAATAGAACAAGTCACCGGCGCCTGGATCATCCGAGATGATCGACAAATGCTCTATAATTTCGGAGCGCAGAAAGACGCTGCCCTTGTAGCGCTGGCGATCCTGCAAAAACATGGCTTCAATCAGATCGGCATTATCGGCCAGCCGACTCCCATGATGACCTATTTGACCGTTGATTCCTACGCACATGCCGCGCCGGTCCGAGAGCCCGATCCGCGCGAAATCCTCGGCAAAGTCAGCGAAGAAGGTCTGATCCTACCGGTGGTCGGCCACGTTGGTCGAAAGATGCCGATCGAGTTTCGCAAGCTGGAAGTCGTTCGCCTTCAACAAGAATGGGTGCTGGCATTCGGTACTGAAGTCCTTGCTCGTTTCGGATCGAACGGCACCCAGGCTCGCGAAGCACTGCGGTTGTTGCAAGACTCACACGTGACCGAACAGGCGTTCATCGGTAAGGTCGGGTTTCCGATCTATTTGGCGAGTGGGCAAGCCCCGCGCGGTTCCGGTCTTGGGTTCAACAACCTGCGTTTGCAGCCCGCTCTGATGAAGGTTCAACTAGTCAACGGCGTCGCCTGCATCACGGAGAATGGACGCATCGTCTACGAATTTGGCAACAGCCGTGCCGACGCGGAGACGGTGTTGCTCGTCTTCCAGCACTACAAATTCGACCAGGTTACAACACTGGGCGACGTGAACCGCGGCGGCATCCGCATTTTCACGAGGTCGAAGTAACGATCAGTCCAACTGGTACAGCGAATCCGCATGCTCTTCGTGGCGGATCTCGTCGACCGGGTCTTTCTTTCCTTGGCCCTTGTACAGTTGGTTGGGCGCGTTGAAGACGATACCCTGCGCCGTGCCGACGTTCTGGTACGCATGCACCACCCCCGCCGGGACGACCAATGCGAACGGCGCGTCTTGTCCGACGACGCGGACTTCTTTGTTGCCGAAGGTGGGCGAACTCTTGCGGTTATCCCAAAGATAGACCTTGAAGTTCGATGGGCCGATGAAGCAAAAGTAATCAGCCTGGTCGACATGCTCGTGCGGGCCGCGGGCGATTCCGGGCTCGGTCATCGAGATGTAACACATTACCGGATGGTAAATCTCGGGAAGCTCATCGTGCCGGAACAACTCGCAGAGCCAGCCGCGCTTGTCCTTGAAAGTCGAAAGCGATTTCCAAATCACGTCCTGAATCTGTCCGTTGCGAAATGACATCGGTTTCCCTCGAGTAGAATTAGCCGAAGTTGTTGTAACAACGTTTGACAACGCCTTCAACGGGCCGTATCCTCAAACCATCGCTCGACTAACGCGAGGAGCCTGTCATGATCGTCACACTCAGCGCCTTTCTCTTCCTTGTGCCAGCCCCCATGACTGTCGAGGCGCCCAAAGGGGCGCCGCCCGTGCTTCAGTTTTTGAAGTGGAAGGAAGGCGAGTTCGAGATCGCGCAGCCGCATCCGTACATTGAAACGTACATCGAGAAAGATGTTAAAGCCAACGGTAAGCTGGTCACGAAAACGCGGACCGTCTACAAGATCAAGACTGTTACGAAGTCGTCGATCGACGCGGAGGTCTACGATCTACAAGGGAAGAAGATTGAAGAAGCCGTCTGGCAGAACGCACTCGGTAAAGGCGCCATCGTCCTGCTTCCGGCCGACGGGCAGTTGCCCGATAGTTCGTATCTATCGACGTTCAAGGAGGGCATGTTGATCGACCTCATCAAGAATGTGCCCTTGATGTTTCCGCCACCGCCGAATTTTGGGCCGGTGAAGTGAACTAGGTCCTAACCCCTATTCCTCACCCTCACCCCCGAACAAATCCGGTCCGCTGTCAGTCGTTTTCGCCTTCTTCTTGCGGCGCTGACGTTCGGGCGGTTCGACCATTCGCCGCCGCTGCGATTCTGGGAGCTGATGGCGAGCTTCGAGCTCCGCGAGGATCCCTTCGGCCCGCTGGAGGGCAGATTCGGGAACGCCCGCCAGTCTGGCCACGTGGATGCCGTAACTTCGCTCGGCGCTGCCCGGGGCGATCTTGTGCAGAAAAACGATCGAGCGTTCGAGTTCCTTCACCTGCACGTTGTGGTTGCGCAGGCCTTTGAGGGTCTCCGCCAGTTGCGCCAGTTCGTGGTAGTGCGTGGCAAACAGAGACCTGGCGCCGACGCTATCGTGCAGGAACTCGGTGATCGACCACGCCAGCGAGACGCCATCGTAAGTGCTCGTACCCCGCCCGATCTCATCGAGAATAACTAAGCTGCGCGGGGTGGCGTTGTTGAGGATGTTCGCCGCCTCAATCATTTCGACCATGAAGGTGCTTAACCCGCGGCTCAGTTCGTCGCTGGCGCCCACGCGAGTGAAAATGCGATCGGTGACGCCAATCTTCGCGGACCGGGCCGGCACAAAACAGCCCAGATGCGCAAGCAACGTCAATAGAGCGACCTGGCGGATAAACGTCGATTTGCCGCTCATATTCGGGCCGGTGATCAGCCAAATCATTCCGGTTTCCGGGCCGAAACAGACGTCGTTGGGGACGAATGTTCCAGGCGGCAGCGTCTGATCGAGAACGGGATGCCGGCCATCGCGGATGTCAAGAATCGGTTCGTCGCTCAAGATCGGGCGGACATACGGCCTGGAGGACGCCAGTTCAGCCAGACCGGCCAGAAAGTCGAGCGCTGCCAGGACATCGGCCGTGGCCAGCAAACGGGGCGTCTCGGCGGCCACCTCGTCGCGCAGTTTCGCGAAGAGTTCCGCTTCCAGGGTCAGGCTCCGCTCTTCCGCGGTCAGGACTTTTTCCTCGTATTCTTTCAGTTCCGGGGTGATGTAGCGCTCGGCATTTTTGAGGGTCTGCTTGCGAATGTAGTCGCTCGGCACCTTCGCCTGGTGGGCGTGGGTGATTTCGATGTAGTAGCCGAAGACTTGATTGAAACCGACCTTCAAGCTGGGGATGTTGGCACGAGTTGCTTCTTGAGCCTGATAACGGGCGATCCACGACTTCCCTTCACTGGCGAGCTTGCGGAGTTCGTCAAGTTCAGCATGGTAACCTGGACGCATGACACCGCCGTCCTTCACGGTCGGCGGCGGTTCATCGACGAGGGCGGAATCGAGTTTCTCACGCAAATCCGGACAGAGTTCAAGTCTGCCTTCGAGCTCCGCCAACAGCTTGGCCTTGCGGCCGGTGATGCGGGCCTTGAACTTCGGCAACAGCCGCAAGGTGCGAGCGACCCCAGCAAGGTCTCGTGGTGTGGCGCGTGCCGTCGAGACGCGAGCCGTCAGCCGTTGTAGGTCGTTGCCCGCGGCCAGCAATTCACGCAAATCGACACGTAGAGAGTTTTCCTTCAGAAGTTCCTCGACGGCGTCGAGACGCGCTTCGATGGCGGCCCGCTCGGCCAACGGTGCGAGAAGATTGTCGTGAAGCAAACGGGCGCCCATCGGGGTCACCGTGCGGTCGATGGCGCTCAAAAGTGAGCCTTCCCGCTGCCCGTCGCGCAGAGTGCGTGTTAATTCCAGGCTGCGGCGCGTCACCTCGTCGAGCGCGAGATACTTTTCGGCTCGGAAAGGTTTTAAGGTTCGGAGATGACCAATATGTGCCTTGAGCGTTTCGCCCAAATAGTGCACGAGCGCCCCGGCTGCAGCGAGGCAGGGTTCATCGTCTTGAAAACCGAGACCCGAGAGCGTGATGACGCCGAACTGACGGTGCAAAGCGTCACGCGCGGACAGTTGATCGAAGGTCCAATCAGGTCGACCGGTGACGGTGCGCGGCAACGCGGCGAGTGTCTCCTCCTTCAGCGAACCCATGGCGTTCTCGGCGATGAGGATTTCGACGGCGTTGATGCGCCTCAGTTCGTCGATCAGCCGATCCGTGGGGACGTCGCAGGCGGTGAATTCACCCGTGGAGAGTTCGACCCAGGCCAGACCGTAGCCCGAACGAGTCGGCGCCAACGCCGCCAGGTGATTCGGCTGCCGGGGATCAAGCAATTCGTCTTCCGTGATGGTGCCTGGGGTGACAACCCGCGTGACCTCGCGTTTGACAAGCCCTTTTGCTAGTGCGGCGTCTTCGACTTGGTCACATACGGCAACGCGATGGCCTGATTGGAGGAGTTTACGAAGATGCCCTTCGAGGGAATGATGCGGGAAGCCGGCCATGGGGACCGTTTTGTCGCGGCTGGTAAGCGTAAGCCCCAGGATGCGCGAAAGCAACTCAGCATCGGCGTCGAAAGTCTCGTAAAAATCGCCCATGCGAAACAGCAAGATCATCCCCGGATGCCGCGCCTTGGCGTCCTGGTACTGCTGCATCATCGGTGTCGACATTTCTTCAGTTCCGAGTTTCGAGTTCCGAATTCCGAGTTAAAACACTTTTTACGAATCGACGCTCAATTCGCTCAGGGAAACTCCGGTTCTTCAACGCGGAACGCGGAACTAGGAACTACTTATTGCCGTTGCGGACCTTGGACATCGCGATGGTGTTGCCGCGATCGGAGAAAGTGACTTCAGACATGTAATGGCGGATCAGAAGCAGGCCGCGGCCGCAGGGGCGTTCGAGATTTTCCGGCGCCGTGGGATCGGGCACATCGCAGGGATCAAAGCCGGGGCCTTCATCAGTGATGCGGACATCGAAGCGTTCAGGCCGGATCTGATAGGCAATGGAAACCGACTTCGCCGGGTTCATCTGGTTGCCATGCTTGATGGCGTTGACCAGGGCTTCCTCGACTGCCATCTTGATGGCGAAGATGTCGGCCTCGGCGAAGTGCAATGAGTGCAGGGAGCGTTCGAGCTCTCCTTGAAGGTGCCGGGCGGCGGAGAGGTCGCTGGCAATGACAAGCTGGCGTGCGATCACCTGGCCGTTGGAATTCATAACAATGGGTCGCTCGTGCGAACGGGCATTGGGATCGCCGCTGAAGAATCCCTCAGTGAGAGGTCGGCGTCCCGGGAACAATCAAAACGCTTGTAATGCGGCCTGTTCGTCCGCGTGAATTTTGAACAATTTATCAAGTTTGGTGATTTCGAAGACTTCCTTGATGTCTTTCGAGATGCCACACAGGATCAGGCTGCCGCGCACCGCTTGAACCTTTCGGTTAAGGGTGATCAGCTTGCCCAGGGCCGCACTCGAGAGAAAATCGACGTTGCTGAAATTCAGCAAGATCTTGCGACGTCCCAATTCGTCGACGAGGCGAAACAGATCATCGCCGATTAGCTGGATGTTCTGTTCGTCCAGAATCTTCTTGTCGATGAAGTTGACAACGGCGATGTCGCCTCGATCTTCAACTTCGAGGCGTCGGCGTCGCGGCTGTTGGGTCATCCCGCATCTCCCGGTTCAAGCGATCCCGTCAAGCGAATCAGAAAGGTCGTTGTGTTGATTGTCGAGAGCGCCCGCCCCGCTGTCAAGCGGAGCTCGGCGCTTTTCGGACTATGCAACTGAGTTTCGTGTAAGTTCAAGGCTCGAAACTCAGTCCATGAAGTCTTTCTTTTTGGGCACCGTCGTCCCCGTTCCGTTGGGATCGGGGAGGTTTTGTTCGGTGGCGTCGATCCAATCGCGCCAGCGTTTTTCACGCGCCGCCCTGCCCTTGTCGGGGCGATCGAGTACGCTCGAAAATGCGTGGAGCTTACCTTCTTCATCAAGAAGCAGGATTTCGGCGGCCGTCTCTTCGGTGATCGTCTTGGCGAGGAAACGCGTTTCACGCGGTCCCCCGCCCTCCACGTCTACCACCAAAAAACTTGGCCCGGGTTTCGTCGGGTCCATGATGACCCCGCGGCGCGGTTCTTTTGCTTTCACTCCCTTTTCAGCGGGCAGTTCCCGCAAGACGAAGTTGTTGGACTTCGACGACCAGATCGGCAAATTGACGAATTGCTTGCCGCCCAGATAAGTGCCCCGTGTGGCGACGACGTCCGCAACGACCCAGTCGGCCACGGGCTCCTTGTAATTGCCAACGGTGGCCACCGGCAGCCAACGCTGGAACTGGAGGACGCCCTGCCCCGCTTTCAAACTAATGGTGGTTTTCTTCGCGTCCTTGGGGTCGATCGCGGGATCCACCGCGAAGAGATATTCTTCACGTGGCACCCGTTCGGTGCCTTTCATCTCGGTCCAGGGGCCTTCGATCATTTCCACGTCCGCATCGTTCGGGCGAGAGACGAACGTGTACTTTTCCTTCTTTTCCGCCTCATTGGTTTTCGGGTCCTTCTTGCCGACCCAGTTCGGGTTCTGCATGCGGACCTTGATGCGATAGCTGTAGAGCCGATCAGGCGAAATGTCATTGTCGAGAATACGCAGTAGGACAAACTCGGGCTGGTCAGCGAACTTTTTGCCGCCGGTGTTGCCTTCGCCGCCGCCGGCTTTTCCCTCTCCTGACACACCCTTCTTGGGGATGAGTATCCCTTCGCCGTTGGGCTGGCCGATGGCGCCCGTGCCACTGCTTTTCGTGGGTTTAAAGATGTTGCCTTCGCCACGAAGAGTCGAGGGGGCTTTCGGTTGTTCAGGCGGCTTGTTCAGATTCTTGATCGCGGCAATCGAGTTCGTAATCCCCTCAAGCTTGATGTCCGGATACTTGCCCGACTTCAAGATTGGCAAGGGCATCCATAACTCATGGTCTTCGTGCAACATAACGAGCTGATTGCCGGGATCCTCTTCAATGTCGCCGAATTTCCGGGGGAAAATGGTAGAGCGATAGTGACCGTCAAAATCAAGATCACGCCAGGACGATTCGATTTTGCCATCGGAAAACGCTACCTGCCGTTGGATGACAAAGCCGCGGAAGTAAGGCGTATCCAGCCCCTTATCAATATTGAAGACTTCATCCTCATTCTTGAGGCGTAGAGCTTTTTGAATCTCTTGAATCTGCTTCTTGTAAGGGAACTCAGCGTAAACGACGATCATGCGTTGGGGATAAATCGTCCAGGCAGGCCGTTTGCCGACCAACAATTCGGGGTCGAATGGAATGTATTCGACATCGAGTCGAGGCCCCGTCTCGATGGGAGCGCCCACTCCGCCGCCAGGACCGCCTCCTTTGAGGAAGAGGCCTCCGCCATTTGGGCCTTCGCCTCCGTTGGGGGGGGCATTCCGTTTCGGAGGAGGCTTGAACCCATTTCGCTTTTTGAGTTCATTCAAGAACATGGTCGCCTGGTCTTTGTCCACCTTCTCGCCCTTGGCGGGGTTGTGACTGAGCACGCCGACGAAAAGTTTGCCGTCACGTTCGTCAATGTCATAGGTGATGACCTTGGCCGGCACGTAAGTGGCCTGAATGTCGGCGACGGCAAGCACGATCGGGTTGATGGCACGATCATCCGGCGGGGCAATGGGATCAAAGAACAAATGCCTTGTTCCTGTCGCCAGGAACTCTTTTTGGGCAATTGACTTGGTGAGAACTTCCGGTGGAAGGGCCGTGATGGCGCCGCTCTTGGCGCCCATGGCGGATTTGACCGTAGCAGCGCCTTGCTCGACATCTTTGATGTATTTCTGCGTATCGGGGGCATCTGTAAGACTCAGAAGACCGACCAGCATCAACAGCAGCATGATGCCCCCAGCGGCGAGCAAGGCGATTCTTTCGCCCTTGTCGGCGATCATGTTCTTCAGGTTCGGCTTAGCCATCGGAAGGCTCCTCGCGGCTCACCCGGCAATTAAGCGGGGAGAGGGATCATTCAAGGTTTCAGAGGCGTTGTCTTGGCCGGCGTTTTCGTTTTACCTTCGCCGGGGTGCCGCTCGTAGAGCGACAGGATGCCGAGAACCGACAATTCCAGCAAATTGGCGGAAAACTGGTCATCACGGCTGTTTGTCGGCGCTGAGCCGGAACCCGACTCACCGCCGAGGCCGCCCAATCCACCAAGCCCACCGGGCGGTGGAGCCGGTGCGCCTGTTGTGTAGTTTAACGTGCCATGGAAACGATTCCAATAATATTGCGTCATTTGGAAGCGAAACTTGATGTTCACGAGGGCTTCCAAAATATCCTTCATGTACGATTGATCGGCTAGAATCACGATGCCGATGGGCAGCCGGCGGACCTGGTCAGTCACATCGGTGTAGCGATAGCGCTCGAGCTTGTTGGAAGAATAAGCAGGTAGATTGGCCTGGGCCGCGGGTGCTCCCTCGGTTCGAGGCTGGCCGCCGTCGCCGCCAGGGTTGAGCGCAACGCCTCCGCCCGATGGTCCTCCACCACTCGGATTCGATGGAGCCGTCGAAGTTGATGTCACACCAGCTTCTTTCTTTGCCAGATTTTCGCTGAAGGCCGCCATTTTGAGCGGCTGATTATTGTTCCGGTCGCTCAGCCGCCCAATTCCAAAATACTGGATCGATTTGATCGGGACCGTGCGTGCGTCAAACTGTTGTTCCACCCGGAAGATCCCCTCGACGACCGTGTCATCGGGGATTTCATGTTTGGGAATCGGCTTGAGGATCGGCTCGACATCTCGGACCTCGCCTGCTTTGACCGGTTTGCCTTCGATTTCGAAAATGAAGGGATCTCTCGCATTGGGCGCAAGCCAGACTTTGAGTTTCATGGCGTTGCCAATGCCAATCACCTGAAGTCGTGGCGATATGTTTTTAATGCGTCCCTTCATCACTTTGGGTTTGCCCTTGGCTTCGACAATTTGCAAATCGATTTCCCAGGTACGGTTTCGAAACTGCCTGACCTTGGGGTTGTCATGAGATTTGTCTTTGGGTTCGACAAGGTCCAATCGGGCTGCCTTGACATTGATGTCGCTGATCGCTTCCAGAAAAGCCCGCTGAACCCAGAGATCTTCCATAGCCAGCCAAATGTCCTCCGGGCTGGGCACCTTCTCCCATTTCACAAAGTGAAGGATCTTCTGCCAGTCGTCGCCGCGGAACTGCATCGGCTCGACGGACTTTACAAGATTGAGATATTCGTTCTCGTAAACATTGCGTTCGCGGAACTGGGCAACGACCGAAAGCTTCGCGTTGTCGATAAAACTACCAAACTTCAACGGTTCCAGGTTCTTTCGTTGCTCTTTGGTGTATCCTTCCGGCCAGACATATAGATGCTTCTGTTCGTTCCAGACCTGCGACCACATGTTCATACTGATGTCATTGAGATCAGTAAGTTGTGTGTTGTACTTGGTGACCGTCTCGCGCGGCTGAGCGCGGACCGGGGGAACTTTCTGCTTCTCGGCATCGTTTTTCAACTGAGTGCTCGACGTCGCTTCATCGACGTCGGAGAGAATGCCAAACCAAGCCAGCATCAGGAAGATCCCGATGGGAACAAAGAGAAACCAGAAGTGGTGCTTTTTCAGAAATTCGCCGTCGATCTTCGCCGCCATGAATGAACTCCAAGTGTCCGCTTAGTCCTGGAAGAACGCCGTGCATCACGGGCTCGCAGGCGCCGTCTGCGCGGTCTTCAAGTAGTCGTCTGAAGGGACATGTTCCCTCCAGAGGAACAGAATGACAAATTCATAACGTGGGTTCGTGGCCGTCGGAGCGGTCATCGGGTCTTTGGGATCCTTGGGTCCGTCCTTTTTCATCGGGGTCGGCGGAGTGATGCTTGTCCGCTCATAAGTGCGAGATCCCGATTTGGGTTGGGCTG
>Ga0105046_10012109_pt1 | contig 13378 bp, 11 predicted proteins | sample MAT03_FD_78385 | JGI IMG/M metagenome (GOLD analysis project Ga0105046, IMG submission 78385) | Freshwater microbial communities from Lake Fryxell liftoff mats and glacier meltwater in Antarctica - MAT-03 (megahit assembly) | ecosystem: Environmental > Aquatic > Freshwater > Ice > Liftoff... | reverse complement strand
GATCGCCGCGAGAGCCTGGTCGGTGCGGGCGACCGGGTACTCCCCACGCCGCCCCCCGAACTGAGGGTCCGAGTATACCTCACCCCGTCGCACACTCCACTACAGGCGGTGCGACGGCGGAGGTGTGTCTTGCCGCGGACAACGCGACAGGTCATGGTGCGGCGCGGGGTGAGACTTCCGATGAGAGATGCGTGAGAGCATGTTCAATGTCGCCGCGGGCGGCGGCGCTGTCCGCGTCCTTCGGCCTATGTCCTTGACGCGCCGCGGGTTGCGTACGAATCAGGAGCGGGGGATCACACGCGCAGTATCTGCGTCGCGGGGCGAATTAGTGCTCGAAGTTCGCCCAGGGGTTGGTGCTGGCGATCGTGCCCGTGGCGACGATGATTGGGCCGACGGTCTGGACGCCGGTGAGGGAGAAGTTGGCGGTCGGGTTGCCCGAGCAGGTGTTGCGGGCGATGAAGTTGCCGGCGGCGTCAACGTCCACCCCCCGATCGTTGAGGGAGCAGGCGTTCCCTTCGATGCGGTTGTCGGTTCCGGTGGCGTGGACGCCCGCGAAGGTGCCGCCGGTGCCGTTGCCGCGGCAGGTGTTCTCGATGACGAGGCAGCCGTCAGAGAAAACGATGCCGTCGGACCCGTTGTTCGAGGCCGCGCAGCCGCGGATGACGGTGCCGACCCCGGCCGAGATGCCATTGGTCCCGTTGTCGTACGCGGCGCTCGACTCGATCGTGCTCCCGCCGCTGAGCAAGAACCCGTTCAGGTCGTTGTCGCGAGCGGTGCATCCGACGATCGCGCTTCCGTTGCCTGCGCCGAACCCGTTCGAGAGGTTCCCACGGGACGTGCACGCCGTGGCGCTGGAACTGCCGCCGAGGATGAACCCGTCGGACCCGTTGAGGTAGGCGATGCAATTGGTCGCGGAGGCGCTGAAGCCGGCGCCGAGGTTGAACCCGACTTGGCCGTTGGAGACGGCCGAGCAGCCGGCGACCGTGCCGCCGGCGCCGACCCTTATGCCGTCGCCTCCGGCGCCGCTGACGGTGCAGTCGATGACGCGGGCGCCCGATGTGGCGACGATGCCGTCACCGAGGCTCCCCGAGGCCGTCGCTTCGCACGCCATGACCAAAGCCCCTGTGCCCACGCGGATTCCGTGGGAGGCACCGGCGCCTACGGCGACGCTCACCCGCTCGACGCGGCATGCGGGCGCGGTCAGGAGATCGATCGCGGTGCCGAAGCCGGTGACGCGGCCGTCGTGCACGGCCGCGCGTTGGGCGGACCCGGCGGAGATAATCCCGGCTCCGGTCGCGACCGGGCTCGAGATCACGAACCCGCCCAGGTCGATGGTGACGTCGTCGGCCAGGATCGTGATCCCATTCAACCCGGGGGGGACGGAGATATTCCCCGTCAGGTAGTAGGAGCCCGGCTGGCTGATCCTGTAGAGGCTGGCGGCGTCGCCAGGGGTGGTTCCGGGGCTGACGGCCAGGCGTGGCTCGACCTGGCTAAGGGTTTTGTGGGTGCTCGAGACCGGGCCTGCCGGGGGGGAGAGCGGCCCGGCGACGGTGAGGATGGCGGCGGTGGCGACGACGGTCGCGCAGACGAGGGCGACGGACGCGAAGGAGGATCGCATGGGTGGCTCCGGGGGTGAGACGGGTATATCCGGCCTTCCCGGGGGGCACAAGGAAAACCTTGGCGACGTTCCTGGGAATGGTCCCGCAGGATCCAAGCGAGGGCCGTGCGCTCAGCGAAGGTCGGCGAGGAACTTCGCGAAGCGGCCGATGCCAGCGGTGATCTGGGCCTCGCTGCACGCGAAGGAGATGCGGACGCAGCGGTCGCCGCAGCCGCCAAAGTCCTCGCCGGGGACGAAGGCGACAAGCGACTCCTCGAGGAGGGCGTTGCAGAGGGCCATGGAGGAATCGATGCGCGTGCCGGCGGGGGTAGTCTTGCCGAAGTGGGCGGAGACATCGGGGAAGAGGTAGAAGGCCCCGGTGGGGCGGGGACAGACGACGCCGGGGAGGGCGCTTACGAGGGCGTGGACGAGCTTCGCGCGGGCGGCGAAGGCGGTGCGCATCCGCTCGACGTCGGGGGCGGTGTCGGTCAGGGCGGTGCGGATGGCGGGGTAGGTGAAGCTGGTGATGTTGGTGGTCATCTGGCCCTGGAGCGTGCCCATGGCGTCGATGACCTGCCGGCCGAAGCGGCCGCTGGCGGCGGTGTAGCCGATGCGCCACCCCGTCATGGCGTAGGCCTTGGACAGGCCGTTGATCGTGAGCGTGCGCTCGGCGATGGCCGGGACCGAGCCGATGGAGAAGTGGGGGATGCCGCCGTAGACGATCTTTTCGTAAAGCTCGTCGGAGATGACGACCAGGGCCGGAGCGACGGTGCGGGCGGCCTCCTCCACGACGGCGGCGAAGGCGCGGAGCTCGGCCTCGGAGTACATCGTGCCGCAGGGGTTGCTGGGAGAGTTGATGATGAGCAGGCGGCTCCGCGGGGTGATGGCGCGGCGGAGTTGGTCGGGGGTCATCTTGAAGTCGGACGTTGCCTCGGTCTCGATCTCGACGATGCGGCCGCCGGCGAGCTCGACGATTGGGGCGTAACTGACCCAGGCCGGGACCGGGAGCAGGACGTCCTGGGGAGCCTCGCCCGGTGCGGGCGGATCGAGGAGGCAGTGGGCGGCGACGTACAGGGCGTGCTTGCCGCCGGCGGAGATGGCGATGTGGTCGGGCGTGGTGGGGATGCCGTTCTCGCGGACGAGCTTGTCCGCGATGGCCTTGCGGGTCTCGGGGTCGCCCAGGGTGGGCATGTACTTGGTCATGCCGGCCTCAAGGGCTCGCTCGGCGGACTTCTTGACCTGATCCGGGGTGTCGAAGTCGGGCTCGCCGGCGGCGAAGGAGAGCACGTCCTTGCCGGCGGCCTTCATGGACTTAGCCCGATTCATGAAGGCGACGGTCACGGAGGGCTTGAGGTCCCGGACGCGCCGGGAGACGTGAAGGGGGGCGGCCGCGGCAGGGGCGGCAGTGGTCGGGGCGGCGGTGGGGGGCATGGGAAGCATGCCGGGAGCATACGAAGAGCTTCCCGGAGCCGGCGTGGGGCGGGGCGGACCTTCGCATTCGTCGGTCCGGCGGCGGAGGCGCGTCGTCGAGGTGGTTGATCCCATCCGGACGCGGGTCTACCCTTCGCCTCTCGTTCGAGGGATTCCCCCGACACGTTTTCGACACCGTCTGATCACGGTCAGCTTCAGGAAGACAGGCACGATGGCACTGCTCGTTGAACACCGCAAAGAGATCGCCTCGACGCACCGCAGGCACGACACGGATTCGGGCTCGCCCGAGGTGCAGGTGGCGCTGCTGACGGCGGGGATCAAGGCAGTTGCGGAGCACCTGCAGGGGCACGACAAGGACCACCACAGCCGGCGGGGGCTGCTGATGATGGTCGGCCGGCGGAACAAACTCCTGAAGTACCTCGCCCGGACCAATCCGGCCGACTACCAGAAGCTGATCGCGAAGCTCGGCCTGCGGAAGTAAGATCATTCGGCCCGGGGCGGCGTCGCCCCGGGCCGGTTCGTTTTCCGGGGGCCGTGGTTCCCCGGGATGGTGGGTGCGGACGATGGAACGCCCGGCTCTCTGAGCGCTGCGGCGGCAGTAGGCGACCCGCAGTCGGCCGGGGGAGGACGGGGACGCCGTCTGAATCGGCCGCGTGCCCTTCGCCCTTTGCCTTTCGTGGGCGCTCGGGGAAGCCGGGACAACCTTGGCGATGGCGATCGAGCATGGACGGGCGTCCAGGCCGAGCGCCGGGTCCGCGTTTAGACGCGGGCAACAACCTCGAGGATGAAGGCATGGCACAACTCGTTTCAGGGGAAGAGGGTCTGGTGCGCGTCCAGCGCGAGATCGGCGGACGGACGCTGACGCTGGAGACCGGCGTCGTGGCCAAGCAGGCGGGCGGCGCGGTGATCGCGACCTACGGCGGGAGCGCGGTGCTGGCGACGGTGGTTCGGTCGAGCCCCAGGGAGGGGATCGACTTCTTCCCCCTGACGGTCGACTACCGCGAGAAGACGTCGGCGGCGGGCAAGTTCCCCGGCGGCTTCCGCAAGCGGGAGGGGGCGCCCAACGAGAAGGAAATCCTGACGATGCGGATGATCGACCGCCCGGTCAGGCCGCTGTTCCCCGACGGGTTCCTGGACGAGGTGCAGGTGCAGGTCTTCGTGATGAGCCACGACGGCGAGAACGACACGGACGTGCTGTCGGGCACGGCGGCGGCGGTGGCGCTCGCGCTGAGCGACGTTCCCTTCGAGGGGCCGCTGGCGACGGTGCGGGTGGGGCGGATCCACACCGACGACGGGGCGCAGTTCGTGATCAATCCGACGGTGTCGCAGATGGACTTCAGCGACATGGACGTGGTGCTGGCCGGGCACCGCGACGGGCTGAACATGATCGAGGTCGGGGCGGCGGAGATCGACGAGGCGGGGATGATGGGGGCGCTCGAGTTCGGCTACGAGCACATCCGCCAGCTGCTGGACCTGAGCGACGAGCTGGTGGCCAAGGCGGGGCGTCCCAAGCGGGCGGGGGAGAGCCACCTGCCCAGCCCCGAGGTCACGGCGAAGGTGCTGCAGGCTTCGGAGAAGGAGCTGACCGCCGCGCGGAAGGTCAAGGGCAAGAAGGCCCGCACCGAGGCGGTGGACGCGCTCCGCAAGAAGACGCTCGACACGCACTTCGCGCTCAATTCCGGCGGGACGTACGGCGACTACGCGCTGAGCCTCAAGAACCGCACGATGGCCAAGGAGGCATTCAAGCGGCTCGAGGAGAAGGTCACGCGCCGGCTCATCGTCCAGGACCGCGTCCGCGCGGACGGGCGGGGGCCGACGGAGATCCGCCCCATCAGCGGGACCGTGGGCGTCTTCGCCCGCACCCACGGCTCGGCGCTCTTCCAGCGGGGCGAGACGCAGAGCCTCTGCAGCGTGACGCTTGGCACGGGCAAGGACGAGCAGATCGTCGACGGCCTGATCGCCGAGTACAGCAAGAAGTTCGTGCTGCACTACAACTTCCCCCCCTTCTCGGTGGGAGAGGTCAAGCGCATCACCGGCCCGGGCCGGCGCGAGATCGGCCACGGTGCCTTGGCGGAACGGTCGCTCATGGCGATCCTCCCCAGCCCCGAGGACTTCCCCTACACCATCCGCGTCGTCAGCGACATCACCGAGAGCAACGGCTCGTCGTCGATGGCGTCGGTGTGCGGCGGGTGCCTCGCCCTCATGGACGCGGGCGTCCCCATCCGGGCGACGTGCGCGGGCATCTCGGTGGGCCGCTTCGCCGACGACAACGACAAGAACGAGGTCTTCGTCACCGACATCATCGGCGAGGAGGACTTCTTCGGCGACATGGACTTCAAGGTCTCGGGCACCCGCGACGGGATCACGGGCATCCAGCTCGACCTCAAGACCCGCGGCCTCTCCCTCGCCCAGATCGAGAGGATCCTCGATCAGGCCAAGGCCGGCCGGATCGAGATCATCGAGGTGATGGAGGGGATCATCCCCGCCCCCCGCGAGGCCATCAGCCCCCTCGCTCCTCGCCTCATCACCCTCCGCATCGACCCGGAGAAGATCGGCAAGCTGATCGGCCCCGGCGGCAAGATGATCCGCGGCCTGCAGGACCGCTACGGCGTCACCATCGACGTCGACGACGACGGCACCGTGCAGCTGGCCGGCCTCAACGCCGAGTCGATCGACGGCGCTCGCAGCGAGATCGAGGCCCTCTGCGAGGAGATCAAGGTCGGCACGATCTACACCGGCAAGGTCGTCAGCATGAAGGACTTCGGCGCCTTCATCGAGCTCGCCCCCGGCACCGACGGCATGTGCCACATCTCCGAACTCGCCGACGGCTACGTCAAGAGCGTGGGCGACGTGGTCAAGCTCGGCGACGTCGTCAAGGTGAAGGTCATCAACGTCGACGACCAGGGCCGGATCAAGCTCAGCCGCAAGGCCGTGCTCGCCGACGAGGCGCGGGCCAAGGGCGTCGCCCCGGTCTGATCCGAACCGTCGACGGCCCGTCCGAGACGATCGCCTGATTATGGACATCCTTGTCCGGAGAGCCCCTCGGCTCTCCGGTTCTCATTTAGAACCATTCCATGCAACGCTCGGCGTTTGACCCGGTATGAGAGGTGTTGGTAATCTGGACCACCCGGGTCGCAGCCGCGTGTGCGTGTCTGTTGTGTGGCGACGGGAACGGATACTCGGCCGACCGGGGCGGGAGCGGGGCCCTCGCGGGGAGCATGCAGATGGACGGTGAGACGGCGTTGTCGCAGATCGACGGGGTCGAGGGCGTGGTCAAGTGGTTCGACCCGCGCAAGGGATTCGGCTTTATCGTCGGCCCCGAGGGACAGGACATCTTCACGCACTACAGCGTCATCGAGGGGGAAGGGTTCCGGGTGCTGACGGACGGCACCGGCGTGGTGTACGACGCCGTCCGGACGGACAAGGGCTGGAAGGCGACCAAGGTCGCTCGCGTCGAAGCCGGCGTCGAGGTCACCGAGGCGGCGCGGCAGACCTACTCGCGCACGCCGCGGCGCTGAACGCGGACGCCCGCGCGGGTTGCCCCGGGGGCGAGGGCGGCCCATACTCCCGCCCTGTGGGCAGCATCCTTGCATTCCTCGGTGGCCTCGCGCTCGGCGTCGCCGGCGCGGCGGCCGTGGCCCGCTGGCAAATCCGGCGCTCGCTGGCGCGAGTCCGCGAGGCGGAGCGTCGGGCCCGCTCGGCGGAGCGGCTGGCCGAGATCGGCGCGATGACCGGCGGGCTCGCGCACGAGATCAAGAACCCCCTCTCCACGATCGGGCTCAACGCCCAGCTCCTGGCCGAGGGCCTTGATGAGCTGCCCGTCGACGCCGCGACCGACCCCGAGTCCAAGCGACGGCTGTCGAGGCGGGTGTCGTCGCTGCGCCGCGAAGTCGAGCGGCTCAGGGGGATTCTCGCCGACTTCCTCGACTACGCGGGTGAGTTGCGGCTGGACCGGAAGGGGGCCGACCTCAACCGCGTCGTCGAGGAGCTGGCCGACTTCTTCCTGCCGCAGGCCGAGGCGCAGGGCGTGCGGCTGCGGACGGATCTCGCGACGGGCGAACTCACCGGCAGCATCGACGTCCCGCACGTCAAGCAGGCGGTTCTGAACCTGATGCTGAACGCGGTGCAGGCGATGGCTTCGCCGACGAAAGCCGACGCGAGTTCGGGGACGGCGGCGACGGAAGGGCGGGCGAAGGAGTTGATCCTGCGGACCGAGCGGGGCTCGGACGCCGAGGGTGGGCCGACGCTCTGCCTGCACGTGACCGACACCGGGCCGGGGATCGACCCGGAGGTGATGCCGCGGCTGTTCACGCCGTACTTCACGACCAAGTCCGGCGGGACTGGCCTCGGATTGCCGACCACGCGGCGGATCATCGAGGCCCACGGGGGGCGGCTCGACGTCGTCACCGAACGCGGGCGCGGAACCGACTTCGTGGTGGTGCTGCCCGGGTGATCCGCGATCGGACGCGGCGTGCGAGATCAGCCCAGCGAGTCGGCCACGATTTCCGCGGCCCGCTCCATCTCTTTGGCGGAGGTCAGGACGTCGGGGCAGAGCCGGATATGCGGTCCCCGCGCGTCGGCGATCAGGCCGCGCGAGCGGAGTGTCGCACACCACGCGGCGGCGTCGGGATGGGGGAGCAGGAGGAACGCGCCGCGAGGGTCGATTTCCCGAACCCGAACGTCGCGAGCGCGGAGCTCGCCGGCGAGGAGGGCCTGCTGGGCGAGGTTGTAGCTGCGGAGCCGATCGACGCCGATGGCAAGGGTGAAGTCGAGTCCGGCGCGGGCCTGGTAGAAGGGGAGCACCGCGGGCGTCGATTCGAGCCACGCGTCGCCACCGTCGGAGAGCTCGGGGGTGTCCGGGCGGGCGTAGGAGAACGGGTCGCGCTTGGCGAACCACCCGGTGTCGAGCGTGCGGAGACGGGGGCGTCCGGCCGGCATGGCAGCGGCGTCGCGAAGGTGGCGCCGATGGATCGCCAGCCAGCAGGCTCCGGGCCCGCCACGGAGGTACTTGTACGCCCCGCCGACGGCGAAGTCGGGGCCGAGCTCGTCGAATCCGACCGGAACGACCCCCGCCGAGTGGTAGGTATCGAGCAGGACGAGGGCACGCACGGCGTGGGCGGCCGTCACGACGCGAGGGAGGTCGGTCATGAGCTGGCCGGTCCCGAAGCAGATCTGAGACACGACGACGAGATCGGGAGCGGGGCCGCGGCGGACGGCGTCGATGATGGCGTCGGCTTCGAAAAGGTCGGGGAGACTGCCGCGATGGTCGGGGCCTGCGGTGGGTTCGACCCACGTCACCTCGGCGCGGCCCCGCGCTGCGTAGGTCTTGAGGATGAAGTCGAGGGAGTCGAACTCGCCGCGGGTCGCGACGACCCGGGGCTTGGGCGAGTCGATCGCGTTGAGGACGGCCCGCAGCCCCTGGCCCGCGGCGGTCTTGGGGACTACCGCGGAGGCATCGCCGAGCCCGATGAGCGACGCGACCGAACGTCGGAATCGACGCAGCTCGTCGAGCCAGGGAATCCAGGCGTCGTCCATGTCTGCGTACCACAAGTCGACCGCCTCGCGCACGTCGTCGGCGGTCCGGTCGAGGGGACGGCCGAGGGAGTGGTTGGCGAGGTAGATCCCCGGCCGCGCGAGGACGCGGGAGAAGAGGGGCTTCACGTGCTCTCGCACTGCGGCCTCGGTGAGAGGGCCGTCCCCCAGCCGAGCGACGGCGTCGAGCACCGGGTCGGAGGGCGGAGCGGGACGAGGCCGCGGCGGTGGAACGGAGCGGCCGGTGGCGTCGGCAGCGTTCACCCCTCAATCTCCGTCCGGACGTCGTAGAGCTCAGGGAACAGGCGGTCGTCGACCATCTGACGGAGGTAGGCGACGCCAGCGGTGCCGCCGGTCCCCCGCTTGAAGCCGATGATCCGCTCGACGGTCTTGACGTGCCTGTACCGCCAGAGCGCGTATGCCTCGTCGATGTCGACCAGCTTCTCGCACATCTCGTAGCAGTCCCACCATCCCTCGGGACCCTCGTAGATCGTCTTGAAGACGGCGGTGACGCCCGGATTGCCGGTGTACGGCTCGGTGACGTCGCGTTCAAGCACCTCGCGCGGGATCGGCAGGCCGTGGCGCCCGAGGTATCGGAGGAACTCGTCGTACAGGCCGGGCGCGTTCAGGGTCCGCTCGAGCTCGGCGTGGACCTCGGGCTTGTGCGCGAAGACCTGGAGCATTCGGCGGTCCTTGCGGCCGAGCATGAACTCGACCAGGCGATGCTGCGCGGATTGGATGCCGCTGCTGGGGCCCAGGACGTGGCGGAACTGAACGTACTCGCTGGGCGTCAGGGTCGCGAGGACGGCCCACTGCGAGAAGAGCTGCTGCTGGATGTGCTTGACCCGGGCGAGGATCTTGAAGGTCGCCTCCAGCTGGTCCGAGGCGATCAGGCGGAGCGCCTCGCGCAGTTCGTGAACGAGGAGCTTGAACCAGAGCTCGCTGGTCTGGTGCTGGATGATGAAGAGCATCTCGTCGTGGTGGGGGGGCGACGAGAGGGGCCGCTGGGCGGAGAGGATACTTTCCAGGTGCAGGTACGAGGCATAGTCGAGCTTCCCCGAGAAGTCCGTGTGCATCCCCGCGGCGAGCGGGGGCTTGGCGTCAGGGTCGGGCTGTCGGGCGGACGCCCCGTTGGGGTCTGGGTGCATGGCGAGCGGCTCCGGCGCGGCGGGGCCTTGCCGCGGCACGCCAAGCCTATCGCCCGTCGATGATGCTCGCCGCGCTCACGCGGGCAGGGGCCGCGTCCAGCGAGGCCCAGGCGGCGCGGGCGTTCGCGGAGGGCCAGAGGGCAGCGCGGGTGGAGCCATCACCGGCCGCGGGCCGCACCGTCGAGGAGCGGGACGCGAAATAGCGCTCCCGTCCGGAGGATGAGCACCCCGGGATCAGCATCGCGGTGCCGAGCAGGCCCAAGATGGAGCAACAGAGGACCACGCGGCGGATCGGGACAGGAGGAGTAGACATCGGTGTTGAGTGCCTTCGTGCCGGGCTTTCGGCCCCGGGCCGTCCCTACGCAGGGGATGTATCGTCGGAAGACGGCGAACGGCTTGCGTGGCCTCCCGGCGATTCGAGCGCCGGACGGCGGAAGGGGGGCTCCATCCCGGATGTCTCGGCCTTCGGGGGTCGAACGCCTGTACGGGGCGTGGCGGCTGTCCGATGCCCCACCGCGGGTACCTTGGCGCCTCGCCGCCCCAATGCGTGATTGACCTGCGAAAGGAGGCGTCGGTGGCCGTGATTTGAAGAAGCTCCGAGTCGCCCCCGTGGGAGGCGCGTGATTTGACGACTGGGAGCCGGGTCGTAGGATGTTCGCCTTGCGGAGCCGACAGTTCCCCCGCGGGAGAGAAAGGTCCGCGAACGCCCTGAACACGAGGAGGCGATCCCCCGAATGAAACCCGCATTCAGCACCGTGGCGGTCCCGGACTGGAGCTTCGCCCGTCTCGCCGAGCGCGCGGCGCCGTGGGGGTATCTGGGGTGCGAACTGCGCACCTTCAGCGAGCCGGCCGACCAGTTCGTCTGCGAGCCTCTCTTGACGGCAGCCGCGAAGGTCCGCACGTCGCTGGACGGGGCCGGGCTGAAGGTGGTGTCGCTGGGCACGTCGATCCGGTTCGACGAGCCGGTGACCCCGCCGGTGATCGGGCACGTCTTCGCGGACAAGGAGCACGCCCTGCGGGAGACGAAGGGGATGACGGACCTCGCCATCCAGTTGGAGTGCCCCTTTGTCCGGGTCTTCGGGTTCGAGATCGCCGGCGGGGAGCGGCGCGCGAGCGCGCTCGGGCGGATCGTGGAGCGGCTCACCTCAGCGGTCGCGTACGCGCGAAACAGCGGGGTGCGGATCATGCTCGAGAACGGCGGGTCGTTCGCGACCTCGGCGGACTTGGCGGCGGTTCTCGACGCCGTCGACAACCCCCTGCTCGCCGCCGCGTACTCGGTCCCGGTCGGGCTCGCGGCGGGGGAACGGCCGGACGCGGCGGTCAACGTCCTGGGGGAGCGCCTCGTCTGCGTGAAGCTCAAAGACTTCCGGGGCGGGGTGCCCTGCGCACTGGGCGAGGGGGAGATCGACAACCGGAGCGCAGTCGAGGCGATCGGGCGGGCTGGCTACTTGGGATGGATCGTGTACGAGCATGACCGGGCCTGGTTTCGCATGAAGCCGGCCGTGGACGCGGCGATGGCGGATGCCGAGCGGACGCTCGCCGCCTCCGCCAAGACGCTCTATCAGTGGATGGGGGGCGTCGCTTCGAGCGGGCCGCGTGCGCGAGTGGCCCCCGTTTCGTGACCTCGGCGAAGGCCTGAATTCGCTCCGCGCTACGATCGCGGCGTGGCGCTCACGCCGGTGGAACTCGGCCGCGAGATCGTGAACCGGTGCCGCTCCATGGGCTTCGCCGCGGCGGGGATCGCACGGGCGGAACCGAGCCGCTGGGCCCGCGAGCTGACGGACTGGCTCGAGGCGGGGCGGCACGGGACGATGGCGTACCTGGAACGCGACCTCGAACTGCGCCTCAACCCGGCACGCGTGCTGGAGGGAGCCCGGTCGTTCATCATGGTCGGGGATCAGTATGCCGAACGCGGCGATGTCCCTCCCGCCACCCCGGGAGCCCCACCCTCGGGCCGGATCGCGCGGTACGCCCAAGGCCGCAACTATCACTGGGTGATCAAGAACCGGCTGCACGCGTTGAGCGATGCCCTCCGCATCGAGCACCCCGGCGCGGAGTTTCGGACGTTCGTCGACACGGTCCCAGTGCTGGAACGTGAGCTGGCCTTGGCCGCGGGGCTGGGATGGCAGGCCAAGAGCACGATGGTCATCCATCCGACCTTGGGAAGCTACCTCCTGCTCGGAGGCGTCGCGACCACGCTCGATCTCGCCCAGCCGGACGAGCAGCGGATCGTCGCCGATCACTGCGGAACCTGCACGCGCTGCATTGACGCGTGCCCGACGGGCGCCATCACGCCGTACAGCGTCGATGCGACCCGGTGCATCTCCTACCTGACGATCGAGCGCCGCGACGCGGTGCCCGACGTGTTCCACGCGGCGGTGGGGGAGTGGCTCTACGGATGCGACGTGTGTCAGGACGTCTGCCCGCACAACTCGCCGCGTGCGCCGGGCGTCGACGTCGGCCGTCGGCACGAGGCGTACGAGCCCAGGACGCCGTCGCTCGACCTGCTCGGAGTCCTTGGATGGGACGACGCGGGGCGGCGCGAGGCGTTCCGCTCGTCGCCCATGAAGCGAGCGTCGCTGGCGATGATGAAGCGCAACGCGCTCATCGTGGCGGGAAACGCGCTCGCGGCGGCGGACGATCCCGCTCTGCTGGCCCGCGTCCTAGCGCTCGCCAGCGACGAGTCGGAGTCGCCGATGGTCAGGACGACGGCGGCACAGGTGTTGGCACGGCTCTCTGCCAAGGAATCGCCAAGCGGGCGAGCAGGACCACCGCCAGGCCCGGCAGCAGCCACCACGTCTGACGCTCGATGAACCCGAGCCAGTAGAAGGGTGCCGCGACGGCCACCGCGCCGGCGAACACCGCGAGCGATCGCACCGACGGCCACGTGGCCTTCACTCCGCGCGGGATCACGCACAGCCAGACATACGCCGGCGAGGCCAGGCCGTAGAACGCCAGGAACGCGCGGTAGACGACCTCCCCCATCGGCAGGCCGGCGTGGGGAGGGGCGTACCGGGCGAACGCGGCGGCCCCGAGGCCCACGAACAACGCCGCGATCGAGAGCCCACCCGACAGACGCGCGGGACTCGCCGGAGCCTCGGCATCGACATGCCCCCGGTGCAGGCCGATCGTGAAGCCGAGCTGCATCCCGAGGTGCAGGAGGATGGGCAGCGGTGCCAGCGCGGGAACGACCGCCGCCCCGATCCCCGCGGCGGTCCCGAGCAACGCGGGCGCGTACAGGAGCGTGAAGAGGATCATGATCGCGAAGAGGACGCCGAAGCCGATCAGGAACGCGGCGACGCCCTCCCTCTCGGCCGTCTGCTGGCGAGCCTGGTGGAAGGTCAGGTCGAGATATGGGCAGAGGAGAAAGCCGAAGAAGACCACGGGGGCGAGCGCCGCGAGGTCCGACGCGGGGAAGAGCGGGGCCGGTGGGCGCATCGAGAGATCGGTCGTCAGCAGGAACCACGCCGCGCACGCGAGGGACGCCGCGAAGAGACCCGCGGCGAGCCAACGCGGCCGGCGCGCTTCGCCGGCGACCCGCCCGGTGGCGAGCAGCACGACGACCCCCGCGACGAGGGCGAGGGCCGGCAACCGTGTGCCTTCCGATCCCAAGGCCGTCCACCACAGGAAGAACCACTGGAACGCGATCGTCACCAGTGAGAAAACCCGG
>Ga0105046_10012108_pt1 | contig 13379 bp, 11 predicted proteins | sample MAT03_FD_78385 | JGI IMG/M metagenome (GOLD analysis project Ga0105046, IMG submission 78385) | Freshwater microbial communities from Lake Fryxell liftoff mats and glacier meltwater in Antarctica - MAT-03 (megahit assembly) | ecosystem: Environmental > Aquatic > Freshwater > Ice > Liftoff... | reverse complement strand
CGCGATCTCTGCGAGGCTTTGCTGGATGCGGGAGCCGATGTCAATGCCGTGGATTCAGATCACTTTCACGCACTGGTGATCGCGACTGATCCTGATGTGATCGATTTGCTGCTGGCCCACGGCGCAAAAATCCCCGCCCTGCCCGATGATGCGCCAACCCTTGAGCGCATCGAATTTTTGAACGATGCAGGCCAGATCCGCGCAACGCCGATGCCCAACCTCAGTGACTGGAAACGCGACGGGGCCGATGTTTTGAAGTTTCGGGTGAAAGGGCGGAGGCTGGCCGGCCAGACGCTGCACTGGAAATTTGAGGTGTTGGGAGCCGGCGGCTATTTTCAGATGGGCGAGGTTTTGGGCGAGCAGGATGTCACCAATGCGGCCGGCAAGGATGACTATCAAGAGGCCGCACTCGCGCCAAAGCCCAACTACTCGGGGAAGAAGTGGCCGGGCGGCGCATATCGCGTGCAACTGTTTGTGGGCGATGTGTTGGTGAAAGCGCGCGGGTTTTTGATCGGCGACCGATGACATCCTCGCGCAGATTTTGGTGTTTAGGGCTGGAGTCCAAGCGCGAACCTGAAACTTGCTGGAAACGATGAACTTAAGCCGTCATTCCCGCGCAGGCGGGAATGACGTGGTTACGTAAAGACTTTCCCTTGACAGACTACCAGCAGCTGCATTAAACAGTCTGTTGCTGGTACAGGCAGGGTAACGCCACAAGCTTTGGATAACGTGCATCACGGTTATTATTTCATTCACGACCACGGCGATGCCGTCAGTCGGCTGTGCGCTCCAACAAATCCCACTTGTTGCCATACAAATCAAGAAACACGACCACCCGGCCATACGCCTCCTCGCGCGGTGCCTCAACAAACTCAACGCCGTGTTGCTGCATGTGCTGGTAGTCGTCCCAGAAGTCGTGGGTGTGGAGGAATAGGAAGACCCGGCCGCCGGTCTGGTTACCCACATGAGCCAGTTGATCCGGTGTGACCGCACGGGCTAACAACAGGCCGGCACCTGGCGAGGCCGATGGGGCAACAACGACCCAGCATTTGCCCGCTCCCATCGGTGTGTCTTCCACCAGCGTGAAGCGCAGGGCGTGTGTAAAAAATGCGATGGCCTCGTCATACTCACGAACGACGAGCGTGACCCAGATCAGGGAGCGATTTTGTATCAGCAGCATTTTTACCGATTTTTGCTTTGCCTGGTTTGAACCCAAACTGATCCTGTCCTAAAGGATGTGACGCCTGGCCGCGTCATAGGCCGCGTGAATCAAAGATGCGTTCATGGCAGATGGATGAATCGGCACAGCCGGCTACGCACGCATCATCCTCGCGTCGGCTTATTCATCGAAAACAGCAGGAACGGCCCATGCTCATCCCGGCCTTCCTTCTCAAAGGTCATGCCGATCCCTTTGGCCACTTTCTGCGATGCCTGGTTGTCACGGTCGATCAGGCAAATCAGGCGCGGCAAATTGAGCTGTTCGAAGCCATAGTGCGCGATGGCTCTCGCCGCCTCGGTGCCCAACCCCTGCCGCCAGTGAGTCTTGGCCAACAGATAGGCCACTTCCACCTCCTCACGCCCATCAATCGTCCACGGCAGCAACCCGCATCGGCCGATAAACTCACCCGTCGCCTTATCCACTGTCGCCCACAGCCCCAGCTCTGGGTGGCGGGGATGGCCGTTGAGAAACCACTCCAGTTCGGCTTTTGTGTCTTCGTAACTCAGCGTGCCTTCGGGGAAATACTGTCGAATCTCTGGGTCGCGATACAGCGCAAACAACGCATCCAGGTCTTCGGGGACGAGGCGGCGCAGCAGCAGTCGCTCGGTCTCAAGGATGTAGGTCACGGGCTGTGCCATCGCAGTTCATTGCTCCTGTGCGGATTGGACAAGCATGTGCCGGAATTTTACCCATCAGTTTTAAGCCTCATGATAGGCCGAGCACCCGGAGACCTGGACCCAATTTCACACATCATACAAGTTGTTGATAGAGGCATGCGCTTGATGCAGAAAAACAAGAAAGCGCATTTTGGCCGTGAATTAGGCACATATTCCTACATAACCTTATTGACATCACCATAGGCGATTCCTATAATCCCGCGCGGATCACGCCGGGAAATCCCCCTTCCGGGAACAGCATCCAAGCGGCATCCAAAGGAACTAATACACATGACCGACATGGAATTGACTATCACCGTCGAGCATACAGATGTCGACACGGCCTGGCTCGATGCCGAGCTGGATGCTGGTGAGGTGTTCGACTTTACTCCCACTTTTGCACCCTCGGATGAAGACGAAGATGAAGACGAGCTCGATCTCGAAGACGACGATGCCGACGTCGATGATGAGGAAGAGGTCGAAGAAGAGGAAGAGGATGATGCCGTTGAGGAAGAGGAAGTCTCTTTAGAAGCCTTGGAAGAGGACGAAGAAGAGGATGATCTCGACGAGGACGACGACGAGGACGAAACGTTGTGGGACGACGAGGACGACGACGAAGATGATGGCGACGAGGGCTAGGGTCTAAGCTGGTCTGCCTGCCATTTCGAATTTGTCGGCGGTAGGCCCCTTTCGCCTGAAATAAGCAGCGGCACCTAAAAGTGCCGCTGCTTTTTCTTTTTCCGTTCTCAAATGATTCTGAGCCTCATCTCTAGGCGCCATCATTATCCTAGTTGCGCGCAAGACCAGACGCGATGACAATGACCCAGCCCTGCTGCCCGGCTTCGTACAGGCCATAACACCGGTGGGGGTTCGTTAACGAGGAGACTCCTGCATGAATGCTCGCTTACCTGCCGTATTGCGCAGGAAAAAATCAGGTTGGCTGGGTGTGCTGTGCACCTTTATGGTCGTGCTTTCGGGCTGCCGGTTTAATCCCGATGCGGCCAATCGCATTGCCGCCACCCGTTTTGCACTGCTGCCAACCGAAACCCCGGCCCCACCCCCGCCCTTTCTAGCCTTATGTCTGGTCAGGGCCACAGCTAGGCAAAACCTGCGCGCGGCCCCTGAGGCGTCTGCCGGCGTGGTGGGCACCGTGGCCAATCGAGCGGTGCTCAGTGTCACCCTGCGCAGCGCCGACGCGGCATGGGTTTATGGCATGAATGCAGCCAAGGTTTCGGGATGGGTGACCGCGGCATCCGTCGCCTGCACCGTGCCGGTCGAGGAATTGGTGGTGCCCACGCCCACGCCCGGCCCCATCACCCCCACACCCATCATCACGGTCACCATCCCTGCCACCCAAACGCCCTCCAGCGGCCTGACCGCAACAGCCATACAGACCACCCCTGTGGTTGCAACATCGCCCACGCCGTTGGTGCTGGCGCCGACAGCGACAGCAACCCAGTCAGCCACGGCCACGCCGGCTGCGACGAACACGCCCATCGCCACCGCAACGCCAACCACATCGCCCGGCCTGATATGCTCCGTCGCTATCACCCGCGGCCTCAACGTGCGGCGCGGCCCCGACACCAATTTCGCCGCCTTCTACCGGCTCGACCAGGGGGATGTGTTCGCGGCCGTGGGACGCAGCGAGGATGGCCGCTGGCTGGGTGGACGCGTGCTGGCCACCAGTCAGGCCGGCTGGATCATCAGCTCGTCCGTCAGCTGCGATGGTTCTATCGACACTCTGGCGATTCTGGCCAACAATGTGTTGCCGCTGAGCGATGCCGTTGCCACATCTACACCCAGCTCAACACCCACGCCAACGGCCACCCAAACGCCGACCACCGCCCCCACAGGGACACCGACAGCTCTGGCCACATCGACCTCAACGCCTGAGGCAGAGCCCACCACCACGGCCACGCCCTCACCCACTGCCGAAACGGCTACGGTGGTACCAACGCCAACTGTGGCCGCAACAGCGCCAACGATAGTGCCCACGGCTCCGCCCGCACAGGGCGAGATCGCCTGCACCGTCGCATCGCCCACCGGCGTGTATGTGCGCGCCGGCCCTTCACGCGCCTTCGAGGCCTTCGGCGTAGCCAAGTTGGGTGAGTCGTTTGCAGCCACGCGCCGCAGTGCCAACAACGAGTGGCTGCTTGGCACCAGCGAAAGCGGCTTCGTGGGTTGGGTGGTGGCCGGTGGCATGAACTGCGCCACACCCATTCGCAATTTGCCGGTCATCGACCCAGCCATTGCGCAGACGCCGCTGGCGCCGCAGAACTAATCAACGGTTGGAATTAGGATTTCAGAACGGATTTTGGACAGAATTTACAGAATTAAACAGAATGGAACTCAGTCTCCCCATTCTGTAAATTTTGTTCATTCTGTCCAAAATCCGCTTCCCGCTTTTAAATGAACGCGGCTAAAACCGGTCCAACCGCAGCGGCATTAGATCCATCTCAGGCGTTTCCTGACAGGCCAGTTGTGCGACCAGCTGACCGGTGATGGGGCCGAGCGAGATGCCCATCATGGCGTGGCCGGTGGCCACGATGAGGTTGGATAGCGCCGGCGAACGTCCCATGATCGGCAGGCCATCCGGTGTGCACGGCCGCATGCCGCCCCATACCTCGCTCTGCTCCAGCACCAGGCTATCTAATCCAACCAGATGGGCCTGGGCCGCCTTCACAATCGCTTTCACCCGGCGCGGATTCACCTGTGCGTTTAAGCCGGCCAACTCCATCGTGCCGGCAATGCGCAGGCGTCTATCAAACGGCGTCACGACCGCGCGCGCCTCGGCAAAACTGATCGGCATCTCGGGCAATGGTTCAGCCTCATCCGGCCACGGCACTGTAACGCTGTAGCCTTTGCCGGGCTGCACCGGCAGGCGCAGTTGCAGATCGTGGGCCAGTTGTGGCGACCACGCCCCGGCCGCCAGCACAAACTGCTCGGCCCCAATTTCACCCTGGCTGGTATGGGCTCTCACCACTCGCGGGCCCCTTGTCTCGAAGCGCTGCACCTCAGCGTGGGTGATGAGACATGCGCCGTGTTGCTGGGCCAGCGCGGCCAGTTGCTGCACAAACGCGGCCGGGTCCAGATGCGCATCGTCGGGGAAGAACAGGCCACCGGCGAGATCAGGCTTCAACATCGGGGCCATCGCCAGCGTCTCGTCGCGGCTGAGCAAGGTGCAGGCTTGATCGAACTCGCGCAACACATGCGCTTCGTGCTCGCCGCCGGCATAACCCTGAGCCGTCTTGAACACGGTCAACATGCCCTTTTGGCGATACCCAAAACTCAGGCCGGGTGTGGCTGCAAGCGCGTCGTAGAGCTTGCGGCTGGCGGCATTCAAATCGCGCAACACGGGAATGGCGCGCTGCACGGCGCTGGGCCGGGCCGCCCACGCAAACTGCACCAGCCACGCCCACAACGCCGGGTCGAGCCGGGGCTGGATGTAGAACGGGCTCTCGGGGTTCAACATCCACTTGATGCCATTTTTGACGGCATCGGCCGTGGCCAGCGGAATGCTGTGGCTGGGCACCACCCAGCCGGCATTGCCATGCGACGCGCCAGACCCAATCTCGCCCTTGTCGATGACGACGACGCGGGTGCCGCGCTGGGTCAGCGCATACGCAATGCACACGCCGATCACGCCGCCGCCGATGATGGCGACATCGAATTTGTCTGTGGGTGTTTGAGGCATGGGGAAAGAGTTGTTAGTAGTTAGTTATTAGTTGTTAGTGATGAGCTGGATTGAAACCGCAGCTCATTACTAACAACTAACCACTAATTACTAACCACTCAGTTCTTACTTCACCGGATTGGTGCGAATGGCTTCGCGGATGATGGCCAGCACTTGCTCGCGCTCGGCACCCACGATGGGCAGCCGTGGCGCGCGGGTCTTCTCACTGCCCAGGCCGGTCTCGGCCATGGCCAGCTTGATGTATTGGACCAGCTTGCGGTGGGTATCGAGGTGCAGCAGCGGCGTGAACCAGCGGTAGAGCGCGCGGGCTTCCTCCCACTTGCCGGCCTTGGCCAGATCCCACAACACACGGCTCTCTTTGGGAAACGCATTTACCAGGCCGGCCACCCAGCCATCCACGCCCAGCAAAATGCCTTCGAGAATGAGATCGTCCACGCCGGTGAGCAGCTTGTAGCGGCCGGGCACGAGGTTATACAGATCGGTCACGCGGCGAATATTGTCGCTGCTCTCTTTGATGGCCACGATATTCGGCACATCGGCCAGCGCCTTGAACATCTCCGGCGTCACATCCACCTTGTAGCTGGGTGGATTGTTGTAGATCATGATCGGCAGGGTCGTGGCGTTGGCGACGGCGCGAAAGTGGGCCAGCGCCTCGCGGCTGTCGGCGTTGTAGACCATGGCCGGCAGCACCATAAACCCATCGACCCCGAGTTGTTCGGCCTCGGCCACGAAGTTGCTGGCCATGCGGGTGCTGTTCTCGGCCACGCCGCTGACGACCGGTATTTTGTGCGCTTTACCCGCGACATGCTTGACGCTCTCGCGCAAAACCAACATCTTTTCGTCGTTGGTTAATGTGGTGTTCTCGCCCAGGCTACCCAGCATGATCAGGCCATTCATGCCGGCGTCGATCAGGGTGTCGAGGTGCTTGAGCGTGCCGGGAATATCGAGCGATTCGTCGTCGTGCAGTTGGTTCATGACTGCGGGGTAAATGCCGGTCCAGTTCATAGATGCGTGCAATGTACCAGCATTTTGGGCTTTCGGATCGTCGACGTCGACATCGACATCGAGGTCGACGTCGACGATCTTTCCCCTACTTCGCCCGCACGACCAGCGTGGCCCGATAGGCGCTCGGCTCAATTGCCGGCTCTGGATATACGGGATACGGGCTCAGCAGCAGCAACTCAATCTCGACGCCGCCAGCATCCACCCGCATCTTGTTGAGCGTCGGGGCGGGGTTGGTGTCGAACATCACGTTCTGCGAAAGGTCCGTGGCAAAGGTCAATCGCACCTCCACATCGGCCGCCCCCATCCACACGCAATTCACCCGGCTCGGGCAGCGCGAATCTTCAGGCACGCTCAGGAATTTGACGCGCAACGGCATGTCAGTGAATTGCACGCTCTGGCCGATGCCGAGCGTAAACGACTGGCCCAAAGTGGCGGTGATGACACCGGGCTCAAGTGTGGCGTCGGGGTTGTGGTAGGACTCGGTGCCGATGGTGCCGGTGATGGGCGTGGCCATGGGTGCAACGGGTGTGCGGGTCGCACGCGTGTTCACGAACGCATACACATCGCTGCCGAGGGTGAGTTCGGTGCCGGTGATGACAAAGGGATAGGTGAGCACGGCCCCGACTTGATCGTTCGAGTTAGTGCTGGCGGTCCCGGTCAGTTGCAGGTGCATGTCATCGAGGAAGCGATAGTCATAGGTGAGCCGGTGTTCCCACAGGTCGGTGTAGGCGATGCCGTTGGCAAACAGGATCGTGCGCTCCTCGCCGGGGTTGGCCGGCGCATGTCCATCCGGCGCAATCCGAATCAGTTTCCACTGACCCAGCAATTTCGCCATTCGGCCATCCTTGAGGATTTCAGCCGCGTTGGGGTTCTCGCTGGGACCGGGTGGGATGGGCCGCACGGCACACCCCATTAGCAAGGTGGTGCAAGCCGCGAAAAGCAGGGCGGGCAACAACATAGATCGAAGGGATATTTTTTGCATGACGATGTCTCCTCTTTACTGACTACTGACTACTGACTACTTTCTACTATCCGCCCTATTCTGCTCCCAATCAGCCCCCACAGCGTGACAAAAACGGCGACAAGGTGATGACAAAACGATGAGCCGGTGTAAAATCCCCACCCTATCGGCGATGACGCAAGCGGCCGGTGGGCAGCGGCAACAGCGAGTTGGCGGCAGTGCAAGCCAACAGCCCAGTCCACACGGCCTTCCACTTGCAGACGCTCGCTGCGATGAGCAGCGCGGGAGTTCCCGTTATCGAACGGAATAAGGCCGGGAGCGGAGAGCAAAGAGCAGTGAGCTTTAAGCGCCGGCAAAATCAGGTGGCACCACGAACCGCCCTTCGTCCTGAGTAATTGGATTGGAGGGCGGTTTTTGTTTTCAAGTGACTGGTCGTTGGTGGCTCGTGGTTAGTGGCTGGTAGCTAGTAACTGGTTGCTGGTTCGGAAAGAATATGTAGGCGATTCTTCCTTCCGAACCAGCTACTAGCTACCAGCCACTAGCTACCAGCCGCCACCAGCAACCAACCCAAGGAACCTGTGCCATGCTGGATATCAATTTGATTCGACGAGAGCCTGAGACGGTGCGCCAGATGTTGACGGTGCGCAACGAGCCGACCGAGCCGCTGGATGCGATTCTGGCGCTGGATGTGCAACGGCGCGAGATTCTGGGGCAGAGCGAGACCCTGCGCGCAACCCGAAACACGGTCAGCAAAGACATTGGCCGCATGAAGGATGCCGATGAGCGCGAGGCCAAAAAGGCCGAGATGCGCACCGTCGGCGACCAGATTGCCACGTTGGAAACCGAGCTCAACAAGATCGAGAGCCAACTCAACGAGCTGACGGCCGCGCTCCCTAATCTGGTCGATGCTCGTATCCCTGTGGGGCCTGAAGAAAGCAATATCATTTTGCGCACCGAGGGCGAGCCGCGGCAGTTCGACTTCCAGCCGCGTGAGCATTGGGAGTTGGGGCCGGCGCTGGGCATCCTCGACTTCGAGCGCGGGGTGAAGCTGAGCGGCAGCCGCTTCTATGTGCTGGCCGGCTGGGGTGCGCGGCTGCAACGCGCACTCATCGCCTACATGCTGAACTTGCGCATGGAGCAGGGCTACACCGAGGTGTATTTGCCGTTTATGGTCAAGGAGCAAACCTTGTTTGCCGCCGGCCAATTGCCCAAGTTTCGCGACAATTTGTTTCACGATGCCGAGGAGGATTACTGGTTTGTGCCCACTGCCGAAGTCCCCATCACCAACCTGCACGGCCAGGAAATTTTGAGCGCCGATGAGCTGCCCAAAAACTATTGCGCCTACACGCCGTGCTTCCGGCGCGAGCGCATGAGCGCGGGCAAGGATGTGCGCGGCATCAAGCGCGGGTTCCAGTTCGACAAGGTTGAGATGTATAGCTTCACCAAACCCGAGGACAGCGAGGCCACGCACTTAAAAATGCTGGCCGATGCCGAGGAAACGCTCAAATTATTGGGGCTGACCTATCGCGTCAAATTGCTGGCCACCGGCGACATCGGCTTTGCCTCACGCATCACCTACGACATCGAGGTGTGGGCACCGGGCTGCCAGGAGTGGCTGGAAGTCAGCTCAGTCAGCAACGTCGGTGATTTCCAGGCCCGCCGGGCCAACATCAAGTTCCGCCGCGAGAAGGGCGGCAAGGCCGAGTTCGTGCACACCCTCAACGGCTCAGGTCTCGGCATGCCGCGCGCCATGATCGCGGTGATGGAGAATTACCAGCAGGCCGACGGCAGCATCGTGGTGCCGGAGGTGTTACGGAGTTTCGTTGGCACGGACTTAATCACCAGAATTTAATCACTTGCTCACTTGCTCATTTATGCTGCACGAGTCGCTCTTGTAATGATCAAGTGGTTAAATGAGCAAATTCCAATCAATTCTTTTATGAGTGAATCACCTTTCGACCCCATCAACCCCATCGTCCTCATCGGCGGCTTTGGCTCGCACTGGACGGATTACAACAGCATGGGCCGGTATCTGGCGCGGGTGTCGGGCCGGCGCGTGTTCATCGCCAATATCAACCGGCTGTCGTGGGTGGTGGGCGGCTTCACCGACTACTTCCTGCTGGTGGATCGGGCGCACAAGGCCGTGATGCACGCGCTGAAGGAGACGGGGGCCGAGAAGGTGACCTTAATGGGTCATAGCGCCGGCGGAGTGGTCGGTCGCGCCTATCTGGCCGACCGCGTGCCGAATGTGTATCACACGCCGCACCACGGCTACGAGCGCGTGTCACGGCTGATCATGCTGGCTAGCCCGCTGCGAGCCGTGGCCGAGGCGCAACACCCTGGCATGCGTCAGGCCGCCGAGATCGATGCGATGTTCCCCGGCGCGCATTTTGCACCGCACGTGCAATACCTCACCGTGTCCGGCAAATTCATCGAGGGCAAACCCAACGGCACGCTCAAAGAACGCGAGGCCCATCGCAACTACAAATACGTCAGCAATGTGGGCGAGCAATGGGGCGACGGCGTGGTGCCATCATCACTCAGCCGGCTGGATGGCGTGCCGCACCTGGAGATCGAAGGTCTGGGTCACTCGCCGTTTTGGGCACCGTGGTTTGGCAGCGACGAAGCCCAGGTGCGCCGATGGTGGAGCGTGATCGAGCAGGGCGACGCGCCGATGTTAGAGTCGGGCCGGGCCTGGGTGTGAAGAGTGCTGTTGGCGGCTGGCGGCCAGCTGCTAATAGCCAGCCGCCAACAGCCAGCCGCCTCCCTAATTCCCCGCCGACTGAAACGCCGGCAAAAACGTTCGATTGCTCAGCACCTCATACACATACATGTCCGACAGCGGCACATTGCGCGTCCGGCCACCCATCACATACAGCTCGGACGGGAAGGCTGCCACCGCAATCTGACGCCAGTCGCCGGCGTGGGTAATGGGGGTTTCGAATGTCGTCCACTTGTCTGTCGCGGGGTCATATTTCTCATTCCAGCCGATGAAGTTGACGGTGCCGCCACCGATGGCATACAGCGCGGGACCCACTGTGACCAGCCCAAAACTACTGCGCCCCACTGTCATCGTCGCGCACTTGCTCCAGGTCTTGTTGCTGATGGAATAGACCTCGCAGGTGGCGAGTTCGCGCCGGCCATCTAACCCGCCCACCACGTAGATGTGATCGTTGAGCACGGCCGCCGATGCATTTTCGCGCGGCGTAGGCATGGGTGGCAATACACTCCACTTACTGGCTACAACATCGAACATCAGGCTGTCTCTGCTAAGTTGTCCGCCGATACGCCCACCAAACACAAAAACCTGATTGTTAGCACCGGCCACAGCAATGCCAGTCGATCGCTGGGGCAGGCGCGGCAACGCCGCCCAGGTATTGGCCTTCAAATCCAGCACTTCAAAGCGATCGGTGGCGCCATTCACCTCAGTGCCGCCGGGGATGTAAATGAGGCTGTTGAGCAGGGCTGCGCCGGTGTTGATCACCGGGGTGGGCTTATCCGCGTTCAAATCGCGCCAGGTATCCTCGCCCCGGTTGTAGACCAGCACCTCGCCGCTAATCCGACGATCCACTTCGCCGCCAATCAGCACGATGCTGTTCTGGGCTGGCAGCCCCACCGCAATGCTGCGCGCGCGGGCCGAGCGCACCGAAGCGCGCGTGTTCCAGCGCGTGGATTGCGAGGCGGTGAAGGCCGGGCTACCCAGCACCTCACTGGTCACCCCATCATCGGGGTTGGAGGTGGCGTCGGTCGGACGCACCTGCACCGACAGCACCGACAGCGCCACGGCGATGACCAGCGCGCCCACCACCGCAATTCGCCGGCGCAACGACAGCGGCGGCAACAACTGCGGGTTGGGTGCAACGGCCACCGGGGTAATGGCTGTGCGAAGTGGCGCAACCTCCAGTCGCTCTAGAACCGTGCCGCGCAGGAGTTCAATTGCAATTTCGGACAGCACTCGCGTTGTTGAATTTGAAGCGTCACCCTCACCGAGTTTGATCTGTGGCGCGGCAACATCACCTTCGATGGCCGATGCCAGCGGCAGACTGGGGTTGCTCTCCAGCGCATGGCCAGCTTCAGCCGGTGGTAAATCGGCCGCGTCGCCCACTGCCACCCAGCCGTTGCGCACGGCCATCATGGTGGCCTCGGTGCGCGTCTGCACCTCCAGCTTGGTGAAGATGTTGCGCAGGTGCACCTTGACCGTGTTGGGGCTGAGGAACAACTGGGCGGCAATTTCCTTATTGCTCGCGCCGGTTGCCAGCGACTGCACAATCTGTAGTTCACGCTCGGTCAGCGGCTCATTCGGTTCGGCCATCGACTGCCATTATAGAAACATCGAAACTGGAGATGGGCTGGCTTATGCATTTCTAATACACCGCCCTGTTTATCTCAGGCTTTCTGAATCTCACGCAAAGACGCGGAGCCGCAAAGGATATTTTCTTAGCGGCTTTGCGTGAAAAAGCTCAGGTAATCAGTACACCGCCATAGACCTCTATACTGCCTCCATGCTTGACCTCAATCCCTACCAACTGCTAACCACCACGCGCTCGGTGCGCAAGCGGCTCGACTTTACCCGGCCGGTGCCCATGGATTTAATCCACACCTGCCTTGAAATCGCCTTGCAAGCGCCCTCGGGCAGCAACTCGCAGGGCTGGCATTTTGTCGTGGTCACCGACCCCGCCAAAAAGCTCGCCATTGCCAATTTGTATCGGCAGGCGTGGCAGCGATATGCCGGCATTGAAGCGGGCGGCGCACAAGGCACCATGGCTCAGACCGGGCCGCAGCGCATCATGAACTCGGCCGATTATCTGGCCCTGCACATGCAGGATGCGCCGGTGTTACTCATCCCTTGCATCGAGGGCCGGCCGGATGGGTCGCCGGCCTGGCAACAGTCAGGCCTGTTTGGCAGCATCCTGCCAGCGGCGTGGAGCTTCATGCTGGCTGCGCGGCTGCACGGCCTGGCCTCGTGCTGGACCACACTGCATCTGATGTATGAGGCCGAGGCCGCCAAGATTTTGGAGATTCCCTTCGAGACTGTGACCCAGACCGCGCTCATTCCGGTGGCCTATTCCATTGGCGAAGACTACAAACCCGGCGCGCGCAAGCCGTTGGAGAATGTGCTGCACGTGAATGGCTGGTAGGTCGTCAAAAACTGGCGAAGGTTAGGCGGGGTGTAGATCCTAAGGTTCTGTGCGCACAGACGCGCCGAGAACCTTAGGATCTGCCTACTGGTCACGCAGCAACAATCTCAAAAGCAATCGACTTACCGGCCCGCACCCGCTTTGGTATCTTCAGCGCTGCCTCACCGTAACCCATCAACACCAGCTTCCCAATCTCGATCTCGCCGCCCAACACCTGAAGCTCCACGGCCGTTTGCTGCTTCGTCGCGCGCAGCTCACATGTTCCCCAGGCATATCCGTTGGACCAGAAGTGTCGCGCACGTTTGGTCGTCTTCAGAGGTGCAAAACTCAATGTCTTGGTGACGGCCGAATACTGAAAGCCAGTGAGCGCCAGCACGCCGGCCCAGGCCGCCATGGCCCGCGCATAGTGGTGGCCGCACTCGGCTTCATCGAAGGGGTTGCGCTTGAGGCCGTCATAGCGTTCGCGGATCGCGCCGATCACTTGCAGGCCGGCTTCAATCAGATCATCCTGGCCCTCGTAGAGCATGCCGATGCCGGCGGTGTACTCGAAGCCCGTCATCACCTCGTTGTAGTACGGGAAGGGCCGTTTGGGCCGGCGGCCTTTGGGATACGTCGCCATCAGCAGGGCCGATTCGTCGCCGAGCACGAAGCTACGCAGATGGTTGAAGTGCTCGTTGAAGCCGTGCTTGAAGTTGTATTTCATGAT
>Ga0105046_10012104_pt1 | contig 13380 bp, 13 predicted proteins | sample MAT03_FD_78385 | JGI IMG/M metagenome (GOLD analysis project Ga0105046, IMG submission 78385) | Freshwater microbial communities from Lake Fryxell liftoff mats and glacier meltwater in Antarctica - MAT-03 (megahit assembly) | ecosystem: Environmental > Aquatic > Freshwater > Ice > Liftoff... | reverse complement strand
TAATTTATTTGCTTCATCGGTTGAAAAGAAGATCGGTTTCGGAATTTGAAAGCAATAAAGCCGGCCTTGATAAATAGTATTGTCAATTGAGTATCAAAGAGATTGTTGTATAAAATTAATTTTCTCATTAAAAAAAATTCTCCGTAGTACTCCGTGTCTCTGTGGCTCCGTGTAAAAAAACTCTCTACCATTCCAGGTTGTCAGGGTGAAATTGTTGCGGATAAAATAACACGGAGGCACTAAGGCACGGAGGTCACAAAGAGATTGTTGTATAAAAGTAATTTTCACATTAAAAAAAATTCTCCGTAATACTTCGTGTCTCTGTGGCTCCGTGTAAAAAAGACTCTCTACCATTCCAGATTGTCAAAAAATCTTAATCTGGATAAATAATCTGATATAGCTATTTGGGAATATGCCAGTCGAAATAATTTTTGCATCGTCACTTTTGATTCTGATTTTATAGATATTTCTGTACTAAAAGGTTTTCCGCCTAAAATTATTTGGCTTAAAATGGGAAATTCATCTAATGTTAATATTGAAGAAATAATATTAAAAAACCAAACAAATATTTTTGAATTTCTTAATAGTTCTGATACAGCATATTTAGAACCGGCATAAATAAATACACTACAAAGTAATTATTTAACCTAGCAATTTTTCTGATAGTAGACTCAGTTTTTGTATAGACCTTTCTTTAACTAAGCACAATCAATTATGCATAGCAAGAAAATTATGAACTTTTGAGAAGTTGTATTGAAATTTGTTCCTCTACAAACTTTGATTGAGTATATTTTGTGTAGTGATGTGGACTCAGCATAAATGCTCAATTAACAACCAACTTAATGGGAGTAGAAGCTGTTCCAGTATTTTGTAGTCGAACAAAATAAACACCGCTCTTCAAGTTCTCTACATTTACTTTTACTGATGCCGACCCTGAAGGTACAGGTTGTTGCAAAACCAATTTTCCAATTGCATCATAAATTACAATACTGCCATTAGTTATAGTATTATTGATGTTTACATAAAAATAATCACTTGCAGGGTTTGGTGTTACAGAGCTGATAATAACGTTCCAGGTTTCTGTAATGCTATTTGTTCCAGGAAGTACTTTGTTAACCAGGACATCATCAAAATAAAATCCATCATATTCCTGAAATCCATCACTCATCAAAACAAAACGAATTTGAATGTTGCTACCCAGGTAATCATCTAAACTAACTTCTTCTTTAACCCAACCTAATTGAAATCCTTCATAAACCGGTTCATCTAAAATCTGAAAATCACTTCCGGGAACTGTATACTTTCCGCACAATGCGGTCCATGTTGCTCCGTTGTTGTCGGAAGCCTGAATTTGTACATAATCATAATTGGGTTCAAGAGCCCATCTTGCATAATAAGAGAGCGTTGCTTTAACGGCCGTGGTAAGATCGATAGGACTCGTAGTGCGGCATGTTTTAAATTCGTTGGAGTTATAGTCACCGGTAGGTGAGTCGGTGATAGAGGCTGTAGGTGAATAAAATATCGTGTTACTGGTTCCCCACTGACCAGCATTCCATCCGGAGGTACTGTTACCATCCGATGCAAATGCAACCGTTGGTGAGCCAAAATATTTAACAATGGTATCGCTACGTACATACATACCGTTATCAATACTTAGAAGAAATTTTATCACTTCGCCATTGGTCATAGGGGTACTTGTAGCAAAACTGATAGAATCATTAACTTCCTGCATCACACTCAGATTGCTATGAATGACAGAAGATCCGGTTGCTACAATATTTGAAGTAATTGCTGTAAGCGAAATGGTATAGGTTGCAACAGTATCCAGCCCCAGCTGCTTTAATGTGAAGTAGATATTTCCACCACCTGTTGAAATTAATTCAGGTGAGGTTTCGGTTACCTTTGCAAATTTTCCGGCGAGTTGCGCCATGGTAATATTTTGAAACATATTTAACTGACACAATGGAATTATTTCATTGGAAGGCGGCCAAAAACCAAAGGCAGCATCACCACATTCAGGTGTCATAGCAAATATTTTTGGTTTGGATACCTGATCGCCATACATCCAATCATCAGAACTGCCATTTACAACATAACCTACAGTTTGATCCGCTGTCCCATAGGTGTAACCGTTATAGGTGGTTAGTAAGCTTCCATAACTGGCATATAAAGCCGAGTCGGGTGTATAAATGGAATAGTCATATCCCCATGGATAAATTAAAAGATTTCCAAAAGTGTGATAGTTAAAAGCAATTCTGAATTCACGGGAGTTCGTGAAATCACGAATTAATTGTGTTTCGGGTTCTGAAAAGGCAACATCTCCACGATAAGTTTCATCGTTAGTGTCAGGAGAGGAACCATCATCATCCAGTCCCCAGTTGTAACCGTAATTTCTATTTAAATCAACACCATAAGTGCCATCCAAATTATCTCTGCGGTTTTTTCTCCACATTCCACCACCGGCAGGATCATTATTGTAATTGTATTCATAGCCATCAACATTAATGCAGGTAACAAAAAACATTTCGGTGCTGTTTACCAAAGCAGATAAATCGGCACTGGTTCCATAGTTTTCAAGCAGGTACCACATGTAATAAATAAGTTGCGACATACCACCAGGTTCGCGGGCATGGTGTACTGCTGTATATAGCACCTCCGGTTCCGTTTCATCAGTGGCAACATTATCCGAAATTTTTACAAAATATATCGGTTGTCCTTCTACCGTTGTTCCACCGGGTAAGGGTTGACGAAGGGATATCAGCGACGGATATTTCGAAGCCATCGAATCGAGATTGTCAAGCATCTCCTGGTAAGTAAAATATCCACCCATCGAACCTAATGAGAAATTTGACGGAATCGGATATTGAGGAGTACCCACCTGACAATTTCCAGCGGCCTGGCTGCGTTGAACAGAATGTGAATGAGCGCTTTGATTGCGATAATGGGAAGTTACATCGTCAATAACAACTTCGTATCTGTAACCTGCCGCGGCAATTTTAGCGATTTCTTTTTCGCTGAAATCAGATACAAACCAAACGTTGCGTCGGTAATCGCCATGATCGGTTTCTATTCCTAGTTGGGTCAACTTCGACATCCCGGCATCACCGGTATATATTTTAACCCTGCTGTATTTTGGGTTTTGTGCTGTTAGGCCGGTTACAATAAACAGACTAAAAGCCAGTAATAGAAAGGACTTGCGCATAGATGAAGGATTGATTTAGAATAACAAAGTTACGGAAACTAAGTGGTAATTAGTCGCTAACAGACAGCATTTTATTAAAATAGTACACCATTTTGAACATTGCATTACATTTGCACCTATCCACAAAGTGACCCATTTGAAAAAAGTCCTTATAATCCGCTTTAGTTCCATAGGAGACATTGTTCTCACGTCACCGGTTATCCGTTGCATTAAAAAGCAGGTGCCCGATGTGTTGGTGCATTTTTTGACCAAGTCCGCCTTTGCAGGTATATTGAAGCACAATCCTTATGTGGATAAGGTCTACGAACTGGAAGATGATTTCATTGGGTTGATAAAAAAACTTAAAGAAGAAAATTATGATTTTGTCGTCGATCTTCATCACAACTTTCGTAGCTTTAAAGTTAAATCGGCATTAAAAAAACCTTCCGAAGCATTCGACAAACTGAACATTGAAAAATGGCTGTTGGTAAACTTAAAAATCGACCGAATGCCATCTGCGCACATAGTTGAACGTTATATGGAAACTGCTGATTCACTCAATGTGCATTACGATGGGGGAGGACTTGATTTTTTTATTCCTGAAGCTGATAATGTTGATTTTAATACCCTTCCGGCTCCATGGAATAAAGGGTATGTGGCAATGGTAATAGGAGCCAAACATTTCACTAAAAAAATGCCCGATGCAAAACTGATTGCACTCATTTTGGAGATGAAATTGCCGGTGGTTTTAATAGGAGGCAATGAGGACGTTGCAAGTGGAAATTATATTGCTGAAAACACCAAAGAATTCAGTTGGGACACAACAGGAAAATATAATTTATTTCAATCGGCTTCGCTGGTCGAAAAAGCCCGATTGGTTATTACTCACGATACAGGACTAATGCATATTGCAGCTGCAAAGCACCGGAAAATTATATCGCTGTGGGGCAACACAGTTCCTGAATTTGGCATGTACCCTTTTCTACCTGCCGGCGCCGGTGAATCCGCCATCATCGAAAATACCAACCTCTCCTGCCGCCCTTGCTCAAAAATAGGTTATGATAAATGCCCCCAAGGCCATTTTAAATGCATGAACGATTTGGATATTAGAAAGATAGCGGAGGTGGCGAAGGGTTGGTGGGTGGGAAATGAAGATTCTAATGTATGAATTGCTCCAAAACAAAGCTACCTTAAAAGCCACACTTTCGTGAACAAACAGAATGAATGAAAAACATATAAAATTGCAGTAATTATTTGGTCAGCTCGCAGCTGAATTTGAAGTTCAGTTCTTCTATAAATTCAAAATCGTTGATCCATCGAACGCTCATGTTTTCGCACACATTTGGGATTTTAATTTTATTTTAATTTGGAGCGGTTACTTTTTCTTCTTTTGTTACAACGCATGCATTTTCACTTAAAGCATGAGCTATAACCCAGGGATCTGCTAAAGAACGATTTTTTGTATTGTCAACCAAATATTGATGTAATGGGTTAGCAGCTAATATATTTTTCCAACACTCCGTTATTCTGGCATCCAGTCTACGCTTGGGGATGTTACTTTTCTTAAGCCATTTAGATAAATCATCATCCGTTCGTGTGATTTCATTATAAACCATCTGCGGAAGAAATATTTTATCTTCTTTACCCAACTTATCAAGAATTTCCCAATAACTTGGACAAAGTTTTGGAGAGTAATATTTCTGCCAAGCTTGTATGAGAACATTTGCATCTAAGCAATATTTCTGTTGCTGTTTACTCATTTGTAAAGAAAGGTCTCAAGCTTGGAAAAATTATTCACTTGCGTATTGAGCAAAGTACTTGCAAGTGTTGGTTGAATAAAACCTCCTCTAAAAGCATCCAATACTACTCTTGTAAATGAATGACTATTTTTATTTACTAATAACGTATAATAATTAGGGCCACTTTTTTTCTCTTTGTCTTTTTCATTCAGTTTTTTCTGTTCTTCTCTTAAAACAAATGCCTTAAACTCTGCATCGGCTTCTTGTTTTAGTTTACGATACTGATCTATAGAAATTTTTTGTAAATTTAATGCCCTCACCAGTAATGCGAAAGTACTTACACCCAATTTTTTCGACACTTTAAAAACTTCTTTCCCTGAATCGAAAGCATTTTTAAAAAGAGACTCAACTAATTCATTTGGCATTAGCGCATTTGCTGCTACCTCATTACAGAATAACTCAACCGGGTGAAATTTATCTTTATGTTTAATTTCTGGATCTACATCATTTGAAATTCCTGATTCTGCAATCCAAATATGTGCAATTTCATGTACCAATGTAAAGAGTTGTGGCGCATTCCAATCTTCGGAATTTACAAATACAAATGGTGCAAATTTATCTGCAAGGGCGAACCCTTGTATCTCCTCGCTGTTTAACTTTAGGCGAGAGTGAATAAAGCTTGTTCTCGAAATAAAAATGCCTTTTGATTCTGCAGCTTCTATCCATTCTCTAATTGGATTTTCGGTCGCATAATTATTTGGATCAATATTAAAAGTTTCTAGAATATTTTTTGCTACTAATGCCGGTTTCGATTTAAGAGAAAATCTACCCACAAAAGTTAATGGTTTTTCTCCATTTTCTTTATAAACATCACTTAACCAATTTTGTTTTTGTTGAATTTCACGAAGAATAAAAGTTGACGCAGTGCCCAAAGGTTTTGAATCTTTTTTTCTAAAATCCTGTAAAGGTTGAAAATCGTATGGAATTTCCGGCAAGAAGAATAATGCAAAAGGTCTTCTGTAAAATTTCGCCAAAGTCTCAGCTTGTTTTATGGTAGGTTGCTGTTCACCGCCTTCCCATGCCTCTAGCTTCTCCACGGCAATATTAACCTTGCTCGCTGCCGCTTCTAGGGTCACCCGAGCCGATTCTCTTGCCCATTTGAGTAGTTTTGGTGTTATGAAGGCTTTCTCTGCCATTTTATTTCTAGATGTATTACAAAGGTAATTCTTAATAGTAGTTATTTAAAGGTGATTTTTGAAATTATAAACAAGTTGATATTCAAAATATTAGATCCCAAAAAATCAACGTTTTAAATTTTTCTTTCAAAAAATATCCCTCTATTAATGGGAGTAAAAAAAGAATTGGCCATCAATATATGGCCAATCCAATAAAGTGAGCCCGAAGGGATTCGAACCCCCAACCAACAGAACCGGAATCTGCCATTCTATCCAATTGAACTACGGGCCCAAATGAAGGGCAAAAGTAAAGAATTAAGATTGAAGCAGAGTTTTATTCCGGAATTTTCCAATGATGCTTTTCCGCTCCCTTTTTAAAATTCAGTTTGTGATTGATATTTTACCCAATATTCAGTATATTTTCTATTTTTGTCGATATTATATTTTAATTTAAAGCCCCATGAACAGAAATCTCATTTTAGTGCTATTATTCTTCAGTGCTTCGTTTCAAATGGTCAACGCCCAAAATCTCATCACGCAAGTAAGGCCTTCCGGAAGTAAAACATGGGGCTATGCCAACATTAAAGGTGAGATAGTGATTACTGCCCAGTTTGAAAAATGTTACAAATTCGGCAGCGACGGATATGCTACCATTTATGATACCAAACAGCGCCAATATTATTTCATCAATATCAAAGGCGAAAAATTGATTACCGAAATAAGCTCCTTTAAATTACGTGATGGTTTTGGATTTGATGTTTCAGGATTTAATGACGGTTTAATACCGGTAAAAATTGGTGAAAAATGGGGTTACCTCAGTAATACCGGCAAAGTGGCTATTCAGGCGAAATATGATGAAGCCTCCGATTTTGATGGTGGCTTTGGGGTGGTTAAATCAGGTGCTAATTATTGGGTGGTAAATACTAATGGGGTAGAGTTTGGGGTTACCGCTCCGGGTGCACTGGAGGTGAAGCCTTTTTCAGAAGGACTGGCTCCGTATCGCGGACCTGACAAAACTTTTGGTTATATTGGAACTGATGGGAAAGTAGCCATTCAATCGAAATTTGAAAGTGTTGGATATTTTCGCGGTGGTCTTGCCTGGGCTAAAACACCCGATAAAAAAGTAGGCTACATAAATCCGAAAGGTGATTGGGTTATACAACCAACTTTTGAGGCCGGAAAAGATTTTGATCCCGAAAGTGGACTAGCAAGAATTAAAAATGGTGATAAATGGGCTTATGTAAATAGAACCGGCGAAATAATGTACGTAATGATTACTGAAAAATGGGGCGATTTCTCGAATGGTCTTGCTGAAGGGAAAATGGGTGGCAAAGTTGGCTTCTTTGATACCAAAGGTCAATGGGCTATTCCACCGCAGTTTGATGGATCACGTGACTTTAAAAATGGATATGCTGCCGCTAAACAAGGTGATAAATGGGGTATGATTGATAAAACCGGCAAATGGGTGGTGCAACCATATTTTGAAGGTATTAAGGATATGGAATTGGTGCAGTAATTTTATAAGATTTGATAAAAAACCATCATTGGATTATTTTCCGGTGATGGTTTTTTATTTAATACGGTTGAAAAAGAAGTCAGGGAAGATTTTTTCAAATGATTTGTTTTTTGTTGCAATGAATGAGGTTTTCATAATTCATAAGCCGCTAAAGACAATCTTCAAATCATTATATTTGCACTTCGACACCATACATGCTTATCGATACACACATTCATCTCTATTCGGAGGAATTCAATGCCGACCGCGAGCAATTAATTAAAAAAGCGCTCACCGAAGGGGTGGGGAAGTTTTTGTTGCCCAACATCGATCACGATTCTATTGAAGGTATGCTTGAATTGTGTGATCGCTTTAGTAATGTTTGTTTTCCTATGATGGGCTTGCACCCCTGTTATGTTACCGATGATTACAAAGCTCAGTTGGAGGTCATCAGATCAGCACTTGTGAAATATGAAAACAGGGTAATTGCTGTAGGCGAAATCGGTCTCGATTTTCACTGGGATCTTACCTTTAAAAGTCAGCAGGAAATGGCATTTAAAGAACAGGTTCTTTGGGCACACGAAAGAAATTTACCCATCGCTATTCATAGCAGAAATTCCACCAACGAAATAATTAAAATCCTTCATGAGCTCGATCTAAAAAATTTGAAAGGTGTTTTTCATTGTTTTTCCGGAGACATCAATCAGGCGGATGAAATTTTAAATCTTGGATTTTATTTTGGAATAGGAGGGGTGGTGACTTTTAAGAATTCGGGATTAGATAAAATCGTTGCCGATTTACCGCTTTTTTCATTAGTGCTTGAAACCGACGGGCCTTATCTTGCTCCCACACCTTTTAGGGGAAAGAGAAATGAGCCGGCTTATTTAAAACTAGTTGCCGAAAAACTTGCAGAGATCAAAGGCATTTCATTTGAAGAAGTACTCAACATCACCACAGCTAACGCAGTGAAACTTTTTAACTTACCCTCGAAATAAAAAGATGACACGAAAACTGAAGCGTTCCCAATCAGGTATTAATATTTTAATCATTTATACGGGTGGTACCATCGGCATGGTGCAGGATCATGCTACCGGTGAACTCAAGCCCATCAATTTTAATCAGATTCGTGAAGAGGTTCCTGAAATTAGCAAGTTCAATTATAATATTGATGTGGTTTCTTTTCATCCTGTTTTGGATTCATCCGACATGCAACCTAAACATTGGGTGGAGATGGCTGAACTCATCAAAAAAAACTATTCCGCTTATACAGGTTTCGTCATCCTTCATGGTTCCGATACCCTTGCTTACACGTCATCGGCTCTCAGTTTCATGCTCGAAAATCTCTCTAAGCCTGTAGTCATCACCGGCTCTCAGTTGCCTGTTGGAGAGGTTCGTACCGATGCCAAGGAAAATTTGATCACTGCTATTGAAATTGCAGCTACCTTAATAGATGGTAAACCTGCTGTGCCTGAAGTTTGTGTTTATTTCGATTATTTACTTTTTAGAGGCAACAGGGTTACTAAGATGAATTCTTCAAAATTTGAAGCTTTTCAATCGGTGAATTATCCTCCTATTGCTGAAGCAGGAGTGCATTTGAAATTTAATAAGCATCTCATTTTCAAGCAGAAAGAAGGAAAGTTGAAGGTTCATACCAATTTGGATCCCTCCATTGGACTCATTACTATATTTCCTGGAATGACCAAAACATGGTTCAGTAATCAAATGAGGGCCAAAGGGATGAAAGCCATAGTACTTCAAACTTTCGGCTCCGGAAATGCTCCTGCCGCCGATTGGTTTATTAATGAATTGGCTTCAGCAATCGAAAAAGGAATGCTTATTTTGAACATCACTCAATGTCCCGGAGGCATGGTGGAACAAGGCAGATACACCACCAGTTCCAAATTGAGCCGGCTGGGTGTGATTGGTGGCGCCGATTTAACTACCGAAGCCGCTATTACCAAATTAATGTTTCTTTGGGGATCGAATACAAAAGTGTCTGAAATTAAACGACTTATGAAAATTTCTATGCGTGGGGAGCTCACCGATTAAAATCTTTACAATCCCTTAACACAAAAAATTCGTTGACATTTGGAATTTTCCTATCTTGCACGCCTGTTTTAATAAAGCACCGGTGACTGTGCGTGTTTATCCGGAGAGATGTCAGAGTGGCCGAATGAGCTCGCTTGGAAAGCGTGTATACCTCAAAAGGGTATCGAGGGTTCGAATCCCTCTCTCTCCGCAAAATAGTGCCAGCGAAAAAGAGACAATAAGGCAATAGCCTATTACGTATAATAAAACCCAAAATAAAGTACTGTACTTGCTTCAAAATAAAAAATAACCAGTATAAAAAACAAAAAACCTTTAACCTAAATTATGAAAAAACTATTCTATCTTATTTTGATGACGTCTTTGTTGTCAATTAGCGTGTCGTCGTTTGTAAAGGCACAGGATGCTGCCAAGCCGGCAACAGCTGCAGCCGGTGAAGAATCATTTCACCAAACTATCAAAACAAAGTTTATTGAAGGTGGTCCGCTTTATTTAACTCCTATCCTTCTTTGTTTTATAATTGGAATGGCAATCGTAATTGAAAGAATTATTTATCTGAATATGGCTACTACCAATACGGATAAACTTCTAAAAGAAATTGAAGGTGCATTAGCCTCAGGAGGCGTTGAAAAAGCAAAACAAATTTGCCGCAATACCAAAGGGCCTGTTGCAAGTATTTTTTATCAGGGTCTCGATCGCGAACATGAAGGAATTGATATCGTTGAAAAGTCTGTTGTATCATACGGTGGTGTGATGATGGGTAACCTTGAAAGAGGATTGATCTGGATTTCGTTGTTTATCGGTCTTGCTCCTATGCTTGGATTCTTCGGTACAGTTGTAGGTATGGTTCAGGCTTTCGATGCGATTGAATCAGCTGGTGATATCTCTCCGGGACTTGTTGCGGGTGGTATCAAAGTGGCCCTTATCACAACCATTGCAGGTTTGATTGTTGCAATGATTCTTCAGGTATTCTATAACTACCTCGTTTCTAAAATAGACAGTTTAGTTAGTCAAATGGAAGATTCTTCTATTTCATTAATTGATCTTTTGGTAAAAAATTCACTGGTTAATAAGAAATAATATGATAGATATAGGATTGTGGATTAGTTACCTGCTTCTTATTGCGGCCGTGATAGGAATGATTGTGTATTCTGTAATCAATATGCTAAGAGATTCCAAAAATGCAAAGTATACTCTGATTGCAGTTGGTATACTTGCCGGACTGTTTCTAATTAGCTTCTTGTTTTCGGGAAGTGAAGTTCTTCCAAGATATGAAGACTTTGGAATTACCAGCAGTGGATCGAAATTGATTGGTGCCGGTTTGATTATGATGTATATGCTCGGATTCTTTACGGTTGCAATTGCAGTTTATACTGAAATTCGTAAATTGTTTATTCGATAACTATTATGTCAAAGAAAAAAGCACGGGGTGTTCCCGAAATAAATGCAGGCTCGATGGCGGACATCGCGTTTCTGTTATTGATATTTTTTATTGTTGCCACAACAATGGATGTTGATAGCGGAATCTTAACGAAGTTGCCACCAATGCCGGAAGAAAATCAACCGGAGCCACCCGAAATCAATGATCGAAATGTTTTGACCGTTCTGGTGAATTCTAAAGATCAATTGTTGGTTGAAGGACAATGGACCGACGTAACGCAGCTTAGAGAATTGACCAAGGAGTTTATTGTAAACCCTCAGGCAAAAATTGAACTTCCCGAAAGTCCTACCAAAGCTGTTGTTTCTCTGCAAAATGACCGTGGTACTTCATACAATGCATATATCCAAGTTCAAAATGAACTTAAGGCTGCATACAATGAAGTTCGAAATGAAATTTCAAGATCGAAATTCGCAAAAAAGTTTAACGAATTAAATTCCGATCAACAAAAAGAAATCCAATCAATGTACCCGATAAAAATCTCTGAAGCCGAACCTAAAGATATTGGAGCAAAATAATTATGTCTAGATTTAAAAAGAAAATATCAGGCGGAACTCCTGCCATCTCTACCGCTTCACTTCCCGACATCGTATTTATGTTGTTGTTCTTCTTCATGGTAACAACTACCATTAGGGATGCAAGTTTGAAAGTGAAAATTGTTACTCCTAATGCAACAGAAATGCAAAAGCTGGAGAAAAAATCACTGGTGAGTTATATCTATGTTGGACCTCCCTCTACAACTGCTCTCATAGCAACATTCGGTACTGAGCCTAGAATTCAACTCAACGATGCCTATGCAACTGTTAGTGAACTGGCCGAATTTATCGAAGCCGAACGTGAAGCCCGCGATGAATCGGAAGCTCCTAAATTAACTACCTCTTTAAAAGTTGATAAGGATACCAAAATGGGACTGGTTACTGATATCAAGCAAGAGTTACGAAAAGTAAATGCTCTCAAGATTAACTATTCCACTAAAAAAGGAAATCTTGAAGGAGCAAAATAAAAAGCATTCCATCTAAAATTTAAAATCCCTTGATTAATTTCTTGGGATTTTTTTTGATTCAATAGTTTTTTCGGCCGTTGATTCAATAGTTGATACGATGTCTGATTCGATTGTTTAATTCAATGGTTAACGTTAATTTCTCCGTGGCCTTCATGTCTTAGTGCCTCCGTGTTATTCAATCCTCCACCGACCCGATCTGTTGTCTTCCCAACTGCCCACCACTACCGCCTACTGAACCTGCCTACTGCTACCAAATCGCTTTATTGCGAACAACAAAATCGCAACAACGGCAATTGAAAAAATTGTCAACGGCCATTCGCCTGCCCCTGTACCAACAGTATCCTGATCAAAAGGTAAATTATTTTGTTGGGCGTAGTAAGCAAAAATTACTGCCGCACCGTTATTTATTAAATGTGCGATAACAGGAACCCAGATGCTGCCTGTCCATACCAGCATATAACCAAACATTAATCCTAACAACATCCTGGGAAAGAAACCATAAAATTGCATGTGAATTGCACTGAATAAAATTGCTGTGATTATTACTGCTGCATGCACATTGTTGGTGAGTTCTTTAAACAATCTCTGCAAAACCCCTCTGAATAAAAATTCTTCACCTAGAGCAGGAAGTATTGCAACAATTAAAAGATTATAATATAATTCTTGAGTAGTTTTTATGTTCAAAAAAACTTCAGTGATCCTTTGTGCATTTGCCTCACTCTGTTTCATCCATTCTTCAATACCCGATAAAAATGCAGGCAGCTCCAATTGCTGATTAAAAATATGAATCAAATTAATTAAAGGTACTGCCGAAAACATCAGCAATATACTCAACCCTAAAACGATGGGTTTTTCAGGCAACTGTAAGGAAAGATAATTGGAAGGGCTTTTGCTGAATAATATAGATGCAATAATGGAAGGAATTAGAAACATTCCTAGTCCTGTGGTGAAAATTTGTAACAATTTTAGGGCTCCCACCACAGCAGGATCTTCCAAATTGCTCAATGCATTCGGATTTTCCATCATATTAATCCCATACAAAGCATCGGTCAATAGTCCGCCTATAAAGCTGAAAATGATTGTATTAAGAAGTATAATGAACACCAGTATCAGAAACTTTCTGTATACCGGCTTGTCTTCAAATAGGCCTGAGAGCATGTTTTTTGCTTAAATTTGCAGCGAAAGTAGGGAAAATAGTCGGCAGTAGGATGTAGGCAGTTGGCTGTTGGCAGTCGGCTGTTGGATGTTGGCTGTTGGCAGTAGGCAGTAGCAGTTAATCTCAAAAAGTATATTACTTCCAAAT
>Ga0105046_10012100_pt1 | contig 13383 bp, 12 predicted proteins | sample MAT03_FD_78385 | JGI IMG/M metagenome (GOLD analysis project Ga0105046, IMG submission 78385) | Freshwater microbial communities from Lake Fryxell liftoff mats and glacier meltwater in Antarctica - MAT-03 (megahit assembly) | ecosystem: Environmental > Aquatic > Freshwater > Ice > Liftoff... | reverse complement strand
ATTTTAATTTTATCTTAATAGTAGATTTTACCGCCACCCCATCCAATACCTCTTACCTTGGGTTGATAAAGCATATAGCCAGCAATTACTTTTAGATCTTTGTCGGTTAAAACCCGCATGGCAGGGAAGATATCTGTACTTCTTAAGCTAGGGTGAAGTTCATAAATCTCTTCTACCCCATCATAGGTAGTAGGGTTTTTCATGTAATCTACCAAGCCTTCGATGGTATTTCGAGGAGGAGTAGCTAAAGCTAGGGTTTCTGGATCAAGTCCAACATTAGGATTAGTAAAGGTTGCTCCGCCTACATGGCAGTTAGCACAGGCACTAGCAAATAGTTTTTTGCCTGATGTCAGTTCTTTGGTTGAGAAGGTAATTTGCTTTTCAGCATTAAGAGGTAATGTCCGCAGTTCAGGGGTGGAGTCGGCTGCTAAAACGCTAGTTGTGGATAATTGCCATGCCAAAGTGACTATAGCGATCGCTAGCACAAGATATTTATAGATGTTTTTCATGCAAGTTTAGAAGTAAATGATAAAAATAAATCTTCTACGATTTTATTTGACTTTGTGCCACAAGTATTATGGCTTTTGCATCTTCTAGCCCCAATTTTGTTTTGGGATCTTGATAAGTAATGTTAAGGCGATCGCAAATTTCACAGACTAACTCTACAGAGAGGTTATAGTCCTCGGCAATTTCTTCTATTGATAGATCAGCAAAACCCATATTTATTTATTCTCGCTTAGTTTGTAACAGCAATTCTAATTATGTAAAACTTGTATCAATTTTTTAATATTATTGATATTGCCCTCAATAGCTGACCTTGAAAAGCCTATGCCTTCCTCTAATTTGTATAGCTTAGGCGGTTTATAGTTAATTTAAAAGTAATAATTAGAGTTGATCAGTTTATAAGGGCAATCAGTACCAAATCAACCTAAACTAGTATTAGGTGAATGTCTGACTAATGGTGATCAAAGCAAATAAGATGAAACAAAAATCATTTTTTGGCGGTCTGGCGATCGCAGCGATTGTATTATCAATATTGAGCTTAGCTGCCGTCACAAAGGTATTTAGTGCCAATCCCCAAAATTTAGTCACTAACCTTCAGCCCCAAGCTGCCCAATTTTTACCCAAGCGATCGCCCCTAGTAGCTTCATTTCTATTTAATCCTGATGATTTGAGCCTAGCGGCAAAACTAGCAACAAAAGTAGATGATCGCCGTAATTTTAATCAAGAACTAAGCAAGTTAAAAACCCAGCTTCAGCAAACTTGGCACCTAAACTACGATCAAGACCTTAAACCTTGGATTGGGAAAGAAGCCACCTTTGCGGTAACTGCAACAGATTTAGATCGAGATCCCAGCAACGGCTTACAACCTGGATACCTGATCGCCCTTGCTACAGAAAAACCAGATTTAGCGCAGAAGTATTTGGAACGATTTTGGCAAAAGCAAGCACAGACAGGAGCAGACCTCACTTTTGAACAGTATCAAGGCGTATCTTTAGTCTCTACGCAGCTTTCTGCTGAGGATTCAGATGATTTTTCCTTAAAAGCGATCGCCAATGCCAGAGTTGGGAAATTTATTCTCTTTGCCAATGAGCCAAGTGTAATCCGCAATGCCATTAATAATCTACAAGTTCCCAATTTAGCTTTAGCTAGCAGTCCTGAATATCAAAATAGTCTTAAACAATTTACAAATCAAGGATGGGCGATCGCCTACCTCAACCCCAGTGAAATTATCGGATTAGCAATAGACTACTCCACTAAGGATGATTTACCCGTAACCTTGACCATGGGCTTTAAGTCCAGTGACTTGGGTATAAAAGTAGAAACTATTCTAGCCCTGAGTGCAAAATCATCATTGATCCCATCTAATCCTAATGCAGGCATTGACATCCTCAAATACATCCAAGGAGGTAGTTCCGTTATCATCGGCAATGACTTAGCCCAAACCATCAAAAGTATTACCCAAAGCGATCGCCCAGGACATCTATTTTTACAACAGGCGATCACCAACCTAAAACAAAGTATTGACTTTACCCTGACTCCAGAAACTTTAAGTTGGATTACAGATCAATATGCGATCGCCATACCTGCAAGTGCCAGCACCGAGACCAAAGACTCTAATTGGCTATCCAGTTGGTTACTAGTGGTGGAAAATAAAAATCCTGAACAAGCCATCTCAGCCCTGACCCAACTAGATCAAGATGCTCGAACTAAATCCAAATTTACGGTAGGGGAAATCTTTAGCAATAAGCAACCTGTAACCCTGTGGACAAAACTTAATCCCAGTGCTACCAATAGAACCGTAACTGGAACAGTGTCCCTTGCCCATACGTCAATAGAGAAATATGTACTATTTTCAAATTCAGTAAGTAATATTGAAAATGCGCTAAGTAACACATCTATTTTAGAAACTGATCTCGTATTTAAAGCAATCGCCAATGCTATTGGTACCCAAAATGGACTCGTTTACCTAAATTCCCATGAATTACATAACCTCTTAACCTTGCAACCAGCCCTAAATATTTTCCAAAATCGGATTCAAAGTCTAGCGATCGCTAATACTAAAATTACATCAAGTTCAGATACAACTTTTTTAAATGGACAAATGATCTTAAACTGGGCAACAAATAAGTCTTAATTGGTTTCGTTAATTTAATTAAGACTAATATTTTTGCCTAATCCAATGGATTTACGCTAAAAGCAAGAAACCTTAGATAAAATTTGAGTGGTACAAATAGACCAACATTGGTTAGTATGTAACTACTCCCACGATAACAAAGATAGGAGAATTAAGTAGCGTGCAGTACTTGGCGGAACTCAAAAAAGAAAAGGCATTTGTTGGTGTAAAAACAGAAGTTAAACTTTTAGCTAGAAACACCTCTGACAACAATTGGCAAAGCATTAGCAACGATGAAACTGTTCCCGTTCCCGATAGTAACCAAGCAAGAGATCTTAAAGATGGTCAGATGGTCTTGGTGGATATTAATAACAATAAAAATATCCAAAGTATCCAAGACGCGTCCAAACGTCTAGTACTCCTATTGCAAAACTTCTCTCGCCTCCAAGATAAATTCAAACAAGGCGAAGAAGAAATTGAGCAGTGGAAGCAATCCCTAAACTACCAAAGTCAAGAACTCCATCGGCGTGAAGTCGAACTTGCAGATCGTGAGCAAGAACTAGAACAAATAGATATTAGACGCAAAGAAGCTGAAGAATCTCAAACTATTGCCCAACGCGATCGCCTCGAAGTTGACCGATTACGTCAAGAGCTAGAAATTCAAAGGCGAGAATTTGATGCTGAATCCGCCGTTATCACCCAAGAGCAAGGAGACTATCTCAAGGATATAACTACCCGCATCTCCAACTTTTTTATAGGTACGGACTTTTTATATCATCAGATTGGCTCCTGTTTAGATACTCTATGCAGCCGCCAAGAAATATTAAACGGATTTTGGCAACACTTAGAAGCTATTCGGCACCTACAAACAGATTTAACCAGTGAAACTCAAGAGCTTAACTATAGCAAGCAACAAATCCAGCAAACCCAATCCCGAGTCATAGATTTTCAGGCTGAATTGAAAGCAGAGCAAAATTTAGTAGCTGCTAAGGAAACAACTACTGCCGTCCTGCGATCGCAAATTGATTCTCAACAACGCTTGGCTGCTCAAATCAGTAATTTAATCGCTGGTTATGGTGGCACCATTTTAGAAGTCCTTAATCCTGCCGAAGTTAAGCGACTAGAGGAAATGTCAACGGACGATTTAGAAATGGAAATAACTAAACTTCAGCATGAGTTTGATAAAGGTGCTGCCGCAGTTGGTGAGCAGGAAGATGAACTAGCCGCCCTAGAAGGAGATATTGCTGACATTCAAATCCAAATTGACAATGCCAGTGGCGCTGAACGCTTTGAACTAGAAAGCTCCAAAGAATTAGCCCAAGAAAACTATGACTTTCTAGAAGCTAGTGTATCTGGGATGCGAGAAAATATGTTGGAACGCCAAGCTATTCTCAATCAACAAAAAGCCATTCTTGATCGCCGTCAAGGCATAGACACCAGTGACAATCCCGCTAAAAAACTCATGCCTATTCTCGCTGCCATTGAAGCCGATAAACTCACACAAGAATCTAAACTTAAAGAAACCAACTACGAGCTTGAAAATGCCAAAGCAATCTATAGGCAAAAGCAAGAAGCTTTTAATCGACTTTCCTTTGAATATGAAAAGCAAAAACAAGAACTTGACCAAGCTGAGATTGCTTTAAGAGATAAAGTCAGTCTAAACACAGAAATTAGCACAAATCAAAAAATCCTCCAACCCGTCCAAGACATTATTGATTTATTGCGCCAACAAATGGAAGCAATTGTGAGTGAAGCCAATCAAGCTCAAACCGAAGAAGCTCCTCAACAGTTAATTGAGAACCTCAAACAAATGATCAACATCCTTGTCCCCAATTAAATCGATTATTAATCTTAAGATCAGTTTTAACTTCTGGCTATAAGAACTAGATTTATGTCCTCAACCAAATCGCGCACCTATCATGATCCTGTCCACGGGGCAATTACTCTAAATGGATCTGATCCAGTCGAGGCACTATTAATCAATTTAATCGATACCCCAGAGTTCCAAAGACTACGGCGGATTCGGCAACTAGATACAGCTAATTTAACTTTCCATAGTGGCGAAGGTTCAAGATTTACCCACTCCCTTGGGGTTATGGCTTTGACTAGACGGGCATTTGATTATTTATCTCAACAGCACTCTAATCTTAAAGTTCACCGTAGTATAGTCCTCGTTGCCGCTTTGTTACACGATATTGGGCATGGGGCATTTAGCCATGCTGGGGAAGAAATATTTGGCAGTCAACACGAAGTTTGGACAATAAAACTAATCAAGGAATCTGGCATTAACAATATTCTTAAAAAATTTGACTCTGAATTACCGATATATCTAGAACAGGTTTTTACAAAAAAATATCCCGTTCCGATTATTTCCCAGTTAGTTTCTAGTCAAATAGATTGCGATCGCCTAGATTATCTGCAAAGAGATGGATATTTTACAGGGGCGCAGTATGGACATTTGGATATGGATCGAATTCTTATGGCAATGAACTATGATCCAGATTCTCAGAACTTAGTGATTACCAAAAAAGGCTTAGTAGCGATCGAGCATTATTTAACTGTGCGCTACTTTATGTATGTGCAGGTATATAACCATCCTAAAAATTTGGCAGCGAGATTTGGGTTAGGCAAAATTTTTGAGCGGGCTCGGGAATTATTAGTACAAGCCAAAATTCAAGCAGATCCAACAGTCACAGCTTGGCTAACTCAAAATCCTCAAACCCTAGATATTAAAGATTACTTAGCAGCAGATGACACTGTATTTATGTATCACGTTCACCTGTGGCAAAATCACGAAGACAAAATCTTAGCCGATCTATGTCGCCGCATCCAAGATCGAGACTTATTTAAGGGTAGCGATATTACTAATATTGAAAATCGAGAAGCATATATTCAAAATTGGCAAAAAAAATTAGAACAGATCGGACTTAATCCCAGATATTACTGTGGTGTCCGAGTAGCTCTAACTAAGGGTTATACCTTATATCAGCAAGGGATTGAAGTTAAAACTGATCATGGGTTACAAGAAATTAGCCAGCTTTCACCATTAATTAAGACTTTATCTCAACCAATCCGAAAGGCATGGCTTATTCATCCCAAACTTACCAACTAGATTTAGTGACACCAGGTAAAAGTCCTTGGTGTGCCATTTCTCTGAGTACGTGACGAGATAGACCAAAATCTCTATAATAACCACGGGGTCTACCTGTTAACCAGCAACGGTTTCTGAGTCTAGTTGGCGCACTATTACGAGGTAGTTGTTGTAGTTCTCGGTGTAGTGTCACTCGTTCTTGTTGAGATAGTGTTAGATCGGATAATTGATCTTTTAGAGTTGCCCGTTTAGTTGCATATTTCTCTACTAACTTGTTGCGCTTTTTTTCGCGCTCGATCATGCTTTTCTTAGCCATGTTTAGTTTAAAGCTTTAATTATGACAGTCCACTATCTTAACTAATTTTTGAGATTAGATCAAACTTTTTTTAGCAATTTAGCAATTCTAATTTTATGGGCATGCAAGATTAGGGCACTGGTTCCGTTACGTGGGCAACTTTTAATTACATAATTTATTGAATTTCTATTCCTAAGCAAAAAATATTTGATGAAAATATAGGCTTTTTAAGGTTAGCTGATGAGTTTAACTGCTATGTCGTAATATTTATAGACAATTAACGGCTATTTCTCGGGAAACATGGAATTAATTACAGTTCTCAAAAGTAGAAAGTTACTATCATTATTATTATTAGGATTTTCGTCAGGCTTACCTTTATTTCTAACTGGTCGTACCCTACAAGTTTGGCTGACAGAGGCAGGTGTAGATTTAGGTGTGATTGGCTGGCTTAGCTTAGTAAGGTTGCCCTATACCCTGAAATTTTTATGGTCGCCATTTTTGGATCGATTTGTCCCTCCTTTTCTGGGGCGCAGAAGGGGCTGGCTAGTGATCACCCAAGTTGGTTTAATGATAGCGATCGCCTGTATGTCATTACAGAATCCCAAACAAGCTCTAAATATTTTGGCGATTAATGCTTTGATTATTGCGTTTTTAAGTGCAACTCAAGATATTGCGGGTGATGCCTATCGTACAGATGTTTTGGCACCTGAGGAGTTGGGATTAGGGGCTTCTACTTGGATTTTGGGCTATCGGGTGGCAATTTTGACTACAAGCTCCGTGGCATTAGTACTAGCAGAAGATTTACCATGGTCGGTAATTTATTTATTAATGGCTATACTCATGGGTGTAGGAATTATAGCTGCCTTTTTTGCGCCTGAACCTATTGATCAAGAGCGATCGCCCGATTCATTAGTTGATGCTATTTATCTACCCTTTCAAGAATTTTTTCAACGTAAAGGCATAATCCTCGGAGCTACAGTCCTAACTTTTATTTTGCTCTACAAATTTGGTGATGCCTTACTGGGCAATATGGCAACTCCATTTTTAGTTGATATTGGCTTTACCAAAAAAGTAATTGGTGCCATTCAAGGCGGTTGGGGGTTTGTATCAACTACAGTCGGAGTGGTTTTAGGCGGAGCAATTTTAACTAAAATTGGACTTAATCGAGCTTTGTGGGTGGTGGGCATATCCCAAGCCTTAAGTAATGCTAGTTATTTGGGATTATCTTTAATTGGTAAAAATGAGACGGCTTTATTAGGCGTAATCAGTATTGAAAACCTCTGTGCAGGCATGGTGGCATCGGTATTTGTGGCGTATTTGATGAGTCTGTGCAACCCCAAATTTTCGGCTACGCAATTTGCACTGCTCTCAAGCTTAATGGCAGCAGGTAATGATATTCTGTCTGCGCCTGCTGGGGAATTAGTCAAGGTCTTAGGGTGGTCAAGCTTTTTTGCCAGTACGATCGCCTTTTCTATCCCTGGAATGCTTTTATTATTTTTAGTTGCTCCTTGGTCTGAGCGATCGCCAAGCTCTTAGTGCAGATTAAAAAATAACCAGAAAAAAAGCTGTAAATCAAGGGTATTCTTGCAGAAGCATGATAGTTGTTCAAAATATCTGGAAAAGTAATTGATCGTAGCAGCATTAGGCTTAGATGTAGGGCGAAAACGGATTGGGGTAGCAGGATGCGATCGCACAGGTTTAATTGCCCATGGCATCACAACTATTATCCGTAAATCTTGGGATCAAGACATGGCAGCACTACAGGAACTTATAGTCATACGAGAAGTGAATGTATTAGTTGTGGGACTTCCGTTCAATATGGATGGCAGTATTGGCTATCAAGCAAAGCAAGTTCAAAAATTTGCCTATGGTGCCGCTAAACACCTAGGACTAGATTTGGAATTTATGGATGAGCGACTAACTTCCTTTGAAGCAGAGCAAATGATGCAGAATGCAGGAATTTCGCCGAGAGAGAATAAGGCATTGATAGATCGCAAAGCTGCCGCCCTAATTTTGCAACAATGGTTAGAAGCCAGAAGGCATAAGCCAAAATAAAAAACTCTCTGGCAGTTAAATCGGATTAAATAAATCAGATTAAAGCAGAGAGTCCATGAATTTGCGTAGCTTAAGTGGTGCAATTACATCATGCCACCCATTCCGCCCATGCCACCCATACCGCCCATACCACCCATGTCAGGGGCAGCGCCTTTCTTCTCAGGCTTATCAACTACTAAAACTTCAGTAGTCAAAACCATACCAGCAACAGAAGCAGCATTTTGAATAGCAGAACGAACAACCTTGGCAGGGTCAATAATTCCCTTAGCAATCATGTCAACAAATTCGCCGTTAAGAGCATCAAAACCAAAGTTAAACTCTAGTTCCTTCACTTTCTCAACGATTACTGTGCCTTCTAGTCCAGCGTTATCAGCAATTTGACGCAAAGGAGCTTCTAGAGCTTTAGCAATAATGCTGACACCGATCGCTTCTTCAGGTTCTAGTCCAGCTTTAATTGCATCTAAGGATTTAATTAAGTGAACTAATGTAGCTCCACCACCAGGAACAATTCCTTCTTCAACTGCGGCACGGGTTGCATTTAATGCATCTTCAATGCGAAGTTTGCGATCTTTAAGTTCGGTTTCAGTGGCAGCTCCAACCTTGATTACGGCTACTCCACCTGCAAGTTTAGCAAGGCGTTCTTGGAGCTTTTCTTTATCGTATTCAGAATCAGTTAGGTCTAATTCCTTGCGAATTTGGGCAATGCGCTTATCAATATTTGCCTTATTTTCACTATCAGCTACGATTGTGGTTTTTTCTTTGGTGATTGTGATTTTACGAGCAGTACCTAGCATTTCTAGGGTAGCTGTATCAAGACTTAAGCCCATTTCTTCGGCAATGACTTGACCATTGGTTAAAACAGCAAGATCTTGAAGCATGGCTTTACGGCGATCGCCAAATCCAGGAGCCTTAATTGCCGCAACATTCAAAGCACCACGCAGTTTATTCACAACCAAGGTTGCTAGAGCCTCGCCTTCGACATCTTCAGCAATAATGACTAAAGGTGAGCCAGAACGAGCGACTTTTTCCAAAACAGGAACTAGGTCTTGAATGACATTAATTTTTTTGTCAGTGATTAAAAGCTTGGCATTTTCAAACTCGGCGATCATGCGCTCTGAATCGGTCACGAAGTAAGGAGAAGTATAACCACGATCAAACTGCATCCCTTCTACTACTTCTAGTTCCGTAGTTAAAGATTTAGATTCTTCGACGGTAATAACGCCATCTTTACCAACTTTATGCATAGCATTGGCAATCATTTCGCCAACTTCGGTATCGTTACCAGCAGAGACAGTCGCAACTTGAGCGATCGCATCTCCAGTTACAGGCTTAGCACTAGCGGCAATGACTTCAACTAACTTGGCAACCGCTTTTTCAATACCCTTACGAATACTCACAGGATTTGCACCCGCTGCCACATTTTTTAACCCTTCACGGATCATTGCTTGAGCTAAAACTGTCGCACTGGTAGTGCCGTCTCCAGCCACATCATTGGTTTTAGAGGCAACTTCACGAATTAATTGCGCTCCAGCATTTTCTAGGGGGTCTTCCAGTTCAATTTCCTTGGCAATAGTTACACCATCATTCACAATTTGGGGTGCGCCATATTTCTTTTCTAGAACTACGTTACGTCCCTTTGGTCCAAGAGTAACCCGCACTGCATCAGCAAGGGCATTTACGCCACGTTCAAGGGCACGTCTTGATTCTTCGTCAAATACAACTTTCTTAGCCATGATTTTTCTCTTTAGTACTGAATTTAAGTGAAATAATTTAAGTCTATGAATTTGGATCGGTTAATTATTTTGATTAATTATTCAACGATCGCTAAAATATCTTTTTCGACAACAAGTAGATAATCCGAACCATCAACTTTGATTTCATTTCCTGAATACTTGGAATATAAAACCTTGTCGCCAACTTTAACTTCTAAAGCAATGCGATCGCCCTTGCTATTTCGAGTACCTACTCCAACCGCAGTCACTTCACCAATTTGGGACTTTTCTTTAGCTGTGTCAGGTAAGAAAATTCCACCAGATGTTTTTTCTTCTTTGGCAACGATTTTAATTAAAATGCGATCGCCCAATGGTTTGAGCGCACTTGCCTGTACCGTCAATGAAGCCACTATGACTAATCCTCCATGAATTAAACTTTGAATTTTGGGGTAATCAGTGATTTAGCACTCTACCTCATTGAGTGCCAATATACTGCAAAATCCTTAGCTCCCTAGATCGGCTTTCCGTACCAAAAAAAAAGGACTTAGTTTCGATCTAAGCCCTTCGGATGAATTAATTTATTTTGAACTTGTTGAAAAGATTATAAGTTTGATCCGAAAGTCTCCCCAAAATTCTATACATGTAGAAAATACAAATTAAGATTTAGCTAACACTTGCCAGTTGAGCATTGTTCTCTATTAAAATCTCTTGTAATTCACTAGAATCAACGGTTTCATTCTCTACCAACATTTCGGCAATTTTATCTAGGATCAGCCGATTTTGGACTAGAACGGTTCGGGCGGTTCGGTAAGCATTTTCTACTAGAATATTGACCTCTTGATCAATTAGGGCTGCGGTTTCTTCAGAAAAGTCACGCTCGGTAGCAATATCTCTACCCAAAAACATATTATTATTAGCCCGACCCAAAGCTACAGGACCTAGTTTTTCGCTCATTCCAAATCTGGTAATCATTTGACGAGCAATTTGCGAAACCTGTTGTAAGTCACTAGAAGCCCCTGTCGTTACTTCCTCTTCGCCAAACACAATCTCTTCTGCTAATCGTCCACCCAAAGCTACAGCCATTTGATTTTGCAGATAGGAACGACTTTGCATTCTTTCTTCACTGGGTAGAAACCAAGTTAATCCTCCCGCACGACCACGGGGAATAATTGTGACTTTCTGAACAGGATCGTAATCGGGCATCAAAGCACCAACCAGAGCATGACCAGCTTCATGATAAGCCACTAATTTTTTGCGCTTGTCGCTCATCACTCGATCTTTCTTTTCAGGTCCTACTAACACCCGATCCACAGCATCGTTAATCTCATCCATCGAGATTTCAGTGAGGTTGCGACGGGCAGCGAGAATTGCCGCTTCATTTAACAAGTTAGCTAAATCGGCACCTGTAAATCCTGGTGTGCGGCGGGCAATTTTTTCAAGATCAACATCTTGCCCAATGGTTTTACCTTTAGCATGGACACCCAAAATTTCTAAACGTCCCGCAAAATCTGGACGATCTACTACCACTTGGCGATCAAATCTACCCGGACGGAGTAAAGCTGAGTCTAAAACATCGGGACGGTTGGTTGCCGCAATAATAATGATGCCTGTATTACCTTCAAATCCATCCATTTCCGTGAGGAGTTGGTTTAGGGTTTGTTCACGCTCATCATTACCACCGCCTAGTCCTGCTCCTCTTTGGCGACCAACGGCATCAATTTCATCGATAAATACGATACAGGGGGCATTAGTTTTTGCCTGTTCAAATAAATCACGAACTCTGGAGGCACCTACCCCAACAAACATTTCTACGAACTCTGAACCAGAAATGCTAAAGAATGGTACGCCTGCTTCCCCTGCTACAGCCCTTGCTAGTAAGGTTTTACCAGTACCAGGAGGTCCAACTAATAGCACGCCTTTGGGGATTTTGGCACCGACGGCTGTGAAGCGATCGCTATTTTTAAGAAAATCTACAACTTCTGTTAATTCTAATTTTGCTTGCTCAATTCCAGCAACATCAGCAAAGGTAACTTGAGTTTGTGGCTCCATTTGCACTCTGGCTTTAGACTTACCAAAGTTCATCGCCTGACTACCAGGTCCTGATTGAGCACGGCGCAGTAAAAAGAATAAGCCAACTAATAGCAGTACAGGCAAGAAAAAGCTAGTTAGAGTTTGCAAGAATGCACCATCATTACGACGGGGGGCTACATCTAGTTCTATGCCATTATCGGTAATAGTTTTAATAAAATCTGGGTCGTTGGGAAGATTAACCCTAACTTTTTTATTGCCATTTGTGCCACCAGGAATAGTTGCCTCGGCATAGGTGCGATCGCTACTTAAGGTTACCCGAGAAACACCCTGTTTGCTTTCAATTGCTTCTATGAGCTGACTATAACGCCACTGCTCTTGGGGTTGAGGTTGATTATCAATTAGGGCAGTACCCAAGGTAATAACGACAATTCCTAGCAGTGCATACAAGCCTATATTCTTCCATCTTTTATTACTGTTCTTATCTTTCACCGCTCATGCTCCATTCAAAGGAAAATATTTTATTACATTATATTAACCTAATAGAATTACCAGTGGGGTCTCTTTACTAGCCTAACCTATCGACTTAAAGCATTAAGAAATTGCTGCATTTGCCCGATCAAAGATGGCTTTTTACCTGTGGCTTTACCCATAATGCGATTTAGATCGTCACCAACGGGTCTTTCTGTACCTTCATGAATTAGTTCCATTTTTGGACTTTGATCTGGATTTCCGCCTACATTTTTCTCCTGCCACACTTGCCAAAGCTGGGGATAGCACCGCCATACTGCTCCACCATCTACGGGCTGAATATAATAGCTAATTTCAAACACGCTTAAAAAGCGATCGCGCATTCTTCTAGCCGCTAACCCTAATCCCACTTCACTATTTTCTAATTTAGGATTGAGCATGACAAAGGGGCGATCGCCAATCAGAGGTAATAGTTTCTCGATGCCATCTACCTCGACTGACGTGGGGGATATTAACAAAAATGCCTGAGATTCAGGACGAGCAGCAGCCCTACCCTCATTTACACCCCGCATGGAAATATTTCGCAAAATATCCGATCCAGCCCAATCTCGTTTAGCCAAGGCAGCCGTTCCCGCATCAGCAAATAAAGCCTGCCAAGTTTGACCATATTTTTCTGTAAAGGCTTGGGCAAAAGCTAGGGCGATCGGGAGTTGTGCCAATTCAGGAAAGCGCATATCAATTTGCACACGCATACAACCTGCATTAATCGCATTCATGGTGGCAGCGATCGCCTGTTCAGTAGAATCTTCTAAGGTATCAGGTAATTTAATCATTAGTCCGAAACCTGTACTCCTCTCCAGAAAGAAATATAGCCTTCTATATTTTTAGCGGCATCCTTAGCTTTGGGGTAATACCAAGCGGCATCTTTATTTTCCTTACCTTCTACAACTATGGTGTAATAACTGGCAACACCTTTCCACGGGCAGCTTGTGTGGGTGGAACTTTCTTTGAAATATTCAGATTTAATGGCATCGGGAGGGAAATATTTATTGCCTTCGACGATTTCGCATTTATTACTTTCTGCCAATATCACGTTATGCCAAGTTGCTGTAGT
>Ga0105046_10012099_pt1 | contig 13383 bp, 9 predicted proteins | sample MAT03_FD_78385 | JGI IMG/M metagenome (GOLD analysis project Ga0105046, IMG submission 78385) | Freshwater microbial communities from Lake Fryxell liftoff mats and glacier meltwater in Antarctica - MAT-03 (megahit assembly) | ecosystem: Environmental > Aquatic > Freshwater > Ice > Liftoff... | reverse complement strand
AGGCAATTGGGATGAATTGATGATTTTATGGGATGCCAAAAGCTACTCATCAATACGATATGTCAATTTCAATGCTCATACTAACACAGTAGCATTTAGCCCAGATTCTCTTTCCATTGCAGTCGGTACAGAATCAGGATTATTTATTATACCAATAGCAGGGGAAGCTCAAACGGTTGCAGGACAAGAAACACGGGTTCTAAATGAATGGGTTAAGCAGTTAGCGTACAGTGGAGATGGACACTATCTGGCAATTGGAACTATCGCTCACACTAGCCTTCTCACTGGTTTGCGAGATGAGGCAAAAATTATGCTGTTTGACCTCGAAAATGATACCGTTTCACAAGAATTCAAGTCTGATTTAGGCTCAATCTCCGGTCTTGTCTGGGGCTTAGATAATCAAGACATCGCTGTGTTAAATCAAGATAATCTTTTAACTATTTGGAGCATCTCAGAGGGGGTTGTTATAGAAACCTTTTCTGCTTCAGGCATTGATAGATATCAGCAAAGTGGTGTAGCTTATAGTCCTTATGGGGGACGTTTAGCATTTGGAAATGCTTTGAACGCCCCATCACCTATCATAGATAATGGCGTCCGTGTTCTTTCAGAGGGCGCTATCCACCTCATCGTCCCCGCCCCCTCCCTAGACAAGTTGAACGCGATTGCCGCGCTGTGCGTCCGTGATAGCGTGCAACGCACCGAGTCTGTATCTGCACTGACACGCACGCCGCTGACGATGCTGGATGGGCTGCCCGATTTCGTAGCGCAAATTGAAAATTTACCCGCCGACGCCATCCCAGCCGCGTGCAAAGCCGACCTGTTGGCCGTCGCTGAGGCGTTGACCTTTAGCCAGCCCTAACTCCGGCGTGCGTTAAGCGCAGGTGAATAATCGTATAGACCCCTATCGGTAGGGGGTTTTCAAATATGAACCCGTGCTATACTTTTTCTACGGAAGCCGACCCCGATAGGCTACCGTTGCGTTGGCACTGGGCGTAAAAGCTCATCACCGGAGTGCAACCTCACCTAACCTTATGGAACGACGGATCACAGACAATATCCAAGAATTAAAGCGGGTGCTGCCAGATGAGATTAATCAAGCACTCGATACCCTCGGTCAAACCGATAATCTACTCGAAATAGTATTGGACGTGGGGCGGCTACCCGCTGCCCGCTTCATAGACCGCGAAGTGACCCTCACCGAGCGCGAAGTGACCCACCAAGACCTCGAAGAGATTGTTGAAAGCATCGGCCAATTCGATACCGATAATCGCGCCGGAATGGAGCGCACGCTCCACCGCATCTCGGCCATCCGCAACCGCCGTGGTCAGGTCATTGGCCTGACGTGTCGCGTCGGACGGGCGGTGTTCGGGACGATTGACATCATCCAAGACCTGATCGTCAGCGGTCAGAGCGTCTTGATGATGGGGCCGCCGGGGGTAGGAAAAACCACCATGCTACGCGAGGCCGCCCGCGTGCTGGCAGACAGCAAGCGCGTGGTCATTGTAGACACTTCTAACGAAATCGGCGGAGACGGCGATGTGCCGCACCCTGCCGTCGGACGTGCGCGCCGGATGCAAGTCAGCCGCCCAGAACGTCAACACGAGGTCATGATTGAGGCGGTTGAAAATCACAATCCCGAGGTCATCGTAATTGACGAAATCGGGCGTGAACTGGAAGCGATAGCGGCTCGCACCATCGCCGAACGCGGCGTGCAATTGATCGCTACCGCGCACGGCAACGCGCTAGAAAACCTGATGCTCAATCCCACCCTATCCGACCTCGTGGGCGGGATTGGGTCGGTCACATTGTCGGATGATGAGGCGCGTCGGCGCGGCACGCAAAAAACCGTGCTAGAGCGTCGCGCTCCCCCGACTTTTGACATCTTGGTCGAGATTCAAACCCGTGACCGGCTGATCGTCATCCCGGATGTCGCGGCTGCGGTAGATGGGATGCTGCGGGGGCGTCCGCTACCGGTTGAACTGCGCTTCCGTGACGCCGAGGGCGATACCCATATCGAAATGGTGCAGCCTGAAGTCAAGGTGAACAGCAGCAACGATCAGGGCTTTAGCCGTAACGCGGCGGGGCGGATGGATCGTTATGAGGACCAAGAGCGTCCTGAGCGTCCTGAGCGCCGTGAGCGCCGCAATCATAAAGGGCGCAACGGCAACGGGACGGGCGGGCGCGGTTCTGACCGCGAGATCGCGCCGCCGATGCCCAGCTTGCCGTCTATACCCCTGATTTCCGTCTCAGCGTTGGCATTGCCTGCGCCGACGACGGGCAAGGGTCAGCGCCCCGACGCCACCGAGCGCCAACCGCTGAAAGTCCATGCCTATGGCGTGGCGCGTAATCGCCTGATCCAAGCCGCCAAGCGCCTGCACGTCCCGTTGGATGTGGTCGAAGACGCCGGACACGCCGATGCGGTGATGACGCTCAAGAACTTGTACCGCCGCCGCCCCAAGCTGATTGTGGACGCCGAACGGCGCGGGATGCCGATTTACGTGTTGCGCGCCAACACCGTCAGCCAAATGGAAGACTTCTTGATCGACCTGTTCCATCTGGAGGTCACCGCGTCCGACCCTTTTGGGGAGGCTCTGCAAGAGGTTGAGGAGGCTATCGTCAAAGTCCGCGCTGGCACGCCGTTCGTAGACCTTCTTCCGCAGAGCGCCACCCTACGCCGCCGTCAGCACCAAGTCGCCCGTCAGTCGGAAATCGCATCGCGCAGCTACGGTGAAGAACCCGCTCGCTTCGTCCGCCTCTCGCGGGAGTGAGCAACGTCTCAAAACACCTCGCCCATCACGAAAATCTCGGTTGGGGCGAGGTGTTTTCTGGTCAATCAAAGCTGACATCAGCGTGACGAATACACCCCCAAGTCACGGCGGGCGGCGCAATCATAGGCGTTGACCTCGGCATCACACGCCCATAACCCGACGCGCAGCCCGGTCTGAGCGGGGGGCGGCGATTCAAACCGCAATAAGTAGCGGTCAGCGATATATTGACCCGACTCCGGCGCAGGAAAAGCCACGTCGAGTTTATCTTGTTGCGCGATAATTTGACCGTCCGCGCCTAAGACATGCACAAAACTATTGACCGTCGAATTGGCGGCGGGCGACTCCCAATACAACAAAAGTTCCCATAACAGCCCCGGCTGAAGTTCGTTTAACCGATAGCCCAGCAACTGTTGACCGCCCTCAAAGTAGAGGTCGGTCTGAATCTGCGCGGCGCGGGCTTGACCGACCTCTGAACGGGTCTGAAATCCGCCGCTGAGGTAGGCGACCCCGCCCACCAAGAGGATTCCGGCCAGCATAGCCGTCACGCGGCTTGAGGGCGACGGCGTGAAGGTCGGCGCGAGGATTTTCGCTTTCTCAGCGCGCCCAAACCCACTCAGGGCGACGATCCCTCCCACGCTGATAAAAGTTAATAACACGCCCAGCATTTGCGCGCCGGACAGCGGATAGTCCAATCTGACGCGATGTGTGCCAGCAGGGATGTCCATCAGCGTGAATCCATACGGCTCGCTGGGATAGATTGGGACGGGTTGACCGTCCAGCACCGCCATCCATAACGGCGAGTACGTTTGTAGGATTTCGAGGGTTTGGGCGGAGTCGGCGGCGATGTCAAAGGCGAAATACGTCCCGTCGCTTCCGGTGACATTCACCGTCGTCCCGACAGGCAACATATAGGGGTTGATGCGCTGGGCGGGTTCGCCGTTCACCAGTGAGTCCATCAGAAAGCCCGTCGCACCGGGGATGAGGCTGACGGTCGGCGGCAAAAATTCGTCCGCCGATGTCCCACCGTAAATACCCGTCGCCTGTTCATACTCAAAGTAGCCGCGCACCACCGCTCGTTCGGGGAAGTCCGTCCGCCAGCGCGCTTGCCCGATGAAATAGCCGTATCCGACACAAGCCGCGAGGGCGGTCAGCGTCAGGATGGTTTTCGCCCGCCCGATTCGGATAGACGAGATGGCGAATCCGCCCATCAGCGCGAGTCCGATAGCGGCGGGATTCAAAAATCGCTGCGGGAATAAAAATTGTTGCAACGGCGTGACGCGCTCCCACAGACCGCGTGACTCCGGCATGACCAAAAAGATCGAGGCAGCGCTTAGGATCAGCCACGGCAGAACCTCACGCCAGCGGCGGCGCGCCAATATCAGACCGACCAGCGCGAATACGCCCAAAAGTAATTGCGGTAGCCCCAACTGATGCTGCGACGGGTTATTAATCAGCCGTGCGTCGAAGGGCTGGCCGGGGTTAAGCAAGCGTTGTAGCGAGATGAAATGATTACGAAAGTCGAGGTTGGCGTCGCCGGTCATCTGTGACAAGCGCGTCAGGTTAGACTCTAGCAGTGCGGGACTCCACAATACGCCGCTGAGTCCGAGTCCGAGCGCGAAAGTCAACCATGCGCGACCTAAGCTGGGCGATTGTGCGCGTTCAAACAGCGTCGCCCACAACAACCAGCCCCCGACGATGGCCGCGCCTTGAATCGCGGTCAGGTTATGCGAGAGCATCATTAGGCCGAGGCAAAACGCCGAGGGCCAGACGCGGCGCGTCAGCCCACGGGCGAGGTCTTGTAGCAGCGCCAAACCCGCCAACGCGCCGCCGAACCCCAAAATCACGCCGAACGAGCCGCGCCCCAAGGCCTCGGTATGATACAGCGCCGGGCTGAAAATCAGCGCAACTGCCGTCACCCAGCCCGCCGCCCACCCCCAGCGCCGGGCAGCAAAGTGATTCGCGCCCCAGATGACGAGCATGACCGCCAGCGCCCACGCCACCTTAACGCGCATCACATCGTTTAGGCCAAAGACATTCCCTATTACAGTGGCGAGGGCATAAAACGCGCCGCCAGTGTAAGCAAAGCTGGGCGCGCCATAGCCGGTGTAATATAACTCTGACCAGCGCGCCAAGACATCGCCCGCCGCCCAACTGTGACCGAGGTCAAACGTCCGCCAAAAATGAATGCTGACATCCGCGCCCGCCGGGAGTCCAGACTGGCTAAAAATCGGCAGAGTCGCGGCCAGCATCAGCAATCCGAGAGGGAGAAGACGGCTAAAATAGGGTATAATTGAGGTGGAGGATTTTATCATGTGTTGGACTGAAGCACGCACTCAATATCCCCATTCATGGGTTGTTATGGAAGCACTTGGCGCATATAGCGAGGGCGATCAACGTATCGTGCCACATCTTACGGTAATGGATGCCTATGGCGATGATTTTACCGCAGCTTGGGCGCAGTATAAGGCCTTAAAAGGCGCAAACAAATCTGCTGAATATTATGTTGTCGGCACGGACCGCCCACGATTGGACATCGGAATTTTAATTGCTTTTGGTCGGCGGCCTAAGTAGATGTCTATATCGCTTGATATACGAGATGGTTTACCTTTCGTCAGTGTGATATTGGAAGTCAATCACCGAACCATTGTTATTGAGGATGTTTTGATTGATACCGGCTCATCAGAAGGAGAGGCGCTTTCCTCCGCTACCACAACGGTAGCGGTTTCCTCGCGCCAAGTTCAATGAATACTCACAACTGGCACGTATACGGGCATGATTGGGCGGTAGATTACCTGCGAAAAGGGTTGCGGCATGGGCGGACGCGCCAAGCCTACCTGTTCACCGGCACGGCCTCAATTGGCAAAACGGTGATGGCGCACACCTTTGCCTCCGCGCTGAACTGCGCCCATCCGTCGGTGGATGCGCGCCCGTGCGGGGAATGTCGCTCGTGCCGCTTGATGCACACCGGCAATCACCCCGATATGATTTACTCCGAACTGGATTCGACCACGGGCGCGTTGAAAATCGAGACGCTGCGCGACATCATGCGCCGTTTGTCGCTCAAGCCGTATGACGCCCGCCATCGCATCGCAATCCTCGCCAATTTCGAAAAAGCACGCGGGCAAGCCCAAGACGCCATCCTCAAAACACTAGAAGAGCCGCCGCCGTTCGCCATCATCATCCTATTGGCGAATACCACCGAAAGCACGCTCGCCACCATCCAAAGCCGCTGTCAGGTGGTCTATCTGCGCCCGGTGGCCTCCGACACGATTCGCGACACGCTCATAGAGCGCTTCGGCAGCGACCCCGAAAAGGCGTCGGTTTTGGCGCGTCTAAGCGGCGGGCGAATCGGGTGGGCCATCAGCGCGGCGCAAGATGAGAGCGTGCTGGGTCAGCGGGCGCGGGCGCTGGAACTTTTGGAGGGCGCGTTGTCGCAGAGCCGCAAAGACCGCTTTAAGCTGGCCGAAGACCTCAGTAAAGATAAATTAGCCTTGCGCCCGCTGTTGGAACTTTGGCAGACCTATTGGCGGGATTTGCTGCTGATGACCCTCAACAGCCCAGTCAAGCCGGTCAATGTTGACCGCCTGACGCAACTGGAACGCTTCTCGCGTCGGCTAGATTCGGTGGGGGTGGAGCGTGCGCTCAAAACCACCCAAGAAGCCATGCGCCTGCTCGACACCAACGCCAATGTCCGGTTGCTGCTGGAAGTTTTGATGTTAGATTACCCGGCGGCCTAACAGTCCCTACGAAAAATCGGTTTTTCATAGGGAGATGGCATGGCTGACATCTTACTTCAAAATTTTCTGCTCGACGGCCAGCACAACGGCCTGTGTGCGGCTGACCGTGCCTAATTTGCTCAAGATATTGCTGACATGGTTTTTGACCGTGGAAACGCTAATCACCAGTCGTTCGCCAATCTGGGGGTTATTGAGACCCTCCTTCATCAAGCCCAACACTTCCAATTCGCGTTCGGTCAAATCATAGCCCGGCGCGGGCGGACGAGTGGTGGCTCTGATGAGGATTTGGGTCGCTTCTGGGGCGAGGGTCGATTGGCCGATATGGGCGCGGCGAATCGCATTTACTAACTCATCGCCAGAGATATTCTTCATCAGATAACCAATTGCACCCGCTTTCAGCGCCGCCTGCACGTTGGCCTCATCGCTAAAACTGGTCAGAGCGATGATTTGTGTGTTCGGGCAAACCGCACGGATTTTCCCTATCGCGGTAACGCCGTCCATGCGCGGCATCAACATATCCATCAACACCACATCGGGGAAAATTTCCCGACACGCATTGAATGCCAATTCGCCGTCCTCGGCCTCACCGACGACCTGAATATCGTCGAACTCTTGAAGGATGGTGACCAGCCCTTTACGAACCATGTTATGGTCATCCGCAATAAATACTCGTATGTGCGTCATTGATTTCACCTTTTTCTTTGTAAAACGATAGATTGGTCACTGTGAGCGTGTTGTTTTCTTCCAGATGACGATAATGCGCGTACCTTCGCCAATTTTGCTCTTAACTTGAAGCACCGACCCGATGCCCTCAGCGCGTTCTCGCATAATCCCCAGCCCTAAGCTGGTCGCGCCGCTCGTCTCGACATCAAATCCCTCGCCGTCATCGCTGATTTCAAGTTCAATGTAGTCATCATAGTCTTCGACGCGGACAATCACCTCGTGCGCCCTAGCGTGTTTGTCGATATTGTTCAGGGATTCCTGAACGATACGATACAGCGCGATTTGTACATCGGGCGGCAGCGGCGGAATATCCGCAATCGCGAGGCGGAGGATGAATTGACGGCGATTTTGAATCGGCTGAAGATATTGCTCAAAAAGCTGTTTGAGCGTCACATGTGTCAGCGAAGCAGGGCGCAATTCCAGCAGCAAAATCCGCATTTCCGCTAGGGCGGTGATGGTTAATTGGTAGGTCGCTTCGGTCAGCTCGCGGGCGCGTATCGGGTCTTTTTCCCACCGGCGTAACGCGCTCTCGGCCATATTCCGGCATGTAAATAACGTCTGACTGACCGAATCATGCAAGTCACGGGCGATGCGCTGGCGTTCTTCCACCACCGCTAAGTCCTGCGAATGTTGATACAACTGCGCGTTTTGAATGGCGATGGCGGCCAGTTCAGCAAAGGTCCGCAATCGTTCGGCGTGAATGGCTTTGAAGAAATCAGGCCGTTGGCTGAACACATACATAAACCCAATCACCTCGTTTTGCAACTGGATGGGCGCGACGATATAGCTCTGGAGATGGGGGCGCTGCACCGTCAAGGCCTGATTCTCGCCTAACATACTAATCAAAGCTGAGTCGTGGGGGACGATGCGCCCCAGATTATTTAAGATTCGATCCAAAACCTCTTTTAAGTCCAGCGTACTGGTCAGAAGCGTCGAAATATCGCGCAACGCCTCAGCGAATGTGCGCTGTTCCTCTTCAGAAATCTCCAATAATTTACGGTTGGTGATGTCCATATATTGCTCGATACGCCCGCCAGAATACATGCCCTCTCGGATCGGCTGACTCCAATGTTCCAACCAGCGTTCATGCCGCCCGTCCGCCGAGATGACATGGCACTCAAATCGCTCGGTAAGTTCGTCATCGGCATAAGCGCGCAACATCCGTGATGAATAATCATCTGGATCGGCAAAGATGCACTTCAACTCTTCGTCAATCAGCGAGGGGCCATCTTTTCCGATCAGGCGCTCTCTGGGAATCCCAAAATAATCCCCCGTGGATTCGTTACACCAAACCACGCGATGATCGCGACTCAAAATCATCACCGCGACCATAGACGTGTCGAAAACGTCATCAATCAATGAGCGATATTCCAGTTCGCTTTTGCGAATCATCATCTCAATCCGATAGCGTTCAATCGCATACCGCAGCGCACGCATCAGCAGTTTGCTGGTGACATCCGCTTTAGGCAGATAGTCTTGTGCGCCCATCTGCACCGCGCTAAAGCCGAACTCCTCATCATCGTTCACGGTCATCACGACAATTGCAATATCGGGGGCTGCAACGCTGACTTTGAACAGCGTGTCCATCCCGTGACTGTCTGGCAGGTTTAAATCCAGCAGAATCGCGTCAAAAGTTTGCTCTTTCAGGCATTCTAGACCCTTTTTCAGGGTATCGACATGAACCAATTGAATCTTTTGCGTCGTATCCATCAAAATCATCTCGCGAATCAGGCGCACATCCCCCGGATTGTCTTCAAACAATAACAAACGGGTGGGTGTTTCCAAACCCAAAACCCTCACCGGTCTGGTTGGAGTCTTACGATCCTCATCCATGATGGGTTAATACGGCGGCAATTTGACGATTTGAAACCAGAAGTTCTCAATCGTCTTCACAATGGTCACAAATTGTTGGAGATCAAGCGGCTTGGTGATATAGCAGTTGGCGTGCAAATCATAGCTCCGCAAGATGTCATGCTCATCATCTGAACTGGTCAAAATCACCACCGGAATGCGGCGAAGATTAACGTCCTGTTTCATCTCCTGAAGGACGGATCGCCCATCTTTTCGCGGTAAGTTCAGGTCGAGCAGGACGAGATCGGGTTGGGGGGCGTCCTGATATTTTCCGATGCGCCGCAAAAATTCCATCGCTTCCACCCCATCTTGTACCACATGAAGTTGATTCTGAAATTTGCTGTCTATCATGGCCTCTTGTGTCAGGCGTATGTCGCCGGGACTATCTTCAACCAACAGTATCTGAATGATTTCCATCGAGTATTCTCCTATCATCGCGTTTGAGGGGGATTGTGAAGTGAAAAGTTGTGCCGTTGCCAAGCGTCGATTGGGCATAGATTTGCCCCCCGTGTTTTTCAACGATTTTCTTGCAAATTGCTAATCCAATACCTGTACCGGGGTATTCATTGCGCGCATGTAATCTCTGGAAGATGATAAAAATCCGTTCCAGATACTGTTGCTCCATGCCGATCCCGTTATCGCTGACCGAGAACGCCCATTGCAGACTTTCGCGCTTGACGCCGATGTGAATCTGCGGGCTGCGCTCCCCTCGAAATTTCAAAGCGTTCCCTATCAAGTTTTGCAGAAGCTGTGTCATCTGCGCTTGGTTAGCAGTAATTTCGGGCAATGGATCGTGCGTGATGACCGCACCACTGTCCTCAATCGCAAGCTGTAGATTATACAGGGCTAACTTGATTATATCCTCCATTGCTACCGGCGTGAATTCGGTCTGATTGCGCTGGATGCGAGAATACACAAGCAGGTCGGTAATCAACAATCTCATTCGGAGCGCGCCATTGACGGCAAAAGCGATAAATTCTTTGGCGTCTGCGTCCAATTGCTTTGCATACCGTTGCTCAATCAGTTGCAAGTAGCTGGTCACCATACGCAACGGTTCTTGCAAGTCATGTGATGCAACATAGGCGAACTGCCCTAACTCGTCGTTTGATCGGTGCAGTTCTTGGGCATACTGAGCCAGCGCCTGTTCGTTGTGGCGTCGCTCTGTGACATCCATAATGACGCCAACCGTGCTTAACAATTCTTTTTGAGAGCCGCGCATGAACGAGATATGCGCCTCTACAAATACAACCCGTCCGTCCTTCGCAATACAGCGGAATTGAACAGAATTGGATTGCTCGCTGATATAAATTTCTTTTACGCCTTGCGTGGTCGCCTGCCAGTCTTCTTGGAATATAATTTTCTGCCAAAATAGGGGGTCTTTAACCCATTCATCGGGCGAATAACCGAGCATTTTTTCAATATGATCGCTCACAAAATCTGCCGAAAGCATTTCGGCTTCAAGGAATGACGAGCTTTCAAAGACGATCCCCGGCATGTTACGGATGAGGGTTGATTGCCGGCGCTGTTGGAGGAGCAATTGCTGAGTCAAATGATTGCGAGCGGTCACATCAATGCCGGAAGAGATCAGGAATTCGACTTGCCCGTCAACGTCCAAAACAGGGGATAGGCTAAAATCAAGCGTAGCATAGCGGTTATCGTCAAGCCGTATCACGACCTCATAGCGCACGGTTTCGCCCTGCCTGCCGCGTTGGATGGCATCGAGTAATTTGGCTTGAACCGCGGCATCATAAGACCACCAGTAGGTCTGGTCTAAGCGTTTTCCGATGACGTCATCAAGTTCTAGGTTGGCTGACCTCAAGGCGGAGCTATTCATCTCAATAACGATTCCCTTGGGGTTCATCACGCCGACAAACGCCAATAAATTATCAATCACTTTGCGGACACGATTTGCGGCTTGGATGCGAAGCTTCTCAAGGCGCCGTTTTTCCGTGATATCGTGGAGGACATTGACCACCAGTCGAATTTCCCCTCTCTCGTTAAGAATCGGGATGGAGACCAACGTGAGCCAGCTTTCTTGACCGCTATCTCTGGTTTTTATGCCCAATGTCACTTCCGTCGGAAGCTTGGTCACAAAAACCTGATTTTCCGATTGAGTGACATGAGCAAGCGTGGAATCCTGATCATCCAATAGTTTGTATTCGGCTTCAAATTGACTATCAGGGACGCCGAGTAAGGCATTGATCGAGGGACGCCCCATGCGTGAACTTGAGGCGGTGTTGGTATACATGATGCGTCCGCTAGAATCCTGTACGGTGATGCCTTCATTCATGCTATTGAGGATGATTTCAAGTTCTTGTTTATACAGGAGCGCGGCATGTTCAGCGCGATTGCGGCGGTCTTCTAATCCGCTAATCAGCGCTGAGACCAATCCGAAAAGCAGAAATCGTAAGACGCTATCGGGTGTTGAGAGGATTTGATAGATGGGTTCAATCAAGAAGTAATCGACCATCAGGATCGAAATCACCGCGCACAAGATGCCCGGCATCAACCCACCCAACCACGAACTGAAGACGACCGCCGTCACCAGTAAGATGAACGGCCCCTCATTTGTGACTTCCCAGAGCAACGCCGTGAGCAGCACAGTGACCAATGCAATCACAACCGCAAGGCCGTAGCGATACAAAATACTTTTATAGAGGATTGGATGTGGGAGCATTATGTTTTCATGTTTTCCGAGACGATAGGAATAGGCTGATCTGGGGTAGGGAAATCGGCGGTTCTAAAAACGGGTAGCCCTTGCTCTAGCGAGTAGTTGGCGACAGCTTCTTGGCGTGGGGCGATGATGAAATCGCGCAATAGGACGTTAATCGTGCTGAGGATCGGCATAGAAATGATCGCGCCGACCACCCCGTACATCGCAAAACCGATGAACACGGCGACCATCACCAAGAGCGGGTCAACCCCGATAGACCGCGAGAGCGTGCGCGGCGTCAAATAATGCACCTCTACCTGTAGAATCACGACAGATGTGCCGAAAACGGCCAATCCGTGCAGCGGTGAACCCAACAGCGCAAACATTGTCGCCAGCAAGACGCCGACGCCACTGCCAACCACTGGAATAACCGTCGAAATCCCCATGATGAAGGCAAAGGTAATGGCATTGGGGATTTGCAACACTAGCAGCACCAAGAAGTTGGCAATCCCGACAAACAAGGCTACAAAGATGATGCCGCGCATATATGCGCCCATTGACACTTCAATTTCCAAAAGCGCCGCCCGCGCACGGTCACGATATTTCCCAGAAATGAGGTGCGTCACGAACTCGATGGATTTTTCTCTGGCGGTTAACCAATAAATCCCCATCACGATCACCAATATCACTTCAAGGAACCCGCTCCCGACATCATCCAACATATCAGGGGCAGTGGCGCGCAAATTGTCTAAGATTTCAGCGGTGGTGGTTCGGATACTCTCAGAGTCGGTCAGCACGACGGGCTGGCCGGTCAACTGCGTGAGACTGGTTTCAGTCCAGTTTTTGACGACGATAATACGGTTTGCCAGCCGCCAATCACTGCCCAGATAATCGGCGAATTGGTTAATGAGCGGGGGCAGCACGGCCACCGACAAAATCAGAGTGACCAAAATCATACCGCTATAAATCGTCAGGGTTGCCAGACTGGGTGGTAGCCGCATTTGTATCAATCGGGTGATGAGCGGACGGGCTGCTGATGCGATGATGATAGCGATCAGCAACGTGATCAGAATTTTCAGGCTCATCAATAGGATATAGCCAGTTGCCAATCCTGCCAATACCGTTAGGGTAGCAGTGAAGATTTGTCGGGAATTCATCGGGGGTCAATCCTCATTTTATAACGCTAGATGGCAGGGTATTTTTTGGGGGCGGTGTTCGGCTTGCGGAAAAGGCTCTAAATACGTTATGTATTGTGGTTAAATACAAGTATATATAACCAGTACCAAAATTTATATCAGCCAAACAGACAGTTTATGTCACCCATTTGGCCTATTTTATGGCTACGCCTGATATGAGACGAAGCGGGCGCGCAAGCGTCGCCTCGACAAAATCCGCGTGGGTTCGTAGGGGACAACGCCCGCGTTGTCCCATAGGCACCAAGTTAAGGATTTTAGGGATCGGTTTTGCCTTGTTGGACGCCAGAACGGGCGGACAAGTCTCGCCCCTACAGCATCAGTCTGCCGATTCAAGCCCCCTGAAGGGGACTGTAAGGCGAAAATTTGTAACGAGCAGCCGGCTTTAGTCGGCTTCAAAAGGGTAGCCGGAGGCTTCAGCCTCTGGCGTCGAACGGGTAAGAACATCAAAACGGGCT
>Ga0105046_10012097_pt1 | contig 13385 bp, 7 predicted proteins | sample MAT03_FD_78385 | JGI IMG/M metagenome (GOLD analysis project Ga0105046, IMG submission 78385) | Freshwater microbial communities from Lake Fryxell liftoff mats and glacier meltwater in Antarctica - MAT-03 (megahit assembly) | ecosystem: Environmental > Aquatic > Freshwater > Ice > Liftoff... | reverse complement strand
GTGGTGTCGATCAGCGAGGTCGTCGCCTGGCCGGCCTTGAAGATCGGATGGGCGATGACGTTCTCGAGGAAAGGGATGTTCGTCTTCACCCCCCGGATCCGGAATTCGCTGAGCACCCGGCGCGCGCGGCTCATCGCGATCTCGTAGCTTTGACCGCTGGTGATGACCTTGACCAACAGGGAGTCGTAGAACGGCGTGATCACCGCCCCGCTGAAACCCATCGCCCCGTCGAGCCGCACGCCGAAGCCGCCCGGCGAGCGGTAGGCGAGGATGCGACCGTAATCGGGGACGAATTTGTTTTCCGGATCCTCGGTCGTGATCCGGCATTGGATCGCGAAGCCGTTGCGCGGCACCTCCGCCTGCACCGGCATGGCCACCTCAAGCGAGTGCAGGGCGTGGCCTTGGGCGATGAGAATCTGGGCGCGAACCAGGTCGAGACCGGTGATCACCTCCGTCACCGTGTGCTCCACCTGAATCCGCGGATTCATCTCGATGAAGAACCACTCGTGCCGGTCGAGATCGTAGAGGAATTCGATCGTGCCGGCATTGTCGTACTCGATCTCCCGCGCCATCCGGGCGGCGGCGTCGCAGAGCTCCTTCACCACCTGCGCGGGCAGCCCGAAGCTGGGGGCGACCTCCACCACCTTCTGATGGCGACGCTGCACGGAGCAGTCGCGCTCGTGCAGGTGGATGACGTTGCCGTGTTTGTCACCGAGGATCTGCACCTCGATGTGTTTCGCGCGAGGGATGTATTTCTCGAGAAAGACCGCGGGGTTGCCGAAGGCGCGTTCCGCCTCCCCCTGTGCCTCGTCGAGCAAACTGTCGAGATCGGCGGCCTTATGGACCACCCGCATGCCCCGTCCCCCTCCGCCGAAGGCCGCTTTGACGATCAAGGGGAAGCCGATGGTTTTGGCGACCTTGAGGGCCACCGCGCGGTCGGAGACCGGCTCGTCGGTCCCGGGCAGGACGGGAACCTTGATTTTTTGCGCGAGGGCCCGGGCGGCGGTTTTGTCGCCCATCATGTCCAGCAATTCCGGACGCGGCCCCACGAAGACGATTCCGGCTTTTTGGCAGGCGCGGGCGAAGGCGGCGTTTTCCGAGAGGAAACCGTAACCCGGGTGGATCGCGTCGATCCCCTTTTCCTTGGCCACGGCGACGATGCTATCGATGTCGAGGTAAGCGGCGACGGGCCCCTTGCCCGCGCCGACCTGGTAGGCCTCGTCGGCTTTGTACCGATGGATACTGAAACGGTCCTCGTGGGCAAAGATCGCCACGGTGCGCAGCCCCAATTCGGTGCCCGCGCGAAACACCCGCACGGCGATTTCGCTGCGATTGGCAGCCATCAACTTGCGGATAGGGCGAATCTCCGTGCCGGAGCCGGAGGACGAAAGGGCAATGGAACGCATGAAGGGAATTCGTCTTACAACCGGCGGTCTCTAAGGCAATGGCGTTTGCGTGGATGCGCCTAGGAAAGTGTAGCCTAAAGGGTTTTTCCCGCCAGAACCGCCGCATCGTCACCACTGTCTGGGGTGTCGGTCCCGGGGCGATCGGGCGGGGCGGGGCGGAACGCGAACCGGTCGCGCGTCGACAACGGAAAAAAAGGTCCTCCGCTTCCCGGCCAAATGCACCGATGAAGAGGCCATGATCACGTCCGGCAGATCTTCTCGAGGAGGCAGGGCGGAAGAACTTCCGGTCGCTAAAAGACCGAACCAATGCAGAGAATCGGTTGCAACCGGGTTTGGCAAATGAGCGGTTATAGGGTAATCTCCTATGCTCCGCTTGACAGATTCCTCGGCACCTCACAGAAAACCAACGGTTTTGGCGACCGGCGAGGGCATTTTCATGCTGTTCGGATTATAACCACTCCATGCTGACTGACACCAGACCCGTCCTCTCGAATACGGGGGCGATGGAAAAACCCCTCGTTCTTGTTGTCGACGACGAGTACGGCCCACGCGAGTCGATCGCGTTCACGCTGTCGGCGGATTTCTCGGTGGATACCGCGGAGCGGGCGGCGGAAGCGTTGACGAAGTTGCGGGCGCGGAGCTATACGACGGTTATTCTGGATATCCGGATGCCCGAGATGGATGGGATCAGGGCGTTGGAGGAAATTCGGAAGATCGATAAAGAAATCTCCGTCATCATGTTGACCGGTTATGGCACCCTCGCCACGGCGCAGCAGGCGATGCTGGGCGGGGCCAATCAGTATTTGCGCAAGCCGCCGGATATCCACGAGTTGATTGCGGCGGTGAAGAAAAACACGGCCGGCACCGTGGAACGCCGGCTGCACGCGAAATTGTCGCGGGAAGCCCTCGACATGAATTCGGCGCTCAAGCGCGAAATTACCGAGAAACAGCCCCATGTCTGGCAGGCCCGGGCTGCGGTCGAACTCGTGCACGACCTGGCGAATCCCCTCACCGTGATGATCGGCTATGCCGGCCTCCTGGCGGAAGAAGCGGTCGAGATTGCGAAACGAGAGCCGGAGCGGGCGGAGAAACTGACCAGTTATTCGAGCATCGTGGAGCGAGCGGCGGAGTATTGTCACCACCTGGCCGACAACTGGCGCCAGACCTCCCGCAAGACCACCGAGTTTACGCAGCTCGATCTCCTTTCGGTGATAAGAGAAGTCCGCCACGTGATTTTTTTCGGCAACAATGCGATCGAGATCGTCGGCGACGATCAGGCCTGGATCAAAGGCGCACGCTTCGAACTCGCCCGCGTCTTCCAGAATTTATTCAAGAATGCCCTCGAAGCGAACGCCAGCCGGGTGGAGGTGAAAGTCAGGACCATCGGCGATAACGTGATCGTGACCCTCGCGGACAACGGCACCGGAATGGATGCCGAAACCGCCCGCAACGCCCTCCGTGGAGGGTTCACGACCAAAGTCAACGGCACCGGCCTCGGCCTCTCCATCTGCCGCCACCTCCTCGGCGCCCACGGCGCCAGCCTCACCATGGACTCCATCCCCGCCCGGGGAACGACCACGCGACTGACGTTTCCTGCGGTTCCGGAATAGAACACCAGCTCATTGGACAGCTGGTTGATTAGGGGAAATACTCCATTTTATTCCGATGAGACGTCGACGTGTAAAAGTTACTGGCATAGGCCCGGTTACTCCCGCAGGGATTGGCCGGGCTCACTTTGCTTCCGGCATTCTAGAATCAAAAAGCCGAACAGAAAATTTTAAGAAGAACGACCCTAATTACGGACCGTTCGTTGCGGGTGTCGTACAAGACTTTAATCTAAGCACCTATATTGACAGATTCCCTGGTCAAAATGGTGCAGCCCGGCACACGCAGTTTGCCATAGCCGCGTCCATCCTAGCGCTCGCTGACGCCAATGTGACAGCAAGTGAGTTTTCGTCGGGCAGCCGATCTCTCCTCGTTTCAGGAACGTCCTTAATGGATTGCGAGGGACTCAAACGCTCATACGATCAAGTTGCTAAACTTGGAGTAAAGGGAGCATATACCCGAGCAGTATACTCTGCGAATGTCGCAAGTATTGCGTCCACGGTTGCCAACGCCTTAAATTTATCGCCCCGCATGCTAGCACTCCAGAGCTCGTGCTGCTCCGGACTCGATGCTATTGGATACGCGGCTAATGAAATTGCAGAAGGTAAAGCAGAAATCGCTCTATGCGGCGGCACTGAAGCTCCACTGTTTTCACATCCGATGATTGAGCTTAGATCTGCAGGCCTGATGTCTCATAGCTCGGATGAGCCCGAAAAACAGTGCCGGCCATTCGATCTCTGGAGAACCACTGGTGTGGTGAGCGAAGGGGCATGCATGTTCATACTCGAGCCCGAGGAAAGCAAGCGGGAAGCGTACGCATATATTGAGGGCTATGCGTACGCAAGTGACAATAATGATGGTGGCTGCAAGGGCTTACTAGCCGCAATGCAGAATGCACTTGCAGAAGCCAGGAGAGATATACACGAAGTTGATGTCGTTAATGCATGGGGACCTGGACATCGGTTTATCGATGCTGCAGAATCGACTGCACTAATTAGTCTGATGGGCCGTCATCTAGCAAATGTCGCCGTGACTTCTATTAAAGGCGCCATTGGCAACCCGCTTGGTGCTGCTGGTGCAATGCAGGTTGCGTCTTCATCTCTCGGACTAAAGTCTCAAGTTCTCACACCGACGGTAAATTGGGAAATTCCTGATCCTTCTTGCCCGCTGAATCTCTTTAACCGGGCAGTGCAGCTTACCCATAACCTCGTGCTTGTAAATGCTCACGGGATATCAGGATCTAACTCGTCCCTCGTTTTGTCGCGATGACGTTTGAACTGCCCCTCGTCGCCGCATTCGTTACTGTACTGTGGGGAAGCTTGGTGTTGTGGTCCAATCCGGGGCGTAGACTGAATCGTGTAGCCTTTAGCATGGCGCTACATGTCGCCCTATGGCTCGTCTTCAGACATCTAGCATCTGCGTCAAGCAACGGAAACCTCTGGTTTCGTATAACATTCGGTACAGGCGCGCTTATTCCAGCGCACTTATGGTTATTCTTAGATAGTATCGTACACCCCAAAGACCCCTACCGTAGCGTCGCACGGCGCGGCCTTCCATGGGCGTTAAGCGCAGTCGTTAGCGTCATTTTTGTTTTTACAGAATGGTTTATACCGACAAATGAAGACGAAAAAGGAAAGGGAGGTTTATTCTATCTCCCCCATGGCATATTAATTATTTCCTACATTTGGCTGATTTGGCAGGCGCGCAGGGCCGCAAAGAAGAAAGGAGGAATCGAGCGCTTGGAAGTAAATGTCATCCTAGTCGGCGGCGCGTCCGCAGGAATAATAACGTTAATCACCAACCTGCTACAGGGCGCGTTCAACTTGCGGCTACCTGCTTTCACTAGCGTACTTATAATTTTCACATTTTTCATACTGCTGTCTATTGCGGTCACCACTCATCGAATTTTTGATGCTAGGCACCTATTTATAATTAGTGTACGTACACTCCTAGTGGTGACAGTCGTGTCTCTTGCCTCGCTTCAGGTATTTACACTTTCCGGAATGTTCGTCGACGAGAGTGTCGCATTTCTTGCTTCAATGCTCTGCGTCATGTCGATTTATGGGTCAGTTAATAGCATATTCAGTAAAATGCTGAAGTTAAACCCCAAAGTGTCGGAGTCTCGTAAAGCGGCATTTGAAGTGTCTCGACAAATTATCCGAGTCGATAATTTGGATAAAGCGTTTTCCGCAGTATTGCGCTCTTGGGCACAATCAGAGACCGCGACAATCTATGGTAGGGCAGTCGAAAGCAATAACTCAACGGACGGTCTATTTGCTGGACGAGATAGTGTCTATTCGACGCTGAGAGAGACAAAGTGGGCAACTCCCGAACGTTTACAGCGCGAGCGCTCTACTATTAAACGAGACGAGGTCGGAGACTTTTTACGTGAGAATAGGTTCGGAATAGCTGTCTGCTGTGAAACCTCGGTCTCAACGCTTATTGTATGTGTGGGTGAACGGGCCTCTAGACGGCCATTTACATACCCCGAAGTAGAAGAATTGCTGGAGCTGGGCGCGATCTTTGAAGCCTCATACTCACGATGCTACCTCGCGACAAAAGCTCACCGAGCGGAACGGCTGGCAACAGTTGGCGTACTTGGCGCAAGCGTCGCACATGAAATCCGAAATCCCTTGGTAACGATAAAGGCATTTGTTCAGTTGCTCCCGATACATTATGCAAATGATGCATTCCGCGAGCGATTCTCTCGTTTGATGGGGCAAGAGGTCGCTCGAATTGAGCGACTGACAGAACAACTTCTCGATCTTGCCGCTCCCCGAAAGTATGTCACACAACCACTTGCGCTCCATGCGATATTAAATGATTCTCTGGAATTGATCACCGCGAGGGCTGCTGAGAAGAATACCGATATTCAGACTGAATTTAATGCGACACCTGACGTTATACTTACGGATTTGAATGCTACAAAACAAGTACTACTGAATTTGTGTTTTAATGCCATTCAAGCACAAGAGAACCAAGATGGTGTACGTTGGGTAAGAATCGAGACGGTTAAGCGTCGGAACGGAATTGAGCTACAAGTATCAGATAATGGACCGGGTATCGCCGCTGAAATGCGATCAAAATTATTTGAAACATTTCAAACCACAAAATCGTCAGGTTTTGGGCTCGGCCTTGCCGTATGTAACGAAATTCTCACAGGCTTAAATGCGGTGATTTCAGTAGACCCATATTCCCAGGGAAGCGGTGCGGTCTTCAGAGTTCTTTTCCCATGCCCGCAACCTTCCTCCTAGCTACTGGAGACCGAGAGCTTTTCGCTGCTTGGGCGTCCCAACTCCCTCACGGAAGGACGGTATTATCCCTCTCAGACGCGTCTTTGCCTCAGCGGTTGCCGCCGGGCGTGCCAGTAGTTGTGATATTAGATGTAATTTGTTCTGAACGACTTCCCCATGCTCTGGAAAAATGCCCACTAATTCTTGTGGGGAACCCAGAGACTCAGTTATATGAGGCTGCAAAGCATTCTGGTAAACCTAAACATTCATTCTCTTATAGTGACAGCAGGTTTAAGCTAAGGGACATCCTTGCCCTGATCGAGGAGCTTGCCGAGCGTAACGCCACCGTAGACCTACTGATGGAGAAATCGCGGCGCGCAGAAGGCGTTAGGGCTCTTTCTCTGCAAAGGACACCCGGCTGGGCGGACAATCCAGAAATCTGGGACTTTTTGGAAGGTGCCATAGAAAACTTAAGTTCTCGCGAGAGACTCTTGGGCGAGTTTCGCCGGGCATCTCGTTATTTATTGCGCGCATCTCACACAGTTTTCTTCTTGAGAGAAGAAAACGTTTATCGGGCAGATCGCGGTGCCTCGTTTATTCCGCTCGACGATCCGATAGTGGGATATCTCTCCTCCCATCCATTAGTGTTGGATGGAGTCGACTGGCCGGGGCCGTCAGATCCCATCGTCGAACTAGCGGTACGAAACCGGCTAGCACTGTGGGGCGGACGACTGCTAGTGCCGTTGCATGAAAACGGTCATCTTCTCGGCTTAATTGCATGTGGAGTTCGCGACGACGGCCAAGCATATGATGAGGGGGATAAAACACGTGCTGTTTTTGTAGCGAGGCTTCTTCGACAATTCTTAACCTGCAGCCTGCACTTGGGCCGCCTTAGTTTTCATAACGATAAAATACGCTTGGCCGAAAAATACCTCCCACAATCACTTATCCTAGCCGCTGATGACGAGCCTCCAATCACGGTTCCGCTAGTCGTTAGGGCATTAATTGGAGAAGCTCGAAGAATGAAAGATAACAAGCAGATATCTCCTACTTCGGACCAGCCGTTCAGAGCTAGTGCAGGTATTATTTCGGAAACTTCTGGAGCATGGGCGTTCTGGGAGGAAGCGAGCGGCGAGTTATTCGATCATGCCAAAAGGAGGCGCGCAGATCGCTTGGGATTGTTACAAGAAATGGCACTCACGCTCAATCACGAAATCGGAAACTCGCTGGTCTCGCTTACTACACTTCGACACGGCTCGCAAAACGCTCCTGGGGGCCTTCAAACTGCGATCAAGGCAGACATTACGCGGCTGGAGACTCTAAATAATCAGTTAAACCAACTTGCCTCTCTTGTTGATGGGAATATAGAATCAGTTGATCTTAGGGAGTGTATACGTGCCGTTGGCAATGCGTGCGACGTCAAAGCGGAAGTTGGTCCCGATCCAGTAGTGCTCAGCGTTTCCCCGAAACTTGTCGAATTTGCGCTCGAGGCTATATTGCGAACAGTCACAGAAAATCGTTCTAGTTTGGGAACGAAAGATTTATCGATTCAACTTCGCTCGACAGGGGTAGATGATAAGGTTACCGCGCTGGTATCAATCAAAGGTAAGATGCTTGAGCTGGAGGGAATACTTCCCGCTGCTACTGTTGATGGTGTGCCAAACCAAGGGAAGATGGGAGTGTTTATCGCGAAAGAAATTATCCGCCTGCACTCCGGAGGAATTCATTCCGGGCCCGGTTTGGAGGGAACCGAAATATTAATCTCGCTTAGAAAATGGTAGATTTCTTTTCTGAGGTCATTGCGGGACTCAAAGCGGCCAATCACATTAGGGTATGTGTGGTTTTTGGATCATTTGCGCGATTTTTGCATGGCTTCGGCGATCAACCTGACCGATATTCAGACGTTGATGTTCAAGTAATTACGGATGATTTACCCATTTTCCGAGATGAATCTTGGCCGAAAACTTTATCAAGTAGTCCACTACTCAGTTACACACACAAGGCAGTGTTCGGTGGAGTAAATAAGGCGACGGTAATCTTCGATGGAGGCGGGGTAGACGTGGTTATCTTGGATCATCGATCACTATTGGCCGCCCGTTTTTTGCACTCCAGTGGCTTCTCGAGTATCAGTGGCAAATTTCGGGCCAGAATGGCAAGTTTTTCGGATTTAATGCGGTTCGATTATTGTATGGTTAAGGGTTCACGGAAATGGGAGGAGTTCTATCGCGAAGCCGGCCTAGCTGGCAGCAGATTGGAAATCACAGACTCTGAGGCTCAAAGTCTCTCATGCGCTGCGTTCGCTGAAGCCATAAATATCTTAGGGCGTATAGAGAGGGGTGAGTTAATCGCCGCCCAGCGTTTACTCCATCTAGAGCTGGTCGAACTAAATATTAGATTACTCAACGAACTTAGGGAACGGCGCGGGGAATACACGTATCATCGTGGACGGAGGGCAGAACAAATTCTTCCCGACGATCTCCGTAAGTATATTTTGGTGGACTCTCGCTGTAATAAAATCGAGCTTACCCACTCAACCTTGGACACGATGCGGTCAAACCGCGCGCTAATCAAAGAGATAACAGGAACGCTTCCTATTTGGAACGAGGATTACTTGCTTCGTTATGCATGCATACAAAAGCTTTTATGAAGGTAGACGTTGAATACTTGATTGCCGCCGCCCGTCTTCAGTTCAATTTCCTCTATCAGGTTGCTAGCCCCGAAGACAAAAAACTAATCGACGCTGCCGTAGTCGCCCAAGCATCGGTTGTTTTCGCAATGAGGAGTGAGGCAACATTGAAGCAAGCGACGCCCGACTCAGTGAAACGACAAACAGTAAGCCTTGAGGAGGCTTTCCTATGTATCAGTGCCGCGGTGCGTTCTATAGACGCATTCAGAGCTCTACCAAAGGCAGAGAAAGCATATATTGAAACAAATTTACTGAGTATTGATACGGATCAATCTAGAGAAAGCTTTTGCTAAATTTGATTTCGTGCCTTTCAGCGACGGCGACACGTTTTAGGAATGAAAGCCGTCCCGCTGATGGCCTGCCGTGCTAATCAACACGCCCGATGAGAGTAGAGCGCCTAGCGATTACGCTATCGGGCCACCTCGAGTAATGACCAACAAAGAAACTGCGCAGCTGGGTGTTCAAGAATCACGGAGCAGATCGAGTCAAAGGGATCGACCGTTACCTGGCCCCCATGCGGGGCTATTTATTCGTCGCGATCATTCTGATGGGCAATCTTCCGCGGGTACAGGCCCAGCTATGCGCCTTCAGTATGCCGGATGACGCCGGCCATAACGATCGCCCAGGTGCCGGGGAGTAAAGGTAGTGGGGGTTCTGCGGACCGCGTGGGTTCAAACGCGCGGTTCAATTTTCCGAATGGCATCGCCATCGACGGGGCTGGCACTCTTTTCCGGCTTGGCCGATGGCGTGGGAAACACCGCCCGTTTTGTCGAACCAAACAAAATCATATTCAGCGCTGAAGGAAGCCAAGCCAATGACGGTATGTTCTGACTGCTATTCGGCTTGCCTACGTGAAAGACGCGGTGCGACTCCTTCTGGGCCGGCTTAAATGAGACTGAATTCCTCTTCGACGAACAGAATTTTTGTCGCATCGTACGGCACAAGCTCCGCTAGCACCGCACTGCTTAGAGGTAGTCGTAACTTGAACCATACAGTCATCGGCAAATTGCCCTTCACAGCGTACGCGTCCACTTCCCCGCAATAGACCGCCTTTTCGTGAGATCCGGACTGGACGAACAAGTGAACAAGCCTGCCAACCTTTCGATGCTCCAGAATTACCATTCCCGAGGCATCTTCCCGGCTCTGGCGATTCTGGCTCGTCCAGAAAAACGTTGATTCATCCGAGAACCAGTTCGTGTATTGAAAACTGCTAATAGCGTCACTCGTATCGAGCTTCGTGATGATGACCAAATGGTCAGCGTTGTTGCCAAACTTCAGAACACCCACATTATGCCGGGACGGGTCGTACTGACGCCCGAAATAGTTCACGACTTCCGGACGATCATATCGACGGTGCAGAAGCAGGTCGCTCGGAGACCGGAGGATGCCCCCGTGGCGTTGCTTAAAGTTTTTCTCGAGAACGTATTGCATACGTCCCTCGATTTCTCGCAAGAGTTCGTGATGAGGTATCCCCGCCAATGACGCTGCCACAAGTCGCTCGCCATCGAGCAACAGATTGAGCTTCTTCTTCAGTGTTTTCATCACTTTCGAATCACCTAGAGGCTTGAACTCCGCCGTCCACCGAGGGAACCGCTTGAAAAAATCGTTGTACCCCGCCTCTAGGTCGTTGGGGACAGCGCACATCCCCCACAAGGCCGCATAGGGCCAAACACGCTGCGCCTGCCAGTCGCGCTCTGCTGCCGACAGCAGCTTGTAGGACGGGTGGGTGGTTTCTAGGGCTAGTTCCCACTCGTTCGCGTCGCCTGCGGCCCGCCGCAGGTCGACCCAGCTCCCAAAGGCCGATCGAAACTCCGCCATTTTTGGCGCACTCGAAGTATTGAGCAGATCCGCCGGATAGGGACGAGCGACACCTGCCTCGTCCCGGACTTGACAGTATGCATCGAGACAGAGCTGCTTTTTGGAGATCGTACTCTTTCTGATCTTTTCGAGAATTTCTAACGTCTTCGTATCAAGTACGATTTCGCAAGACAATGGGGGCGTCAGTTCCAGCGCGACAATCGTAGATGGGCCGGCCGGTGCATCGCGATCGCCGAGTGCCTCGACGGTCAGCCAAGCGGCGCGGTGGCGGCCAACTAGGTCGACGACTGTTAGTACTTCGCAACCCGGGCTCAATCGCAGTCCGCGACCCAGTTGCTGGATGAAGATAGTCGCCGACTCGGTCGGCCGAAGGAAAATGATCGAGTTAATAGCGGGAATGTCTACGCCCTCATTGAGCACATCGGCGACGAACAGCCATTCCAGGGTATCCAGTGGATCCTGGAACCGGGCATACAGCGCCTCTCGCTCGTCAATACCAACAGTTCCGGTGATCGCCTCGGCGTCCAACCCGCGCTCTTTGAATGCGGCCGCCATGAAACGGGCGTGACGGACACCAGCGCAAAAGCCAATCGTGGCCCGTCGAGGGCCGTCGAAGCCGCGTTCGCGACAGTGCTGAAGGACCGCGACGACCCGGCTCTCCACCATCAACGCATGCTCGAGTGCCTCCGGATCGAAGCTGCCGGAACGCCAAGGAATTGCGTCGTAATCGACCACGTCGTCAGCAAGCCCAAAGTAGTGGAACGGCAGCAGCCATCCTCGGTTGATCGCTTCTGGCAGTCTGACTTCGTATGCGACGTTGTAATCGCAGATGCGTAGTACGTCGTGTCCATCCTGGCGCTCGGGGGTTGCTGTCAGACCCAAGAGAAATTTCGGCCGCAGCGAGGCAAGCAATTTCTGGTAGGACGGCGCCGCCGCATGGTGGAACTCATCGACTACGATATAGTCGAACTGGCGCTCGCCCAGTGCCGCCGAACCTATGGCCGAACTGATCGTTGCGAAGACAAATTCCGCATTGCTGCCGCCGTGACCGTCGAACAATTGCCCATAATGATGGCTGTTGCCGAAAACGCGGTGGAAAGTTCGTTGTGCCTGGGTTAGGTGTTCGAGCCGATGCGAAAGGAAGAGAACGCTTTTCGCTCCGGCAGCGCGAGCGTCGAACGCAGCAAGGAATGTTTTCCCGACGCCCGGAGCAGCGATCACAGCGGCGCGTATCTCCCCGCTGTTACGCAGTGATGCCAAGCAATTTAATGCCTCTAACTGGGCCGCATTAGGCACTGGCAGTGTCGGCACCACCTCCGACTCAATGCGGCGGTGCGTATTTTTGCTTTCGAGAGGGAATGGCATCGACGCCATGGTGCTCAGGTCGACGATAGCGACTATACCTGCCATCGCGTCAACCAAGTTGGCGGTTGTGTCTATCTGCGGTTTGGTCGCCAGGAGGGACTGGGCATACGCATCCGCAAATTTATCGTTCATGGCGAGCACATCGGATCGTTGCCAAAGTTGGTTGAACAATTCACCCACACAGGCGAGTTCCGCGGAGCCCAAGTGACGCAGGTTTGCTTCGATATTTGTTGCCAATCCACCCTTGGAAAAGTTAGACGAACCGACCCAACACTCGTTACTCGCGCCGGAAAACACGTAGACCTTGGTGTGGAATCCTGTGGCCCGGCAACCGCCGTGTCCGGGAACGTGTACACGGCACTGCACCCCTTCGAAACTCTGCAACGCCCTAAGTGCCTCCGGTTGGGTAATGCCCATATAAGTCGAGGTAAGGAACCTGATCCGGCCGCCGCGGGCGCCGAACTTCTTCAGGTCATCAGCAATCAGACCCAGTCCGCTGTATCGAAGAAAGGACACCGAGATGGCGATTTCAGTAGCGGTCTGTAGCGCAGTCCGTACCACGTCTAGCATTCGGCTTCCGTAATAGTTTGATACCACGATGTGGGTACTGGCGTTCGTCATCGGGAAAGTAAGCCAGGTTGACCGACCGGGTTCAACTGCGCGCTCACGATCGTCGAAGGGAACGGTGTTAGCGCGATTTCACAAACATCGTCCCTCCATGCCGAACAACCGTAAACGTCCGACCGAGGACCTCCTGAAGATGCTTGGCTGAAGGTAAAGGTGAGTACGTAGTGCTCAGCCATACGAGAGATGGCGAAGTATAACGATGAGCTATATGTAGACCGGGTCGGAGGCCGCGGAGCACGGGGATGCCAGAAGTGCCCACTGAGAGGGCAGAAGAGGGCCAAGATCGTCGCGCGTGGTCATTAGGGGCAGACGAGTGTAAGCGACCGCGCGAGTACAGGTAGCGGAGAAGAAAGGAAACAAGTAGAGTGGTAAGGATGAACCCAACGATGACGGAAAGCGGAAGCGGGGAGAGGAAGGTAAAAGAAAATAGGAGCCCGGAGCCAGGTGAGCGCGAGCGAGTCGTGGCGGAGTGGGCGGCCACTGGGAAGAAGGTGGAAGAGATGGCGGTGGCGACGGGGTGGTCGGTGTACACACTTTAACGGTGGCGATCGGACATCAGGGCGGAGAAGACGCCGAAGCCGGCGTGCAGGACGGAGTTATTGGCGGTGCCCAAGCCGGTATCCACGATGTCCGGGGCGTGGGCGG
>Ga0105046_10012096_pt1 | contig 13385 bp, 13 predicted proteins | sample MAT03_FD_78385 | JGI IMG/M metagenome (GOLD analysis project Ga0105046, IMG submission 78385) | Freshwater microbial communities from Lake Fryxell liftoff mats and glacier meltwater in Antarctica - MAT-03 (megahit assembly) | ecosystem: Environmental > Aquatic > Freshwater > Ice > Liftoff... | reverse complement strand
GCATGTATCGCGATCCCGGTCGGAGTGCTGGCGGGCGCTTTCTGCGCGGAGTCGAGGCGCTTCGGGCGCGCCGCGCGCGTGGCGATCGACGCGCTGGCGGGCGTGCCGCCCATCGTGGTCGGCCTCTTGGTCTACGTGGCGGTCGTCCTGCCCATGCGTCGCCACTCGGTGCTTGCTGGCGCGCTTGCGCTCGCCTTCATCGCCCTGCCCATCGTTGCGCGCGGGACCGATACGTTGCTCGTCCTCGTCCCCAAGACCCTCGGCGACGTGGCGACCTCGCTGGGCTTGCCGCGCTGGCGCGTCGTCGCCTTCGCGCTCTTGCCAGCCGCCCTGCGCGGCGTGGTCGCGACGTCGTCGGTGGCGATCGGTCGCGCCCTCGGAGAGACCGCGCCGCTGCTCCTCACCTCGTTCCAGTCGAGCGACCTTCCGCGCGGTCCACTCGATGCGACCTCGACGCTCCCGGTGGCCATCTGGCAGGAGGCTTCCTCGCCGGACCCCGCCGCACGGGGGCAGGCTTGGGCCGCCGCGCTCGTGCTTCTCGGCGTGGCCGCGGCCTTGCACGTCCTGGCGGGCGCCCTTCGCCTCCGGGCAGAAGGATCGACGCGATGACTTTGCCGACCACGGAGATCGATCCGCGGGAGGTCCCCGCCGACGCGCCCGACGGCCCGCCCAAGGTCGAGGTCATCGAGCTGTCGGCATCCTTCGGCGACAAGCAGATCCTGCGCAAGCTGTCGGTCCCCATCCATCACAATCGCGTGACCGCGGTCATCGGCGCGTCGGGTTGCGGCAAATCGACGCTCCTGCGCTGCATCAACCGCATGCACGAAATCGTCCCGGGCGCGCGGGCGAGCGGCGTCGTGAAGGTTGACGGCGTCGATGTGTACGGCCCGCGCGTCGACCCGGCCGAGCTACGTCGGCGAATCGGCATCGTCTTCCAACGTCCGGCGACCTTCCCCGGTGCGAGCGTGCGCGACGACGCGCTGGCCGGGTACGTCCTCGCCGGCCATCGCCCCCGTCGCGCTGACGAGATCGTCGAGCGCATCCTCCGGCGCGTCGCCCTTTGGAACGAAGTGAAGGATCAGCTGGGCCGACCCTCCTCGGAGCTTTCGATGGGGCAGCAACAACGCCTCTGCATCGCGCGCTGCCTGGCCCTGGAACCGGAGGTCCTCCTGATGGACGAGCCGTGCTCGTCGCTCGACCCGATCGCGACGGCGCGGGTGGAGGAGCTGCTCAACGAGCTTCGCCGAGGGGTGACCGTCGTCCTCGTCACCCACAACATGCAGCAGGCGGCGCGCGTCGCCGATTACGTCGTTTTTCTCGACCGCGGAGAGCTGGTCGAGCACACGCCCTCGCGCATCCTTTTCACCAATCCTCGCGATCCTCGAACCGAGGCGTACATCACCGGTCGCTTCGGCTGACCGGATCGGAAAAAGCCGCCATGCCCCTCGCCCACACCGACAGCCTCTACGAGAGCGAGCTCGCGCGCCTCCGCAACTCCGTCCTGCTCATGGGAGCCAAGGCGGAAGAGCTGGTGGGGCGCGGGCTGCGCGCCTTCGCCACGCGGGACGACGAGCTCGCGCGCTCCGCGATCGTCCTCGACAAACACGTCGATCGCCTCGAGGTGGCGATCGACGATCTGGCCCTTGCGATCCTTGCGCGACGCCAGCCGGTGGCCGGTGATCTCCGCTTCGTCGCGGGCGTCCTGAAGATCGTGACCGACCTGGAGCGGGTAGGGGACCTCGCGGTGAACATCTGCGAGCGCGTGATCGAGCTTTCGCGCGAGCCGGACCGGGTCGAAGGCCCGGGCGGCGTCCGCACCGAGCTGCTCGCGCTCGGAGACGGCGTCATTGCCATGCTGCACGACGCGCTCGACGCGTTCGTGCGCGGCGACGTCACCCTGGCCCGCGACGTCCTTTCCCGCGATGACGCGATCGATCGCGGCTTTTCCGCCATCTTCGAGGGCCTCGTGACGCAGATGATGGCCGACCCGGGGGGCGTGGCGCGCGCGACCCGCTTGCAGTCGCTGGGTCGCTACCTCGAGCGGATCGCCGACCATGCGACCAACGTCGCCGAGATGGTCGTCTTCATGGTCAAGGGCAAGGACGTGCGGCACACGCCGGCCGGCGGCGAGCGCTGAGACGCGCCAAGGCGGCAGCGCTACATTCGTTTCCATAGTCGAGCGTGCATGAAGGGGTCCGGGACCAACCGGTCACAACGGTGAGCGGCACGTAGGATCACCCGGGAGGCGACCGATGCGCACATTCGAGAACTGGTCGGGCCTGCATCGACACACCCCGCGGAAGTGGATGTCGCCGCACGACGAAGACGAGCTGCGTCGCATGGTGCAGTCGGCGGCGTCCGAGGGCGGACGCGTCAAGGTCGTCGGAAGCGGCCACTCCTGGTCCGACATCGCGGTCCCCGACGACGTGGCGGTCGACCTCGATCACATGCGTGGCGTGGTCGCCATCGATCGCAGCGCCCCGTCGATCACCGTGCGCGGCGGGACGCGCATCGAGGAGATCACCGAGGCCCTCGACGCCCACGGGCTGGCGATGCCCATCCTCGGGTCCATCGCCAAGCAGACGGTCGCCGGCGCGATTGCCACCGGGACCCACGGCTCCAGCCTGGTCCACGGCAACCTCTCCAGCCTCGTCACCTCGATCCGCTTGATGACGGCGAGCGGCGACACGCTCCACCTGCGCGAGGGCGATCCGCGCCTCGCCGGCGCCCGCGTCCACCTCGGCGCGCTGGGCATCGTGACCGAGGTCACGATGCGCGTGACTCGCGCCTTCCGCCTCGTCGAGAACCGGCAGCCCGTCCCCTTCGTCGACGTGCTTGCCGATATCGAGGGCATCGCTCACAGCGCCGAATACGTGAAGCTGTGGTGGCTGCCGACCACCGGCTCGGCGGTCGTGTTCCGCTACGAGCGCTCGGAGGCTCCCGAGCCCGATGACGCGTTGGCGCGTTGGGTCGACGAGACGATCGTGAATCGCCTGGTGTTCGATCGCGCGCTCCGATTCGTGGGGCGCTTCCCGGCCGCGACCTCGGCGCTCAATGCCTCGGTCGCAGCGACGTACCTCGGGCCGTCGGAGCGCGTCGCACGCTCCGATCGCGCGTTCAACCTGGCGATGCCGCCGATCCACCGCGAAGCGGAATGGGCATTCGCGATGAAGGTCGCTCCCCTCGCCCTGGAGTCGCTCGCCACGCTCGTGCGCCGCGACCGCTTGCGCATCAACTTCCCCTGCGAGATTCGGTTCGTTCGCGGCGACGACGGGTGGATGAGCCCTGCCCACGGGCGCGACACCTGTCAAATAGGTATCTACCAGGCCGAAAGCCCGGACCTGGCTCCATGGTTCACGGGCGCCTCGACCATCGCCCACTCCCTCGACGGCCGCCCCCACTGGGGAAAGGAGCACGACTGGGCAATCGACGCGATCGAGCGGGCTTTCCCACGATTCGGGGAATTCAAGGCGCTGGCCCACCAGCTCGACCCGCGGGGCATGTTCATGAACGCCCACCTGGCGCGCATCCTCGGCCCCACGTGACGTCGACGGCGCCGCGCCCTGCGCAAGAACGCAGCCTGCTAGGCAACGCAGGTCTGTGCCCCGGCGCCGACACGCATGACGCGGACGGTTCTTGCCAGCGGGGCCCTTGATCTCCGAGCCTCCGCCATCAATGCGCGCACATGGTCTCGCGATGCTCGCGGCGGTCCTCGCGGCCGGGTCGTCTGGATGCTCGGTCCAGGCGGCGCAGAGCTTCACCACGAACCAGCCCGGCCGCTTCCCGCGGACGACCGAGGTCGCGGTCGATGTTCGTCCGGGAGGTCCATTCGTCGGTGCCGAGCTGGTGATGGAGGCGGCGCCCGACGGCTTCGGCGCGCGCGGCGGACACTTCCGCGGCGGCTATGCGCTGGAGCCGACACCGGGATCCGGTGAGGTGTGGTCGCTCGACCTGGGCGGCACCACCGGCGCCGGCAGGCCACCGTTTTCGCCCGACGAGGGGACGATGTTCGAGGCCGGTGCCTTCAGCGATCTGGTGCTGCGGGTGGCGGGCCCCGCCGAGGAGCCTGGCAAGCTGGTTCTGACGCGGTTCAATCTCGCGGTCGTGGTGGGAGGTCGCGCTCGCGTCTGGCCGGCGGCCGATGGCGACCTCGGCGAGCTCGCCGCGGGCGCCGGCCTGCGCTTCACGTTCGACACCGACGCACGCTCGATCCTCCAGAAGGTCACCAAGGAGACGGCGAATGCATTCGGCCTGTAGCCCCCACGCAACAGCGCGCTTCGCCGCGCTGGTCGCGATGGTGGTCGCGTGGTGCGGCTGCACCTCGACGTTCCTCGCGCCGCCGATCGCTTCGTGCGCGCTCACCCGGGACGACGTTCTGCGCGCCGGCGTGTCGCGGGTCGACATCACGCCGGCGCCCGGCCTGGCGATGTTCGGTCACGGACCCGAGGGGCGGGTGTCGCGCGGCATTCTCCTGCGCCTGCGCTGCACGGCGATCGCGCTGTCGCGCGGCAAGGAGTCGATGGCGCTGGTGCCCTGCGATCTCGCGGCGCCGTCGCTGCTCCTGCAGCGTTCGATCGCGATCCGTCTGCGCGAGCGTCACCCCGACGTGCCGCTCGGCGCCGATCGCATCGTGCTGTCGGCCACCCATACTCATGCCGGTCCGGCGCACTTCTTCGGCGCAGGGAACTACGCCGGCCCGCTCACCACGCGCAGCGAGCAAGGGACGTCGTCCGAGGTCGTATCGTTTCTCTCCACGGCGATCGCCGACGCCATCGCCCACGCCTGGAAGAGCCGTCAGCCAGCCCAGCTCGGATGGGCGCACACCGACGTGGAGGGGATGACGAAGAACCGGAGCATGGAGGCGTTCGCGCTCGACGCGCCCCGGACGACCGGCGGCACGCTACGCGATCGCATGGGGCCCTTCGTCGACGCCGTCCTCGATAGCGCTCGGCCGGCCCAGGCCGCCGTCGATCCGCGCCTGTCGGTCCTGCGCATCGACCTGGTGGCGAAGGGGTCGCCCCTGGCAGTGGTCGCGTACTTCGGCTCGCACCCGACGGCGGTCGCCAACGTCAACGATCTCTACCACGGCGACACGTTCGGCTACGTGACGCGCGCAGTCTTCGAACCGCAGGGCGACCCGGTATGTGGCGATCACTGCCCCATCGTCGCGATGGTCAATGGGCTGTCGGGAGACGTGTCGCCCGCGCTCGACGAGCAAGGCCCGCGAGAAGCGCGCCGATGGGCCGAGGATCTCGCCGCGAGGGTCCGCGAGGGTTGGACGGCAGCGGGGACGCGCCTCGATCCGAATGCGAAGGTTGCGCTGGCCTATCGCGAAGTCGACATGGTCTCTGCGCCGGTGGCTTCGCTGGACGAGGTTGCGCCACGTGATTCGAGCGGCGCGCCCGCAGTGATGCCGCCGTGGGTCACTCCGTGCGCCTGCAACGCACCGAGCGAGGACCGAGCGTGCGGCGGGCCGCCCCCGCAGCCGCGCGACAGCCCAGCATGTGTGGGCAAACCGGCCTCCGATCGGGACTGTGCCGCGTCGCGGGAGATGTGCGCGTGCACGTGCGATCACGCGAGCGTTGGCGCGGCGGCGTCCGGTGGCGCGAAGGACGGCCAGACAGCCTTCCACTTCATCGACGGATTTCGCGAAGGTTCGCGCATCGAGCGCAAGGCATGCCACGCGCCCAAGATCGAGATCACCGGCCTCGGCGACTGCGGCGCCGCGTTCCCGCACAACGTCCCCATCTGGAGCTTGCGCATGGGCAGCGCGCTGGTGGTGACGTTCCCCGCGGAGGTGACGACGCTGTCCGGCCTGCGCACCGTCGACCGCGTCGCACGCGAGCTGCACCAGCGCAGCGCCGATGCCGAAGGCGCGAACCTGCGCGTCGTGCCGGCCACGCTGGTCGGCGACTGGCTCCAGTACATCGCGACCGAGGAGGAGTTCCCGTCCCAGCAGTACGAGGGCGCTTCCACCCTTTGGGGGCCGGCGTCATCGCGCTTCTTCGAGCGCCAAGTCTCGTGCCTGGCGGGCTACCTGGTGGATGACTCCGCCGCGCGCGACGCGCTGGATGCGACGTGCCGACTCGGCCAGCCGGAAGCCTTCAAGATGAAAGACATCGTCTTCGAGGTGCCCACTGCGAGCCTCGAGCCGCGCACGCTCGGATGCGCGAGCTCCGATCAGGCGATCCTCGCACCGGCCCCTGGTCAAGGTCCGGTCGATCGCGATCCGCGCAAAGCCGGGACGGTCTCACCCGCCGTGCGCGACGGCGAGCGCGGCTTCCAGGCGTCGTTCTTCCCTCCCGCCGGCTGCGGCTCGCAGCGGCACGTCCCCCGCGCCTCGATCGTCGACGCCACGAGCGGCCGCACGCTGGACGACGACGAAGGGGACGGCTTCGAGCTCCGCGCCTTCCCGCAAGGCATCGGTGGTCGCGTCGGTCCGAACGGGCTCCAAGTCACGGCGCCGGGGTGGCTCGTCTCCTGGTTTCCGAGCGATCGCACGCGCAAGCGCCTATGTGCAGTGGGTGCTGGCGACGCGCGGGTGAAGCTGCGGGTGAGCCTGGCCCGTGCCCCCAGGAATGCCGCGGAGATCGCCGCCCACGCGACGCTCGGACCCATTGTCGTGGAGAGTGCGCCGTTCGCCCCGCGCCCCTAAATGATTGAGCGAGCGGAGTGCCGCTTGTTATAGCCGCGGAGGAGGTGACGCGCGCGGGGGCGTCCTCGCTGGGGTGCGCGCTGGGCAAGGCGAGGTTAGCCGGAGCCCCTGGACCTCCAGTAGCCCTGCCGTCGGCGTTCAGAGCGGCATCTTTTCCGCGGCCACCCACTCCGCGCCGAGGCTCATCTCGTCGACCCAGCGCTCGATGTACGCGCGGTCGAGCGCCTCGCCGATCGTCGCGACGATTCCCGCCACATCGCGACGCTGCCGTTCCGATCCGCCGGACATGGCCGACCATTCGAGCTTCGCGATGATCGTGTCCTCCGGCGAAGCCGTGAACACGGGGACGCCGAGAATCGAGGTGCGGGCGCGCCGCGCGAATTCCTCGCGACTGAACGGGCGGTTCTTGCGGACGATGAAGTCGACCTTCCACGCCGTCGTCATGTCCACTGCGTTGAACATGGACCGACGTCGAAGCGCGTCTCGCGCGGCGTCGGCGTCGACGTAGTACGCGTCCGGCGGCATCGAACGGAGCAGGACCTCGAGCGCTTCTATGCTCGGTGGATCGATAACGACGTCGATGTCCTGCGTCGTACGTGGCACGCCGTGCGCCGTGCTCGCGAAGGAGCCGGCCACCATGAAGGGAATGGCGGCCCCGTCGAGGAGCGCGGTGAGCCGGACCAGGAGGCCCTCGATGGCCGTCGTCACGGCTCCGTCGAGCCGAAAACGCGGTCGGCGAGATCAGCGCCCCAAAGACGGCCGTAGACCGCCCGCTTCGCTTCGCGCTCGGTGAGCTCGGGGTGCCGGCGCATCTCGCCCTCCAGGGCGATGCGCCGGGCATCCTCGCTCATTTCTGCGGCGAGCTGTACGCGACCCGAGGGGCCGAGCCGGCGCAGGGCGGCGAGCTGCGCCTCGCGAGCCGCGTCGGTGGTGTCGTGCGCCATCCACGTCGTTCTAGTCGATCTGCAGCCGTCGCAGGCGGTCCGCTCTCCCGGGTCGCGAGTGGGCGGTGACCGTGGGATCCGTGATGAACGCGCGGACGTGCACCGCCATTCCACGCGGCATCTCCGTCTCGGAAGGCGCGCTGAGGGCGCTGCTGTTCGGCCTGCTCATCGTCACCGTGATCCACGTCGATGGAGGAGCCTGGCGAGGCCTCGTGCTCTTCGTGGCCGGCGGGCCCCCGAAAACTCGCCCGCCGAACGCCCCTGGCGGTCACCGCTGCGGACTTCCGCGTCCCCCTCGGGGCCGCCGAGCTGAAGCCCGGCATGGAGGTACAGCACGGCGCACCGCCCAACGGCCTCGTGGAGCGATACGTAAGCGGCGTCGAAGGAGACGTCGCGCGATCTCCGCTTCGGAAGATGGCTCATCGCCGCAGAAGCGAAAGATCGGCGCCGAGGTATTCAAGGCCCGGTGAAGCGAGGGCCGCGAGGTTGGCGCGCGGCCCGCGCGGACAATCGTCGTGGCACGCCGCGACGATGACTGCACTTCGAGAACCGACTGCATGAATGCTCGAAACGTGTCGCCGCCGATAGATCCAGTCTCTGGCTGATAGGTCCACGCCTCCCAGTCGTCGCCGGCCTCGCGCGGCGGGAGGAGCAGGATGCATTCGTTTCTCGTCGAGCTCAGCCGCTCCTCGGTGACGTGGTTGTCGTTCGCCCATGATGCCGAACGCAAAGCAACGACACTCCAGATCCATCGAGGCCCCATCGAGGCCCCATCGAGGCCCATCGAGGCCCATCGAGGCCCATCGAGGCCCATCGAGGCCCCTCCACGTCCCTCGATGTCGATCGGCGTGCCGACGCTTTGCTTCCCCGCGTCGCGCAGTCTCGATACATTCGCGCAATGGTGAAAGCCTCTGCCCTGCTCGCGCTCCCCGTCGTCTTCGCGCTGTCCATCCTCACTGGCGGATGCCGTTCCGCCGAGAGCTGCAAGATCAGCCCGGGTTGTCAGGTGATGGGCCTCTGCTCGTCGGTCGGGGGCAATTGCGTCGCGGCCACCGCGCAGGATTGTCAGCAGTCGTCGGGCTGCAAAGACTTCGGCTTCTGCGGCCTGTCGGGCAACGCCTGCGTCGTCGCCAGCGACGCCGACTGCAAGGCGTCGACGGCGTGCAAGAAAGAGAACAAGTGCAAGGCGAACGCTGCCGCCAAGCGTTGCGAGTGACGTCAGAACCGTCGGGCCAATCGCATCAAGTCAGGTGTCGAGAAGTCAGGATGGCAGGAAGGCGGCAGGAAGTCCTAGTGCCAGAGGACGAAACGGGGACACGGAGGGTGAGGGGAGGGTGAGGGAGGGGTGACGGAGCGGTGACGGAGCGGTGACGGAGGGGTGACGGAGGGTGACGGAGGGGTGACGGAGGGTGACGGATACGGCTCAATCGTCGAACCCGCCGTACGCCTTCTTCTTCAGATCCTGGATGCCTCGCGCCCGCTCCGCGGCCGCGGCTGCTTCACGTTCGGCGTCAGTCTTGCGCGCAGCGGACTGCTCCTTGGCGAATTGCACGGCGGCGGCCCTGGCCTCCACCTCGCGCTCGGCAACGCGTAGCGCCAGCGCCGCAGCCTCCTCGCGGGCGCGCGCCTCTTCCTTCGCGCTCGCCTCCACGGCGACCCGGGCGGCATCGGCACGGGCCGCTTGCTCGACGCGAGCTCGTTCCGCTTCGCGCCCGCCCTTGCCGGGGAAGAAGGTGCTCGGCGGCGCCTGCGTTTCCGCCAGAGGATGCGCTGCACGGCGCGGCGTAGGCGTCGAGGCGTCTGGTGCCCACGGCGCACCGGGCAGCGGCGCCGCCGGCTGGCGCTTCGTCGCGCGGCTGCCGCCCACGAAGGGCAACGGCTGGGCGGCGGGTGGAAGGTTCGCCACGACAAGCGTACCGAACAGATTCGTTTCGGGAGCGGGTGCCTCGATGATCATCGTTCCGGCGGCGGGTTGCTTGGGCCCGGTGGCGGCGGCCGCGGCCATGGCGTCGCCATCGACGATCATCGTCCCGCTCGATGCGTGGGTCGGCGCCAGGCCAGTCCGCCGCGGCGGAAGGTCGTCGAGGGCCACCGTGCCACTCATCGGGTGGGACCGGCGCTTCACGGAGCCCGGCCCAAGGCGCCGAGGGCCACCCACGCCGGTGGTATCCGCATCCGCGCCCGACCTCGGAGGGCGAGGCGGCCAGGCGAGCGGACGGCCCGGCATCTCCATCGCCACCGAAGCCCACGCATCGGTCAGCGCCTCCACGCTCGCAACGTGGAAGCTTTTGCGCCAGGCCACCGTGCAGTGCTCGGCATCGCCGTCGATGAAGAGCGTATCGGGGCGGAGCTCGAGGGGTGCGCCGACACCGGGCCCGAGGCCGGGGCCCTCGAGCCGAGCCCACGCGCGCATCGCTGGAAGCCGCATCCGCAGGAGATTCGTGCGAGCGTTCAACCCTTCGAGGACGATCCATGCGCGGGGGGGCAAGGTCTCGAGCCATTGATCGGGGGGCGCCGCCTGGAAATAGATCCAGTCGACGTCGTCGGGGAGCTCGGCAATGCCCTCGGTCGGCGGTCGCGGATGACCGCGCAGGAGCTTCTTGCGCACGAGCCACGACGTCGAGCGCGGGCCGAAGCCCGCCACGGTGCGCGGGCGCGTCGGATCGGGGTCTAGCACGTTCGGCTGGAGCTTGCCGTCGCCGCCGACGCCGACGCCGACGCCGAGTGGATTGTCGGGGAATCCGAGACCGCCGAACGCGCGCTCGTAGATGATCGGCATCGTGTCGAAAGGCCGCGGCTTGGCACCGGCCGCGTCGCGATCACCGACGATCGCGAGCCGTTTGTCGAGGACGGGCACGCGGTCGTCGACCAGGGCGAGGCGCACCGTCGTGCGCTCCACCTTCGTGCCGGGGGGGGCGTGGGCACGGCCGACGAACAGAACGTCGGCGCGCTCCAGGTGCGGGCTCAGGTCCGAGCTCACACGCACCGAGCGCATGGGGTTCTTCGCGGTGTGGACGTCGGCCGCGACCATCTCGACGGCCGGCGCCAGGACCATCTCGCCGTCGGGGACGAAGCCCAGCGTCGCCTTGCAGATCACGGTGACGCGGAGCGATCCGCGCCACCGAGAAAGCACCGTCGCGGCCGCGAGATCGCTCGCTTGACCCACCAGTACGAAAGGGATCATCGGAGCCCCGATTTTCTCTGCGGGCGGGTGCCGTGGCAAGCGTCACGAGAGCATCCGCCGACAATCGCGGCATCGCGTCACGAGTCGCCCAGATCGCCTCAGCCCAGGTGAACTTCCTTGCCGTTGATCGAGACGACTTCCTGGCTCGTGACCGACGCGCGCTTCGAGCGATTGCTCCACTCGCCATGCACGACCATGTCGCTGTCGCCGACATGGACGCTGAGGAGCGACCTCACCCGGGTCATCACGCTGCCGAATGCCTCGGTGGCCTTGTCGGCGAGCACCTCGAGGCGCTTGGTCTTGATGTCGATCTGCCTGCCGTGGACCATCACGCCGTGCTCGCCGTGCAGCTCGAGCGAGCCGCCATCGGCGCGCACCTCGACGTCGCCGCGGAAGTGGAGCGCCGTCTGCCCGGTGCTCTCGATGACGCCGATGACGAAGTACCGGCTCTCGGCGCCCGTCCCCTGGCCGATCACGAGCAAGGTGTCGCCTTCGGCGGGTGCGAACGGAAAAGCGAGCGCGAGCCGAGGGTTCACGCGCTCGCCCGTGGGCAGCTCGGCCTCGAGCGTGGCGGCACCGATGCGGGTCACCGTTGCCGGGCCGAGGTATCGGCCGCCGAGTGCCTCGCGGCCGTCCGGGCCCACGAAAGCGTGCGAACCCACGAAAGCCTGCGAACCCACGAAAGAGAGTACCGCGGACATCGTCTGCTCCGGTTCGCCGCGGCCGGAAGCTTCCGGCACACGGCACGACAGCATCGCGGAGCTCGGAGGGGGGCGCAAGCGCTGCCCATGTCGCCTGCGGCGCGCCGCATGCCGGAACCGGAAGAGTGGACGCGACGCGACCGCGGGGCCTAGTCGATGCTTCATCATGGCGAAGACGGTCCAGACGCGAGGCCCCGACATCGACGACCTGACCGCGGCCGCCCTCTCCGAGCTCACGGGCGCGACCGTGCTCCACTGCATGGGCAAGCAGCCCTGCCCGCCGTCGCTCGGCCGCGATCTCGCGCAGGCCCTCGACCTGCCCGAGGCCGTGCGATCCGATCTGTGGTCCGTCCTCGAGCCGAACCTCGGCGCGATCAACACGCCGCACACCGCCCAGGCGGTCGACGCGTTCTGCGCTCAGCACAGCATCGATCCGCGGGCGATCACACCGGTCATCGGGGCGTGCCGCTTCCTCTTCCACCGCGGCGCCGAGCGGAACGTGGCGCCGAGCCTCATCGAGCAAGACGTTCGCCAGCTGCTCGCAGACAACAAGCCGAGCGAGGCGGCGCTCCAGGCCGTCATCGACGCCGTATTGCCCTGCTACGAGCGCGCGGCGACAAAGCTGCGGCTCAAGGCGATCTACGAGGCGTTGACCGACCACGGCCGCGTCATCACCGACGTGAAATGGCGCGTCGACAACGTGAGCCACGCCAACACCGGCGAGTCGATCCACGTACCGGTCACGATGCTCACGCTCCGCTATCGCGAAGGCGACCAGAGCGGCCAGATGACCGTGCAGATCCTCCCCGACGAGCTGCGGAAGCTCCACCAGGCGTGCGAGCAAGCCCTGCGCTGAGTCGCGCCTCGCGTCACCCGGGGGAAGAGTGGGGAAGAGCCTTTCAAACCTGACGTCCGATCAGACCAAGGAGCCCGATGAGCCAGCGCAACCGTATCCTCCAGCCTGACTTTCTTGCCCATCCCCCAGCGCGTCGTCTCGTCGAGTCGACGCCGCTGTTCGCCGACGCGGCGAACCCACGCCACCTGATCGTGTTCCGTCGAATCATCGAGCATGCGGTGGTCGAAGGCCGGTGGGCGGGCCACATGGCCCTGACGTCATGAATGCGCCTGCCTCGTCACGCCGGGCACACGAATGGGAGGTACCTCATGTCGACGCGATTCTCGGTTTCCGTATCGAAGTGCTACAGCCTTCTCGTCGCTGCCGACCGGGGACAGGGCTGCAACGACTTTCGCGAGGCGATTCGCCGGGCAACCCTCGTCCGAGGCCCGGATGGAGAGATCGATGCCGTCACGTGGACCTCTCGCTCTGCCGAGGCGCCCGGCGAGCACGCGCGCATAGGGAAGAACATCGGGCGGATCGCTCGTCGCGCGATCGCTGGGATCCCGCGTCACGTCTTTGGCCCGGACCTCGACGACCGTGCACCGCGGGACATCAACTGATCTTCTTCGCCATCGCTGCCACGCTCGGTCTCACGAGCTGCGGGCCGGGGGGCCGACGCGGGGCCGACGCGGGGCCGACGCGCCGCCACCACCACCAGCGCTCTCGGCGTTGTCGCCGGTGGGCGACATGCATCGCCCACGAGCTGCTCCACGCCATGAGCTGGCAGAGCGGGCTCCATGCCACGCATTCGCAGCCCGCGTCCGCGACCGAAGAGGAAGCGAGTGGGGATTTTGAACCGTGAAAGTAGTCCGAAGGCTACTTGAACCACTTTCACGGTTCAAAATCCCTGCTCGCTGTGCAGCATCCCGTCGATGCGCGCCGCCGAAAGGAGCGCTCCCCCGCCTTGCCGATCGTCGAGCGGCCGGCGCGCCTCGCGCTCGGCCCGCTGGAGAAAGCTGCGCGCGGTCGCCAGGCCGTCGCCCGGCAGCAACGAGACGGACGG
>Ga0105046_10012095_pt1 | contig 13385 bp, 20 predicted proteins | sample MAT03_FD_78385 | JGI IMG/M metagenome (GOLD analysis project Ga0105046, IMG submission 78385) | Freshwater microbial communities from Lake Fryxell liftoff mats and glacier meltwater in Antarctica - MAT-03 (megahit assembly) | ecosystem: Environmental > Aquatic > Freshwater > Ice > Liftoff... | reverse complement strand
GGTAGATTCAGCAAGTTTTTGTTGAATGTTTGTGCGTGAGGCATGGATCTCGTCTCGTTCACGCAACAATGTAGTAAGCAGAGTTGGTTTAAATAAATCATCTAATTCTTTTTTGAAATCGGGATGGTCAAGTGTAGTACCCTTTCCCTTTAATCGTTCAATAGCCTCCTGTCGTTTCTCTTCTTCAATATTAACTTTTGTTTCATTCTGTTTTGCTCTAAAATTTGTGTTACCTAATGTTTCTTCGTATCTATTATTTCGCTCCCATGCGTCGCTTACTGCAATACGTTGAACGCCTATCTCTCCTTCTATAGCGGGGAGAGCAGCGTCTTCTACTTTCTCGGCTTGCACCACGACAGGGCTATCAGGACGTGTAGGGACACCTCTAAGGGTAGGACCTGCGGAAGGGGAGGGGGCCGAAGGCTTATTAGTCATGGCATCGTAAACAAGGAGGCCAGCAACTACCGGGACAATCAGTAAGGGGCCGGTTACGGCAACGGCGGTGGCTGTGACCACAATCGCTGCTAAACCCGCTGCTGTTTTGATTCCTTCTTTATTGGCTTTGACGGCTTGTTGGAGAGATTTGAAGACGTGCCCTCTGTGTGAACCTTCTTTCACACCTTCGTCAGGTTGTGGGAAAACAGGAGAGGTAGCACCTCTTACTCCGCTGGAAGACATAGGATTAGTTCCGTCTGGCATAGCTGACTCCATTTAACGATAAGAGTGCATATGACATGCCATCTAAATGTATTAGGGCTTGAAGAATTAAGTAGGTGCTAGAGGATTCCGAAGCACTCTTTATTAACTAGGTATGGTGATAATCCGTTTAGAGTAAGAATGCTGCAGGATCTCGTGTATTATTTAGGGTGTAGATTTGATGTTGGTGGAGAAAAGCTTAGAGACTCTTACTGCAATTTATATGCCAAGCACGTTATGGCGGCTATTTAAACGTGATCTTAACTTTCAGGAATAGTCTTTTTATTCTCATTTTCTGGGAAACCTTCAGGATCTTGCTTAGTCTCTACATCTGGCTGCGAGGTTTCATGCCCTATTTGATCGAGATGGCGCATAAAGGCTTCGAATTCTTCGCGGTCACGACGGGTTTGTGCCCTGATGGCTTTTATTCGTTCAAGCTTGCGAAGAGTCTCAGCATCCATCACAGCTTTTTTGGCCGCTATATTAGCTTCTAATTGCTTTTCGCGTAGCGCGTTGACTTCGTCGATGTGTGTTTTTTCTCTTTGAAGAATTTCTACAATTTCTGATTTTCTCAATTCAAGGGCATGAATTTCCTGATTTAATTTTTGAATAAGGGGTTGTCTTTGGTTGTAATCAAGATAGGTAGCCTCAAGTTGCTTAAGGTTGTCTGCAAGTTGGCTTTCTTTTGTCTCAGCTTCTTCTACATTTTGAGGCTTTATAGTTCGCAAAGTCCCTATTGTTTCTTCAAATGCGATAACTTTTTGTCGCGCTCTTTCTAAACTTTTTTCACATTCAACTTTTTGTTCTTTGCTTTCGGGTATTCAATGATCGATTGAAAGGCCTTCATACATTTTTTCATAATAATATGTTGTATCGACGCTTTTTAAGGTAATACCGTGTTTTTGATCGAATGCTTCCAGTTGAGCGGCAGCGTCCTCAACTTTTTGTTGATTGCGAGCATGCTCGGCGTTGATTGTATTTCGTTCACGTAATAATTTACCGAGTTTTTGGTGAAATAAAGCTTCTAATTCCTTTTTGAAATGATCAGACCATTAAGGGCGTGCCCTTTTTATTTGATTGAAGGGCCCTGTTAAAAAAGTCTTAGAGAAGACTGTCTTCTCTGGCCTTACTACCTGCTCTGCTCTTAAAAACTTAAAAAGATTTCTTTAAAATAAAGCTCCTTATTTCACCATCCGTGACAAGTTGATCACACTCATCGAAAAAGAAGATAAACAACACCCCCTTTCCGACCAGGAACTGTCTCAGCAAATCAAAGCGTAAGGCATCCCTTGTGCCCGTCGCACCATCGCCAAATACCGTGCCCTCCTCAACATCTGTAACGCCTACCAACGCCGCATCTATTAGCTGCGATAAATGTCCTTGCACTCTCCTTGTAATGAACACGCACAGTGTCGCTTAATACTATCTCATTGTGGACTAATCCCCTAATAATGAGTAGGATATAGAAATGATGAGTAATTGAGTTTACACTCATTTACTCAAAAAATCATATTTGATAGAATAAATTTATAAAAGGAGAGGATATGACACATAGAATGAATATAGACTTCCCATCAGACGACTATACCTATTTAAAAATGATTTGTGCTGAGAAAGGAGTTACTATAAAAGATTTTGTTGTTCCATTAATTTTAAGAGCTATGGAAGAAGAAGAAGATGCTTTCTTGGCTAGAAAGGCTCAACAACGCTTAAAAAACTTAGATAATACCGATTTAATCTCAATTGAAGATGCATTTAAAGAAGCGGGCTGGGATGTCAAAGATATATAAAGTTCTTTTTGAAAAGAAATATGCAAAAGATCTGAAGCATATTCACCCTAGTTATCATAAAGCAATTATGGAAATAACTTTTTCTCTTGGAGAAAATCCAAGGCCAGATGGTTATATTAAGCTTATTGGCTTAAACAATCTATTTAGAATCCGAATCGGCCCCTATAGAATTATTTACACCGTCGAAGACGATAGGCTCATTGTATTGGTTTTGGAAATCGGGGATAGAAAAGACGTCTATAAAAAATATTGATATTACAATTTAAGCAAGTTAACTTTGGACACATTTATCTGACAAGTAAACGAAATCGAATGAGGCATTAGCAAAAGAGAATTAAGAGGGCTGTTCTTTATCTCCAATATCCCTATCCTATTCTCTCTTTTTTTAGCGTCTTATCGTACAAGGCCTAACGAAATTAAAATCCAAAAGAAAGGAATTACGCGGTGAGTTGTTTTTTTAAATTTAATGGTTTTCAACATTTGGTTTTATTTAGTGTTTTCCGCGCTTTTCCGCTGGCAATTGTAACTCTCTCTCGCACGATTTCATCTCAAAAAAACTTGCTTAATGGTTTTTTGAAATGTTGACAACATGTTTTTCAGACGCTAACTTAAATTATCAGTTGTGGCTGATGAATTTAAAACTTTTTAACGCGAGGTTTAATGAAGTTGTATCTTAAGGGAATATTTTTTCTAATCTGTTTGTTTTCTTCTACGAATCATTTAGCAGCAGATGTTAGCGATTCTCATGCTATAGAATATCAAACAAAATTATATTTTGATAACCACAATCTAGAAATAGCGGATAATATTATTTATATTTATTTAGAAAATAATTTAATCGAAACAAAAGTCATACGAACTGATCAGCAAGGGCTTTATATTTTTGAGAATGATATAGTTGATTGTGGACTCGGGGGCGAAAAAGAGTGGAAATGTCCTTACTGTTTTCACTGGTGGCCAATTGGTCAGAAATGCGCAAATCCTAAATGCCCAACTAACAAATGGTAAGAGAAAACCAAAAGAAGGTTCTAAAAAAAAGAGCCTTTAATTTTTTAGTAAACCCGTTAAGTTTTGTTTTATGTGGTTTGCTTATTGCAGCTCTGGTTTGGAATTACAGCCAGAGCGAAACAACTTTGCTGAAGTACCAAGATCAACAAGGGACAACACATACACTCAATCTTTCAGTTAGAGACAGGACGAGGCTTACCGGGCTCATGCAAAAATTATTTGCTCAAGGCAGCTTTGCGTACCCTCTTTTAGGAACTAAACCTCTTTCGTGGGAAACGTATCAAAATCCATTCCCCCTGTCTAGTTGGACAAATTTTTATGATGCATTTTCGGAACATAGCCGTACGCTTCGTTATGGTTGGCAAACGTGGGAGAAATACCAGCATTTATTTCCGTCAGCTCCTCTATGGATAGAAAGCCCCGAGTGTTATCCCGGTGCAATTTCAATCTTCATTGTCAATCAAGATTACTTCAACAATGTAGTGAAGCAGAATAAAGAAGAGTTTGAAACAGTCCTCGGCCGAGAGATCAAAGACGGCTCCCAGCTATTAGAGGAAGCAAAAAATCACTCTCTTACGTCTGAAGTATTACAGGGACACCAAGGGCTTATTGGAACTGTGTTGGGTTATGGAAGAAATAATTCTTGGAAATTTCTTGAAGGCTGCGAAAATCGCATGGCGATTGGTTGTGTGTGGGGAGAAGAAGAGGAGAGTGTTTTTGCGGAAGAAGTTACATCCTCAGACATTCCATTGACCGAATATTATTTATCCCTCTATTCCTGCCCTAGTTTCGCAGGAGATGCTGATTCAGAAGAATCCCTAGCGCTTAAAAAAGAATATATTCTCACCAGACTGAGAGTACTGGATTACTACAAGGAAAAAGATTTTTTAGAAGCTACACTTAGCCTTCTTGCAGGATATCGTCTTCCGAATCATTCGAAAGAGTAATCCCACGGTTCGGAATTCAAATATGAGTAGCTTCCAAGTTGGCTAGACATCTGTTAAGCTTTTTACAGATGAGATTCCTATTTTATTTAGTTTTTTGTTTCTTCTGCTTCAGTTTCCACAATGGAAAGGCTGCATTAATGAAATGCTCTATTTTCACAGAGCAAAATCAAGACGAAATTGATGAAACGATCTTTGTAGATTCATCCCAAATTTTTTTGGTAGATCAGAGCCTATTCATTCTATTAGATAACGAAATGATTCCAGTTAAAAAGCTATGTGGCGATTACAGAGGGGCTTTTATCGAAGTTGAAGGCTGTATTGGTTATTGGGTGTGCCTAGTGTGCTCCAATCGCAATGAATTATGGGATTATCCTTTTTGCCAACATTGTCCATATGTATGTCCCAAATAAATAAAAATAGCCGCCAACCTTGGAATTTACACAGACGGTTTGTCATGAGTGTTACGCCCACAGTCTTTCTTTTATCTATGGCGGCTTTTGCAGATGACGATACATACACCCAACACACCGAAAATATTCTAAACTCTATGCCTAGCGAAGATGGGCAGGATTTGGAAAGCTTATTTCGGTATTGCAGGAGCTAAAAAGACGCTCAAGATAGGTTCGTAAGTGCAATAAATTGTGGGAACTCCGCTTCGCCTCGTTCCCATTGCTATTGAAGGGGGAAATAAACGTTAATTGGTTAACAGGCTAATTGAGGGAATTTACACAAGATTTAGGACTCGACTACGAAAGGCGGTTTCTGCCGTCTAACGCCTTCGACACGAAGGGAAGTATCGCGTGTAGGGACAGGAGCGGGTTCCGGTGAGGGAGGTTCCTGCCCTTCACGTGGGGAAAGATAAATGACGATACAAACGGCTGGGATGATTAAAAGAGGAGCAAAAGTGGCGATAATGGCGCCGGCAAGCATACAGAGGATAACCGCGATAATTTCTGATCTGGCTGTAGTGTCGGGGGGTTGGGGTGGAGGGGGAACGTGTTGCGCAGTAAGTATAGGACCCCTATTTACTATTGTCATTAAGTCTTCACCTCAATTTTATCGATTTAACATTATTATAACAAATTTTAATATGTTTAGCAATATAAAGACCATTCGCCTTTTTTGTGAGGGCATAATCAGGTTTAATGGCTAAAATTCTTTATTTTCGTTCTTTTTTTAATCCCCAAGAAGCGCAAGCTCTTCCAGCGGTTGCGGTTTATTATGAATGGGTTATAGCGGCACCGTGTCTTCTTCCCCTTTTGCAACAGAAAGGGGCCATTTAAAGTTTGGGACGTCGGATCTGCCGTGGAACGATTTTACAAGGCCCATCCTCTCCTCTTTTTTAAAGCTGCTTAAAATTCAAAAGGTCAAGTTGGAGTAAAAATGACCTGTAGTTTGCTGAGCAAGAGGCGTGGTTGGCTCAGGAAGGGGTAGGAATGCTCCTTCATGTGAAGGTAGATGAGATCGCAGAGCTTGAGGGTTGGAAAAACGAAGTTCCCTTTGAGCTGTATTGCGATTCTTTAGTGCCTCAAGATTATCAGACCCTTAAAGAACTCGTACTTCAGGCTAAGCTGCTCTGCAATGTACATGAAGCTTTTGATTAGAATACCTTACCTGTTGAAGGAGTCGTTTGGGAACCTGATCTTCACTCCCCTTCCTTGATTAATCCTCCTGATTTTCTTTCTCAACCTGCTGAAGCTGTTAAAATGGCTTTAGCAGCGGAAAAAAAAGCTTGTTTCTCCGAAGGAGGCTAAAGTGAAGAAAGACAAGGCGCCGGTAGTGGAAATTACCATGTAGGAAACTGAGGTCGAGGCCGCTCCCGCTGCTAAAGCACGCAAACCTCGAAAATCTAAAGCACCCAAGGACGATGTAGCTCAGAGAGTTCACAGGCGATTCCAGCGACCAAAGGAAGGTCGATACGTCTGCTATTGTCTTGGATGAAGCGCCCTTGGAAAAAACGGTAAAAGATACCTTAGGGAAAATAGAGCCCCAAACCCCTCCATCTTCTCAGATCGCTCAAAATCAACAAGGTCCGCGTAAAATCCGTATTTTAGATATGACGCCCTATTCACACTAAATTGAAAAAATGTTTTAATAGCTGGGGGAGGGTTTTAACATGACATTTACTCTTATAGTTCTACTTGCGGCTGTCTTTTTGGCTGGCTGGGCGGTGGGCCTTTACAACCATTTAGTCAAACTACGCGGGCAGGTGAAAAACGCATGGGCACAAATTGATGTGCAGCTTCAGCGCCGGTATGACCTGATCCCGAATTTAATCGAGACTGTCAAAGGGTACATGAACTATGAAAAGGGAACGCTCGAAAGTGTGATTGCGGCGCGTTCAGCGGCTGTGGCTGCCAAAGAGCGGATTGGTGCAAATGGCGGGCCTACTGAAACATCATTGCAGCCTCTACTTGCAGCCGAAGGACAACTACGTGGCGCCTTAGCTAATGTTTTTGCTTTGGCTGAAAACTATCCTGACTTAAAGGCATCTGAAAACATGCGTGTGCTTCAAGAGGAGCTCAGCTCGACAGAAAACAAAATTGCCTTTGCAAGACAGGCTTACAACGATCAAGCCATGGTCTACAACATTGCCCAACAACAATTTCCTGCCGTGATGTTTGCCAAAATGTTGGGCCACTCCCCTGCTGACCTTTACGAGGTCTCTGATGTGGAAGCCAAAAAGCCTGTTAAAGTAGCTTTCTAAATGAACTTTTGGGACGCGCAAGCTTATTCAAAAAGAATGACCTTTATTTATGTTCTTCTTTTTGCATTTTTAACGCTCGCGACAGCCGTCGGATCTGAGTATGGGTTTCGTCTTCTCTTAGATGACGATTACGCAGGTCAGATCCCTTGGGTGGCTATCGGCTTTTTATCCCTTTCGTTGGGAGTGGCGGGCTATCATTACGCCATGTTTCGGCAACAAGGAGGCGCTTTTGTGGCACGTGCCGCCGGTGCTCTCCCAGTCCCTCGTGATCCAAGCGATCTTAAATTACGACAACTTCGCAATATCGTAGAAGAGACAGCCGTAGCTTCTTCTCTTCCTATTCCTGAAATTTTTGTCCTGGATAACACTAGTATCAATGCATTTGCAGCAGGTCTTAGTAATGATAAAGCGGCAGTCACAGTGACCACGGGGACGTTAAATCTCTTGAATCGTGATGAGTTGCAAGGTGTGATTGCACATGAAATGGGACATATCGCAAATCAAGATATGAAAATTGCTACACGTCTGGGTGTACTTGTGGCAGGGTTTTTTGTGATTATTGTCCTCGCGCTGCGTGTTTTACAATTTGTTCCACGCGGTCGGGATAATCGCGCGAATGCGAGTGTACTGGCCGCCTTTATTCTTATGATTGCCGGCTTCATCGCGTGGTTCGGCGGATCTCTTCTCCAAGCGTTTGTCAGTCGACAACGGGAATATCTGGCTGATGCCAGTTCCGTCCAATACACCCGCAATCCCGAAGGCCTCATACGTGCCCTTCAAAAAATCGAAAAAGAATCTCTCCAATCACAACCCATGCCCAAACAAACCATGGCTTATAGCCATCTCTACTTTTCTTCCGGTTCCCTTCTCGGAAATCTATGGGCTACTCACCCCCCTCTCGACGAGCGCATCGCACGTATCCGTAGCATGATGTAGCTTTTTCTCTTGAAATCGATATTTCACGTCACCAAATCAGGTTTTCTTGATTTGGTGACGTGAAAATGATATGGTAAATTTATCACCAAATACGGAATTTAAAATACGGCATACATTTATAGGCAGGAAAAGAGAGCTTCAAATGCTCGGTGAACTCTTTAAAAAGAAATCAGCCAGTCTCGTTGTTATTCGTGGAAGGCGTCGTATTGGAAAAAGCCGCTTAGATCAGGAATTTGCTCAAAAAAACCCCATTATGTTTTCTCTGGGCTTCCTCCCACAAGTGCTATTTCAGCTGCAGATCAAAGAGAAGAATTTGCACGTCAATTACAACGAGAAATGAAAATACCTCTCCCAAGATCGGATGATTGGGGAGATTTATTTTGGCATTTATCACAGCATGCTCAAAAAGGAAAAACAGTCCTTGTTTTAGATGAAATTAGCTGGATGGGTTCAAAAGACCCTACATTTGTTGCAAAACTCAAAACGGCTTGGGACCTTTATTTCAAAAACAATCCTCAATTAGTCCTTATCTTATGCGGATCGATTTCAAGTTGGATTGAAAAAAACATCCTTAGCAGTACAGGATTTATGGGAAGAATCTCTCTAGATATTATTCTAGAAGAGCTCCCGTTATATGAATGCAATGAATTTTGGAACAGGGAATAAGATAGAGTTTCAGCTTTTGATAAATTGAAAGTGCTTTCTGTAATGGGAGGTGTACCACGTTACCTTGAAGAAATTTTGCCTAGTCAAAGTGCCGAGAGCAATATTCAAGGGTTATGTTTTCAAAAAGAAGGTCTTCTCTTTTGTGAATTTGAAAGAATTTTTTCCGATTTGTTTTCGAATCGAAGTGCTATTTACAAAACTATAGTTGAAAGACTTGCTGAAGGCCCCTTTGAACTTAAAGATATTTATACAGCTTTAAAGGTGGAAAAAAACACCTTAGTTTCTCACTACGTGGAAGATCTTGTCACTGCGGGATTTGTTTCTAGGGATTTTACTTGGCATCTTAAAACAGGTATTGATTCAAAATTAAGTCATTATCGACTTCAAGATAATTATTTAAGATTTTATCTTAAATATATTGAATCAAATAAGAAGAACATTGAAAAGCAAGGCTTAAAACTGCTACCTCAATGGCAATCGGCTTTAGGATTGTAGTTTGAAAATCTTGTACTTGGCAACCGCAAGACAGTACAAAAAATTCTGGGTATCGATCCTTCTGAAATTGTGAATGACAATCCGTTTTTTCAACGTAAAGCAAACGATCAACAAGGATGCCAAATTGATTACATGATCCAAACCAAATTTGGAACCTGCCATCTATGTGAAATCAAATTCAATAGTCAAGAAATTACACAAAACGTTATTGATGAAGTCAAACTTAAAATTCGCAACTTAGCTTTTCCTAAGAATATGTCGATAAGACCTGTCTTAATTCATATAAATGGTGTAGATGGATCTGTCTTAGAAAGTAATTTTTTTCCTCAATTATCGATTTTAAAGATCTTCTACATAAACAATGAATACAAAAACTTATTTCCAATAAGCAAATTGCCTATCCCTAATTTGCAAATTGATTGGCTTGAATTTGAAAATAGAAGGCAAATTCGGTAGGCGTTTGCACGAGAGAATCGAAAGAACCTTCTTCAATAAGCCTTCCTTCTCTAAACATCAAAATGCGTTTAGCCATTTTGACAGAGCCTAAACGATGCGTAATAAAGAGCGCTGTTTTATCTGCGGCTTTAGTAGCAAAAGCTTCAAATATTTCGCATTCACTAATAGGATCAAGTGAAGCTGTAGGTTCATCTAGAATAAGTAACGGCACATCACGTAGAAAAGCGCGCGCTATTGCAAGACGTTGCCACTCCCCTCCTGATAATGCTGTTCCTCCAAATTCTTTTCCTAAAAGCGTGTTAAGCTTTTGTGGTAAACGTAAAAGGATAGAGGTGAATTTCCCTTTCTCTACTGCTTTATGAACTTGTTCGGCACTAGCAAAGGGGCGGCTTAAAATAATGTTTTCTTCCACACTAAAATGATAACGCGCAAAATCTTGGAAGACACCTGTGATTGTTTTTCGCCATGTTTTTAGATCGTAACTGTGTAAATCTTCATGATCAATCCAAATTTTCCCCGTAGAAGGTTTATAGAAACCTAAGAGTAATTTAACAAGCGTCGTTTTTCCTGCCCCATTATCCGCTACAATGGCTAGTTTTTCCCCTTTCCTAATAGAAAAACTCACATTTGAAAGAGCGACTCTTCCATCTGGGTAGTGAAACGATACATTGTCAAAGCGAAGTTCTTTAAAATGAGGAATGCTTTTTACAAAAGTTTTTTGCGCTGGTTTTGTGCTAAGAAAAACTTTCAGCTTCTCAAAAAATAAGAGAATAGGTGTCATCATCCCAAGATAAGTGACTGCACTACACATTTGAGGTTAAATGAATAAAAAACCTTGCAGGATCACCATCAAGCCTCCCATGTCTAAAGCTTTTTCTTTAGCTTGAGCACGCATGAATCCAAAAATAGGAATGTTCAATAAAACCGTAAGAGATGAAAGGAAAATAGCTTGATAGGAACTCCGCCACCGTTCTTTTAAAGACTTTTGGCGAATAGAAGAACTGGCTTCTTGATACTTTCTAACTAAATATTCACCAAAACCGAAAAGTTGAGATTCTTTGGCATATTGGGCATCAAGGGGTATGGAAGACAACCACGCTAATTTTCGATATTCGCGATTGCGAAAAAGCATTTGGTCCCAAGCGAATTTTTCAAAGCGCATCGTGGAAATAGCATGCGGGATGGCGGCGAGAATAACTGCCGCTCCTACCCATAATTCAATTCCGCTTAGAACAAACTAAATCGAGGCAATTGATAAAAGATTTTTTCCTAATCCTGTCCCTATAAACACTAAATTCAAAGGGCGTCTTGAAACTTCAGCTTTTAAAAAAGAAATTTCATCGTAAAAGACAGGATTCTCAAAATGCTCTAAACCTTCAATCTAGTTCGTTTTTTCCATCAATGCAATGTGGCAATGTGCGAGGATTTTTTCATTGAGTTGTAAGCGCAAAATAGCGACTACTGGACCTGTCACGATCTCGGCAAGAAATAGTCCTCCCCATAAACCTATTAATATGAAGGGAAATTCATGGTTTTCTATAACCCAATCTATAATACCTCGTATAACATACAAAGAAAGACCAGGAATGAATCCTTGCATCAAGACAATCAACATCAAAGCTAGAAAGCCTAAAGGAGAGGCTAAAAAAACTTGCCGAAATGCCCAGACAAAGGTTTGCGAAGCCTTTATTATTTTCATAAAAAATGGGGAAGCAGATGTCGTTTAATGATCTCATAATTAAACTTCATTTGCTTCCTCGGGCATTCATTAGAAATAATGGGCTATGGAATTCCATACAGAATGCGCGGTTTGCCAGATTTCTGTTTGGAGGTTGATAAGAGCCGCTTTAATGACGATAGTGATTTGGACTGTAGCTTGGGCAGCGGGAACGAGCAGGCCATCGAAGATGGCTTTGGCAATAGAGCTAGTTTTGGCGGATAGGTACATTAGGGCAGTGTTTAAGGGATTGATCATATAAGATTTAAGAAAAGCCCCAGCACTGGTGAGGAAGGCGGAGATATGTTGAATGGCAGGTATAAGGATCTGATTGAATATGAAGGAAGCTATTTGTATGGTCATACGCGCTAGTTCTTGAATGAGTGGGGCTAAGTTCTGCCTAGCAGAAGAGAGGACACGGCCGATAGTTTGAAGCGTAGGCTGTAAATAGTTCCAAAGAGGGGTCAGCAGATGTTCAAAAACCCATTGGGCAGATTGCGCAACTTTTTGGGCGACCGCCGCTCCTAGTTGTTTTAAAGATTGCGCAAGAGAAACGATGTTGTTGCGTATGGTTTGGAGAATAGGAAGAAGAGATTGATTCCAGAAGGGAATGATGACAGTTTGAATGAAGGATTGGATGGATTGGGCGATTTGGGTCATCACTTGGCTGAAAGAGTTTGCAAGGGCAACGATTCTGTTTCCTATTTCTTTGATTGCTGGCAGGAGGGTCTGCTGCCAGAAGGGTGTGATCACATGCTGAAAGACCCATTGCGCTTTTTCGGCTATTTTCATGCCAAGTTGTGTGAGGAAAGTTCGCACGTTCTGTAGCGTATTTCCCATTCTTTGTAATAGAGGTAGAAGCGTCTGATCCCAAAGTCTAAGCACGTGTTCGAAAATAGTTTTTGCAAGATTAGCAATATGATTCCCGATCGTTTGAAGTGCAGCTCCAATCTTGGTGATCGCAATGTTCAGCCATTTAACAGCCGTTTGCTTAGCAGGCAGGATGACGTGTCTCCAAAGGGGTTCCAGGAGGTTTTGAAAGACCCAGTGAGACACCCATTTCAATTTTTCAGCTGTAACCTGTGCGATTTTCGGAAGAGATAAAAGAATGTATCGAGGGAGGGCGTAAAACAGGCCGTAAACGGGTACGGCTCCGGCAACAAAAACCTTCATGCCTAATTGTTTAGTTGAACTCCCGATTTTTGTTAACATGGCAGATCCTGTTTTATCTCCAAATGCCAAAAAGCTTCGTCCTTGCAAGTGGAGCGTTGTTCCATAAAGCATCAATGTATATATAGCGCCAAAAGTGATGGTTGCAATTACAGCTATTTTTGTTTTTAAGGAGTGCTGTTCTGCAGAGTGGATAAGAGCAATACCATTACCGATAGTCAAACGATAGGGGTTTTTGACATAAACGTCGTAAAGCGCCGCCATTGGAACTGTGCCGAGTTTGAGGAATGGAGAGCTATTATTTTGCCAAACGCGTTGAGCAGTTGATAAGGCGAGTGGATTGAAAGAAAAGTTAGCCGCCATGGCAATTCCTCGATTTTGCTTTAATAATCAAGCAGACAGTATAACCCAAAAAATAGGGCGTAGTCAAATCTTTTAAACTTCTCTTCCAGCAAATCGCTCAGATGGGACAAGTGATCATGACCGCCACCAAACCCCTCATGTCCCTTCCTTTACATACGATTCCCTGTAACTTCTCAATAAGTCGGGAAGGAGTCAATCAGTAGCCTTTTGAATTAAGTCTTCCAAAAAGAAGTGGCAGATGAGCTAGATGGGTTAAGCTTAAAGAAAAAGGCTTACCCAGTTTCATGGGCGTGCAACCCTTCGGCTACGCTCCCTTATAATAGCTGCAAGTGGTGGTATAATTCCAATATTTCCTACACGATCCTGTAGGTACCTCCAAAATGAGACCCCTAGCTTGCGACAAGTTTTCTTAAGACTTGTAAATGTATCGCGAG
>Ga0105046_10012094_pt1 | contig 13385 bp, 11 predicted proteins | sample MAT03_FD_78385 | JGI IMG/M metagenome (GOLD analysis project Ga0105046, IMG submission 78385) | Freshwater microbial communities from Lake Fryxell liftoff mats and glacier meltwater in Antarctica - MAT-03 (megahit assembly) | ecosystem: Environmental > Aquatic > Freshwater > Ice > Liftoff... | reverse complement strand
TAGGACATGCCAGCGTCATTCCCGCGCAGGCGGGAATGACGCTGGCACCTATCGAGCAGATGGATTCCCGCCTGCGCGGGAATGACAGGGAGGCGTCCTATTGATCATGGCTACCGCTATAACTCTAAAGTACTGGTCAGTCTGCAATGATTGAAGTTGTCAACTCACAACTTCCCAAGATTACAGCTCAGAAGCTGAAACGTTACCCAATTACAGTGCAAAGATTTGAAATTGGTATCTTATGAGTTCTGTTTGGCGATCGCTTCCCATCTTCAACCGTACCGCCCTGCTGCTCGCTAGCTGGACGCTGAGCGCTGCCTTAGTAAGCTGCGAGCGGACTACCACACAGCAATATCAGGCCTCTGCTGAAACCATCTACACCTGGCAGGTGGAGTATCAAGGCACTGGTGGTGGAGCCGGAGAACGCCCACCACGCATCGAAAAATTTGCCTCTTCTGCTCTAGTTAACGAGAATGGGCAACAGCCCGACGGTGCAGTCACGGGACCTGACGATCAGGGATTGTGGTGGGGAGCGTTGCCGCCCCGTCCTACAGTCAACCAGCTAGAAGCAAAACAGCGAAGCCAGGAAGTGATTGGGACTCCCAAGCTCCGAAAAAAGGTTGATTATTATGTGACGTTTCGGCTACCCGGAGGAGATAACCAGACGTTGCCCACGCGCTACGAGGTCTATCGCAAGGTGGTTCGAGCGTACAAAGACCGTATTCCTCTAGAGTTTACCCTCGATCCGGCTAAAAGCAGCGTACTTAAAGCCGACCCGACCCTGCCGCCGTTGCAATAACGCTGTGGCAAGGCTCCATCGGGAGAGGCCAGGTTGGTTTGTTAAGCGGCACGCGCCGCTTAACAAACCAATCGTGTTCTTTACCTGAGACGCTTGAGTGTTCAAGCGCGAAAACTCAAGTTTTAAGCTAGACCCTAGCGCCTTCTACTTCCGGGAGTTCGGCCAGATTCATCATTGCTGCCACCACGGGGACGAGAGTTGCCGGGGTCACAGCCCTCAGAGCCATTGCCGATGCCCTGGTTGCAATTCCGTCGTCGAGGGCGATCGCCCCGCTCATCATCGTCGTCATAGTCATAATCATCATCGCCATCGTCATCGTCATCGCCATCGTCATCGTCATTGTCATCGCCATCGTCGCTGTTGCCGTCCCAGCTATACCACTCGTCATCGCGATCGCGATCAACCACAACGATTGTTTCGCTGTTGTATTCTCTATAGGTAGAGATTTGCTGAATTACTTCGTAAACCGAGACACGACGCGTGCTAAGGCTAACTAATTGAATCAATGTTCCTGGTGTCGAGGTAAATACAGACGACAGGTTACGAGTGAAAACGGCGACGGTTTGGCTAATTAACGCGTAGCGACCAGACGCAAAAGAATCTGTGTAAACACAATTTCTCGATGGGTTGGGCAAGCCCTGCACCTGGAAGTGACGAGCGTTAATAGTTTGGGTATTTCTGAGGAACGTGACGCGGGTATTGTTGGTGGAGGTGTTGACCTGGGTGAAGTAATCGTAGGTGGTTGTTCGAGCATCAATGTTGCCATCGCGATCGCTATCCGCACCATAGACGGTACGAACAGTACCGTAGCTAGAAGACTGGTTAGGCAAAATTAGCGTTACAGCAGAATTGTTGGCCAACATTTCAAATTCACTGTAGCCAATGAGCTGATTTTCTAAGCTATAAAGCCTTACAACCACGCGATCGCCTACACTAGCACCCCGAATAAACTCGGCACGCTGGTTCATTCGATAGCGGAAGTCGCCCAGAAATTGCTCTGCCAAAAATTGGTTATTGCGGCGAGGCTTAAGCGAGACGCGAGCAATCACCTCAGGCAACGTCACCTGTGACTGACGAATAGCAAGGCTCAATCGACTGGCAACCGTCCGACGACTGTTGGTCGTGGTCGTGGTTGTGGTTGTAGAGGCTAGGTTGGTGCTACTAGTGACAACGGCAATCTGCTGATAGGTCTGCACCTGCTGCCATTCCACTGTCTGATTTCGGCGACCACCCTGAATGTCGTAGCGTATTTGCGACACCGCCCGCAGTTCTACATCCTCTAAGCCAACCCCGTCAAACCGCTGCGCCAATCCAGTTTGCAACTGACTAATCTGAATCACTTCAGAGGGCAAGGTAAGCCGTCCCCGCTCGTTACTGAACAACCGAGCACCCTGATTGGTGTAGATTGCCTGCCAAGCCCCGCCCCGCTGACGCGCAAATACTTGATAAACCGCATTAGCGTAGCTGGTCTGGGGCTTGTCTAACACCTCTAGTTGCAGCACCAGCGCCGTCACTTGGCGGCGGGCATTGGCAAGCCGACCCATCCGCAGAATGCCATCCCAATCTTGCTGCCGCTGGCTAATCTGGATGGGTGCTGGTACAGCCTGAGCGGATTGAGTATAGTCGCCAATAGGAACTGTGGGAATAGTGAGGGCGATCGCGCCTAGACACGCTAAACGAGTTAAAAATGTTCCGGATTTCGATTTAGCAGAGTTGGTCATAATTCTTATGCAGTGTGATTACGGTTTGACAAGAGGTGAACGACGAAGGACTGCTTGTTACTTGCTACAAAGCAGCCTTGGCAGACCGCACGAAGTTAAGGCAATCGTGAAAGGCGATCGCCTGTGACCTTCAATTGAGTGCCTTGACTCTTTTACTCGGAGTCAGGTTCCAATTCAGGTAGTCCTAAATTGGTAAGGATTTTTTGATGGGCGGGCAAAGCCCGCCCATCAAAAAATCCTTACCTCAATACCACTATCGGTTTCTAGAAAACTAGCAAATGTGAATTTGGGGAAATTCTTGAGCCTCAACAAAACTCGACGCGATCGTCGGACGCATTGACTTCTAATCTTGTCTAACGGGGATGAGCGCAATGAAAATGCGCCAAAACAGACAGAATAATTGTCAACAAACGTAGAGTATTGGTGAATACTTAATACCGTGCTTGTCTTAAAAGTGATGGGCGTGCGTCTCCGAGACGATTAAGATAGATTAAGAGCCACGTGTTTATATCTTCACATGATTCCAACCCTGCTTCAGTCTGCCGTAACGCCGCGCCTTAATTCTCCAACGCTTCACCGCCTTCCCAATGGCCTAACCATTGTGGCCGAGCGCATGCCGATTGACGCAGTCAATCTAAGCCTCTGGCTAGGAGTGGGGTCTTCTGTAGAGTCTGATGCCATCAATGGCATGGCTCATTATTTAGAGCACATGGTCTTTAAGGGAACATCTCGCTTACGAAGCGGCGAGTTTGAGCATTTGATTGAGCAGCGCGGTGCAGTGACGAATGCGTCAACTAGCCAAGATTACACGCACTACTACATCACTACAGCTCCCCAAGATTTTGCCGACCTTGCCCCTCACCAAATTGAGGTTGTCCTAAACGCATCTGTTCCAGATGAGGCATTTGAGCGAGAACGGCACGTCATTTTAGAAGAAATTCGTCGCGCCAATGATAGTCCTCAGCGGCGTACTTTCTATCGAGCTATGGATGTGGCCTTTGAGCGATCGCCCTACCGTCGCCCAGTGTTAGGCCCTAGCTCAGTGATTGAACATCTAACAGCGCAGCAGATGCGTGATTTTCATACGACCTGGTACCAACCCCAATCTATGACAGCGGTGGCGGTGGGCAATTTGCCAGTCGAGCAGTTGATTCAAATTGTGGCCGATGGCGTTGCTGACTCTCAGTCACGCCGCACTGATACTGTGCCCCAGCAACTCTCAGAACGGCTAGAGTCAGAGCCAGAAGCTCCCTTTACCGAAATCGTTCGCTATGAGCAGGTCGATGAGAGTCTGCAACAGGCTCGATTAGTTATGATGTGGCGCGTTCCGGGCATGGTGAATCTGTCACCGACCTACGCGTTGGATGTGGTGGCTTCCGTTCTGGCACAGGGGCGCACCGCTCGTTTAGTGCGCGATCTGCGGGAAGATCGGCAACTGGTGTCTGGCATTTCAGTGAGCAACATGACTTATACCCGCGAAGGCGTGTTTTATATTTCGGCTCAGTTGCCTGCGGAAAACCTGGAGACAGTAGAAGAGGCGATCGCCCAGCATATCCGCAGATTGCACACCGAACCCGTTACCGAGGCAGAAATTCAGCGGATTCGTACCCTCGTTGCCAACCGCTATGTGTTTGGTAATGAAACACCAGGCGATCGCGCTGGACTCTATGGCTACTACCAGGCGGTTGTGGGCGATTTAGAACCGGCGCTGCTCTACCCCACCCACATCCAATCAGTCGATGCGGCTGATCTACAGCTTGCAGCCCAACGCTATCTCTCACCTGATGCCTATGGGGTAGTCTCACTGAAGCCAGCGGCGTAGGGTTGGTGGTATTTCCACAGCAACCGTCCTGAGCTACTCCGACGCTTTCAAAAGTTGCCGACGTAGCTCCCGGAGCATCTTGCTAGTGCCTTCCTCAAATGCCTGTTGTACTAGGTTGGGAACCATTTCCACGATAGCTATATCAGGAAATGTCGGGCTATTCGGCGATTCACCATAGCCATCGGCTTGCAAGACGTAGATTTTGAGTTTTGTACTGTCGTATACCCAAACCTCTGGCACGCGTATAGCTGCATAAGCATCCAGCGTAGTTTTGGATGTTACATCTGACTCAATTGCCAAATCAGGAGGCGGATCAACAGTCATGTCTAGACGTTGGCGATCGCGCACATATGCTGAATTTTGAATATAAAAACACGTATCTGGTTCCAATCCAGCTTGCTTAGGCTTTTTGAAAGTTGTAGAACCGAAGTCTTCCCATGCTCGCTCTTGAGCATCTAGCAGAGCCGTTACAATGTAGCCGATAATGCGGTGAGGGCGTTCATGGAGTGGAAGCGGAGCCATGAGTTCTAAAGTATTGTCGCAGTAATTAATCCGAGGAATACGACGGTTGCTTCCCAATTCCTCTAGCAGGGCTTCATATTGCTTCCAAGAAACCTTTTCAATCAGCAAATGGCTCCCAGGAGATAAGGTTATGGTGTGGAGGGGAATGGTAGTGGGAATAGCCATAATTTTTGTTTTAGAAGAGCAATAATGCTAGTCCACACCTTGTAGTCTCACCGGAAATGGCTATTCTGTAGTCAGCTTGCACAAGAACTATTGGACTCTATCTAATTCAAAAACTATTGGACTCTATCTAATTTACGAACCTAATTATTCAATCTTACTGCTGGCGAATGGTAAGCTGCCAATCTCCATATTCAAACTATTAGACTGCTTGCATGAGTACTCTTGCGTGAGTGTGAACGGTTCCCTGCGAGGCTGGAAACGATTTATGCCAGATTATGCCAGAGATCTACTCCAAAAGAAGTGTAAGGTTTGCTAAGGATTACCAATTAATTAATCTGTAATCTTTTTTTGAAAGTGCTGCGCTCCGCGCAGCACTTTCAAAAAAAGATTAGGTTTTATTTTGTACGCAATCCTAAGTCATCTCTGGTATGAACCTTAAAATGCACCATTCAACTCTACTTATGTGGTTATGTGGAATTCCATTGCGGCACATATCAGCCAGGTGAGCGGCAAATCCTTTCAAGCCTCACATCAGCGCCCAGTGGGAGGTGGCAGTATCAATCGAGCCTATGCTCTTTCAGATGAAACCGGGCGCGCTTATTTTGTCAAGGTCAACGTAGCGAGTTGCATCGCTATGTTTGAGGCCGAAGCCTTGGGGTTGCAGCAGATTGCTGCCACGCAGACCATTCGGGTACCCCTACCGATTTGTTGGGGCACCACCGAGCAATCGGCTTACATCGTTCTGGAATGGCTAGATTTGGGCTACGGCACCCATAGAGCCTGGGCAGCAATGGGGGAGCAATTAGCCGCAATGCATCGAGTGAGCAGCACCCAAGGATTTGGCTGGGAACAGCACAATACAATTGGGTTAACTCCCCAGATCAATACATGGAAGTCTGACTGGGCATCGTTTTTTGCGGAACATCGAATTGGCTATCAGTTGCAGCTAGCTCAACAGCGTGGTGGGCATTTATCCCAAGGTGAACGACTGTTGGCAGCCATTCCAAACATTTTGGCAGGCCACAATCCGCTGCCGTCTTTGGTGCATGGCGATCTGTGGTCAGGTAATGCCGTGGTTACCCAGTTAGAAGAACCCGTGATTGTAGACCCGGCAGTGTACTTTGGCGATCGCGAAGTAGACCTGGCCATGACGGAACTATTTGGCAGCTTTCCCAACGACTTCTATCGTGCCTATGACGATGCGTTTCCGTTGGAGCCAGAGTACAGACAGCGTAAGCTTTTATACAACTTGTATCATGTCCTCAATCACTTCAATTTATTTGGGGGCGGCTATGAACATCAAGCTAACCAAATGATTGCCTCTCTGCTCTCAGGCAGGTAGATCAAACTTTGCCAAATCCATGACCCAAGCCAGGAACCAACCAGTGGATGGCGGCTTTGTATCTTAGAACACAGATTTACTTCCTCTACCTTGGTGGAATCATTGAGTGATCTTTTCTTGGTTTATTGAACCTGCAAGTAGTCCTGATACGCCAAAAAGCGAGTCTTGCTGCATCTGCCAATTTTTAGAGAAGTTGTAGTTTGCGGGTTGCAAAACCGAAGAAAGCTGTTCAAAGGATTGTTTAATGCTTAAACATTACAATTCCTGATTTGTGTTACTCATTTCGATTAATCTCTGACTCTTCGAGTCAAAGTTCTTTCACCCAGTTCAAGGAACGTTCATCCATGTCTAGATTCGTTCTCCAAAAAAGAAGTAGACGGCGATCGCTCATCGATTGGCGCACCTTTTCCGATACAGTGCAATCGGTTTTAAAGAACCCTCAACGACTAGCCAAGCTGTCCCCAAGCTGGCAGGCTTGCATTCCTCTAACAGCCCTAATCGTTTTGGTAGCGGGCACCGCTGCATTTGCTCAAGATGCCCCCACGCTAGAGTCAGTGAGCGCCGCCACTGCTGAATTGAAGGTCGGTCTCGACACAATGTGGGTCATGGTAGCAGCCATGCTGGTGTTCTTTATGAACGCAGGCTTCTGCATGTTAGAAACAGGCTTCTGTCGCCAGAAGAACGCTGTCAACGTACTTTCTAAGAACCTGATTGTCTTTGCCCTCTCTTCCATTGCCTTTTGGGTTATTGGCTGGGGCTTAATGTTTGGCAACGGCAACCCGTTTTTTGGTACTGAAGGTCTGTTCTTTTTGTCTGGTGCCGACAATAGCCCTGCAACGGGGGACGCTTACACAGGTGCCTACGGTGCAATTAGCTGGACAGGAATTCCTCTGTTTGCCAAGTTCTTCTTCCAGCTTGTGTTTGCCGGAACCGCTGCAACTATCGTGTCGGGTGCAGTGGCCGAGCGGATTAAGTTTGTTGACTTCTTGATTTTCAGCTTGTTGCTAGTAGGCATTGCCTATCCCATCACTGGCCACATGGTTTGGGGTGGTGGTCTATTGGCTAAGGCGGGTTTTTGGGATTTTGCCGGTTCTACTGTGGTTCACGCGGTAGGCGGTTGGGCAGCGCTAATGGGTGCAGCCTTCTTAGGTCCTCGTTTGGGTAAATATAGCGAAGACGGGTCACCCAACGCCCTGCCGGGTCACAACATGAGTATCGCTACGTTGGGATGCTTGATCTTGTGGTTGGGTTGGTTTGGGTTTAACCCCGGTTCGACGATGGGCGTAGGAAATGGCTCTTTAATCGCTCACATTGCCCTGACAACCAACACAGGGGCTGCATTTGGCGGGGTTGCTGCTACCATCACAGCATGGGTGCTGTCGGGTAAGCCCGATTTGTCCATGATTATCAACGGAGTTTTGGCTGGTCTGGTTGGCGTTACGGCTGGCTGTGCATTCGTCAGCGTTGGTGGAGCCGCCATCATCGGCCTTGTTGCGGGTGTTTTGGTGGTTTACGCTGTTAGCTTCTTCGATCGCATCCGCATTGACGACCCTGTCGGTGCTCTTGCAGTTCACTTAGTCAACGGGACTTGGGGAACGATTGCAGTCGGTTTGTTTGCAGTTGGGCCAAGTGCAGAACCTGGAGCGCTTTATGGCGATGGTCTGGGGCCTGCGGCAGGCTTGTTTGCAGGCGGTGGTTTAGGTCAGTTTGGTATTCAGCTTGCCGGTACATTGCTCTGCGGCTTGATTACCGTAGTGTTGACCTCAATCTTCTGGGTTATTCTGAAGGCTACCTTGGGGGTCCGAGTCTCGGCTGAAGAGGAGCTAATTGGTCTAGACATTGGCGAACACGGTATGGAAGCCTACTCAGGGTTCGTTAAAGATGCTATAGGCGCACCCAGTGGCCCTCACAGTATTAGCAGTTCAACTGGTGAAGTTGCGGGTAGTGCAAACTATTAGTCCAACTTCAACGGCTAGATTTGGCTAGTCTGACGTAAATTGGGGATGTGGAAGTTAGGTTCCACATCCCCAATTTATGTTTTAATCTCAATATCTCATTGCCAAGAGCAAAGATAAAGCGGCTCTCAGGTATGATTGGCGGTGAGAGTTATCTCCCGGATTGCCATTAGAGGCAATTGCCCGTTGGCACGTACTAGTTTCTTCTATGGCTGCCGTTGCTCATGCGCGATCGCCCCTACAAAGTTGCTCATAAGATTGCTCAACAGGTGATACAGCAAATTGATTCTGCTCAAGCGCCACTGTTTGGTCAGCGATCGCTACCGCGTTGGGTCGCGTGGTCATTGCTAGCCAACGGCGTGTTAGGCGTATTTATGTTGTATATGCTTTGGCAGCAGTATCGTCGAACTGAGAATCATCGAACTGAACCAGCAGCATTAGCTCAAACCCGCCCCGCCGCCGCCGCCACTGCACCTCTCCCGCCCGATTTAGGCCCAAGACAACAACTCACCTATGAACAGTGGGTTGATCTGCTGCGGCAAGAAGCCCGCGTTGCTGCCGAGCGCCCTACCGAGCATCTAGCGGTGCTGTTAGGAGATTCGATTAGCCTCTGGTTCCCGCAAGATTTGCTGCCCACCGAACGTACTTGGCTTAACCAGGGCATTTCGGGTGAAACCTCGGATGGGCTGCGGCAGCGCCTGAGCGTACTCGACCAAACTCGTCCCCAAACAATTTTGGTGATGATTGGGATTAATGATTTAATTCGGGGTGTCGATGACTCGGTGCTGCTGGAAAACTATCGGTCGATTGTCAGGCATTTGCGGCAGGCTCATCCCAATACTCAAATTGTGGTGCAGTCTATTTTGCCCCACGCGGGCAAGGGCACAAGTTGGGAAGGGCGCGATCGCCTGCTAACAGTTCCCAACAGCCGTATCCGCGGTTTAAATGACGCATTGAGGGCGATCGCCACCGACCAGGGCGTTTACTATTTAGACTTATACTCTGTGTTTACCAATGCCCAAGGCGATCTGCACCCCAGTTTTAGCACCGATGGGTTACATCTAAATCCCCAGGGGTATCTAGTCTGGCGAACGGTTTTGCAATTATATCTGCGAGGTCACGGCTAGGTAAGTAGGTGGGCTTAAGTCAGTATAAAATCCTAAAACCCTGCGCCGCCCGCTGCGCGGGCGGCGCAGGGTTTTAGGATTTGGTTTTTATTCAGGTTGAACTACTTAGTGTTTCAAAAGTGTTTCAAAGACCGTGGATTGGTTGTCAAAGCCCCTAGGCGGCTTCTAACCAATTCAGCACTACAGCTAAACACGACCTCTGCTAGGCTAATCGTAGAATGAGCTGCTGATATAGCTATGAATTTTATTTTACAGGCGCGCTCAGCGCGCCTGTAAAATAAAATTCATAGCAGGACTAAGCAATGCTGAATGGGCAACACTATTAATGTTGATACATGTTAAGTATGGATACTAAGGCGTTTAAGCGATCGCTCAACAATTCTGACAATTATCACCGCAAAGGCTTTGGCCACGAAGACGACGTTTCGGGGCAAATGCAGTCAGAATATCAAAGCGACCTGATTCAGCAGATCCGCGACAGTGGCTACACGCTAACACGAGGCAATGTTACCATTCGGCTGGCGCAGGCCTTTGGCTTTTGCTGGGGCGTTGAACGGGCAGTAGCCATGGCTTACGAAACGCGACAGCACTTCCCTCAAGAGCGCATTTGGATTACCAACGAAATCATTCATAACCCTTCTGTTAACCAGCGCTTGCGCGAGATGCAGGTGGAGTTCATTCCGGTAGACGGGGTGGTGAAAGATTTTGCGGTGGTGGGGCAGGGGGATGTGGTGATTTTGCCCGCCTTTGGTGCCAGTGTTCAAGAAATGCAGCTCCTCAACGAAAAAGGCTGCACGATTGTAGACACCACCTGTCCGTGGGTGTCAAAAGTCTGGAATACGGTAGAAAAGCATAAGAAAAGCAGCCATACCTCAATTATCCACGGCAAATACAACCACGAAGAAACGGTTGCCACCAGCTCTTTTGCTGGCACCTACCTAATTGTGCTGAATTTAGAACAGGCGGAATACGTTGCCCGTTACATTTTGCAGGGGGGCGATCGCCACGAATTCTTAACTAAATTTCAAAAGTCTCACTCCGTCGGGTTTGACCCCGACCGCGACCTCGAACGAGTGGGCATTGCCAACCAAACCACCATGTTGAAAGGTGAAACAGAGCAGATTGGCAAGCTGTTTGAACGCGCAATGATGCAAAAATATGGACCTGACCAGCTCAACCAGCACTTCCTCTCGTTTAATACTATTTGTGACGCAACGCAAGAGCGGCAGGACGCCATGTACGAGTTGGTCGATGATCCGCTTGACCTGATGGTGGTAGTCGGCGGCTACAACTCGTCTAACACAACTCACCTACAAGAAATTGCTGTCGATCGCCACATTCCCTCTTATCACATTGACAGCGGCGATCGCATTGGGCCGGGTAATCGCGTTGAACATAAACCGCTAAATCAGGTGCTAGAGGTCACCGAAAACTGGTTACCCGACGGGGCGATCGCGGTTGGCATTACGTCCGGTGCTTCTACCCCCGATAAAATCGTCGCGCAGGTGATTGAAAAGATCTTTGCAATTAAGGGCGCTGTGGCGATCGCCCAGTCGTAGGCGGTTGGGCAACTGCGGTTGCTACGGCGGCTGCCGAATAGTTATAGCTTCAGCCAGTCATCTTAGGACAAGGGGCTTAAGCCCCTTGTTGGGTGACGTGCTAACCTGCGTCCTAACGTTTGTGGCGACGGCTATAAGTAGTTCAACCTACATAAAACCAAATTCTAAAACCCTGCGCCGCCCGCACAGCGGGCGGCGCAGGGTTTTAGAATCTTATATTTACTTAAGCCTATTTACTTAGCACGATCCTTAGCCCTTGAGCTAACTCCCATTCGAGTCAATGCGGTATCTCCCGGCTGGACTGACATGCCCATGTGGGATGGCATTTTTGGCGAAATAAAGCAGGAGGTATTCAGTGGAGTCGCGACTCAAGTTCCAGTGAAGCGCCTCTCCACTGCGGCAAAGGTTGCCCAAGCGGTGATTTTTCTGATGCACAGTGGAACAGTCACGGGCGAGGTGATTCATGCTGACAGCGGACATCGGCTGGTTTAGTTCCTAATCTGCACATATTTCATACATTTTTAATGCCTTTCACTCAAGCTTGTCCTAGCTTTCAAAGCTAACTACAGCCGTGGGTAGTCCTAAATTGGTAAGGATTTTTTGATGGGCGGGCTTCGCCTGCCTATCAAAAAATCCTTACATCAATACCACTACCCAGCCGTGATTCCGGACTACATCAAATTCTGAGACATATTAGGAGTTAGACATGGCAAGACTAGGACAAGTTCGTGTAAGTCGCATTCAAGCAAGCCAAAACCTTTTGGACGAGTTTTTAGTAGGAGATGCTGGCGATGACATCTTGAGAGGAGGATCTAGCCGCGATGTAATCTTAGGTCTAGCGGGAAGCGATCGCCTCTTTGGTGGTAAAGGGAACGATGTGATTTTGGGTGGTCAAAACGACGACCAATTGTTTGGCGGTCAAGGCAACGACTTTTTGCTGGGCGAAGAAGGCAATGATCAGCTCCAGGGCGATGAGGGAAAAGACTTTTTGGATGGAGGTGTGGGAAACGATAGTCTGTTGGGCGGTGATGGCCGCGATACGTTGGTTGGCGGAGCGGGAGGAGCGGATACGCTAACGGGTGGAACTGGATCTGATGCGTTTGTCTTTTCTGGCAACGTTTTTGCAGGTGCTACCCCAATCCCTATAGGAACAACAGGCATCCAAGTTGTCAATCAACCGGATGTAATTACTGATTATGCGATCGGTCGTGATCAGTTTGTTTTTAATGGTGCAGATTTGAATATTACCAATCTTGCATTCCAAAAGGGAACGACTGCTCAGATTGCAGCTAATGGCAATTTTATTGTCCAACTTGATCCATTTGTTAATGCAGGAACGGCAGCTCGGGCGATCGCCAACAATCCTGCGATTACTGCTGCAGAGGGCGTATTTGTTTACTTCAACACCACCTTAGGCATTAACCGTCTGGTGTATTCTCAAGACCTGGCAAATGGCGGCAACATTAGCATTCTGGCAAACCTGACCAACCAAGCAGGAGCTGCTGGCATCGCAAACTTAAATAGCTTCACGGCTAGCGATTTTAGCCTGACCTAACTCTCGTAAAATCAGCAACGCCGATAAGTAGTTCAACTTAAATAACTACCAAATCCTAAAACCCTGCGCCGCCCGCTGTGCGGGCGGCGCAGGGTTTTAGGGTCTTATATTTAATTAAGCCCACCTACTTGGCGGATTTGATAAGTTATTTTAAAGGTTAGATTTTTCGTGCGCTCAGCGCGCAAAAATCTAACCTTTAAGACAGATCTCTAGGAGTGAACTAATGGCTCAATGGATGCAGTTTTGGTGGGGGTGGTTGGTTGTGGTTGTCTGTAGCGTGATAATCTTTAACGTTGGTCTAGTTATCGCTCCTAATCTCATGCAGCAGTTCTTCAATGTGATGTTTTTCTCATCTTCCAAGGCGTATACTGACTTCGGTAACGCAGCAACGTTATATGTCGAATTCGTATACGGTGTGCTTGGCGCTGTGATGATCGGTTGGATGACGACATTGTTGTATATTCTTGTGGGATCGTTTCGTTCTAGGCAACGCGAGGCATGGTGGGCAATAGCAGCACCCATTGTCGTTTGGTTCGCTGTGGATAGCTGGCTTTCAATCTCAACCGGGTTCTGGCAAAATGCAGTCTTCAACACCCTGTTTCTAGTGCTTTTTATAATTCCGCTAGCCGCCACGTATCGGTACTTCAACGCCAGTTCTCACAGCGCAGCAGATGAAGCGACTTAATTACGCCCACCTACTTATAGCCATAGTCATAAAGCTTAGGACATGCCAGCGTCATTCCCGCGCAGGCGGGAATCCACCCCCGCACCTATCGAGCAGATGGATTCCCGCCTGCGCGGGAATGACAGGGAGGCGT
>Ga0105046_10012093_pt1 | contig 13386 bp, 9 predicted proteins | sample MAT03_FD_78385 | JGI IMG/M metagenome (GOLD analysis project Ga0105046, IMG submission 78385) | Freshwater microbial communities from Lake Fryxell liftoff mats and glacier meltwater in Antarctica - MAT-03 (megahit assembly) | ecosystem: Environmental > Aquatic > Freshwater > Ice > Liftoff... | reverse complement strand
CTATTGACTTATTATAAGTTCAACGTTAACGCTTATGGTTTTGAGGTAAGATAACACCCGAACGCGCATTTCGTCGCGCACCTGGCGAAAAAGCAGTAACTTTTCCTCAAGATGGCCTGTGGCACGGGCCGGGTCGACAAAGCCGATATGTCGTCCATCCATCCGACCTTTTCTTGTTCCGCCTTTCGCAAACTAGCAAGCACTGGCATACCAGATAAATGCGTTGCGAATTAAATTATACAGGAATAAGCACAATTTTGCATCTCTGAATTTTTATCCAAAGCGACCGGTGATATATTCCTCGGTGCGTTTATGTTTCGGATTGGTGAAAAGTTGTTTGGTCGGACCGAATTCTAGAAGATGGCCGGTGCGCTCCTCGTCCACCATAAAAAATGCGGTATAATTCGATACCCGTGCCGCTTGTTGCATATTGTGCGTCACAATAATGATGGTGTAATTTTTTGCCAACTCTTGCATCAAGTCTTCAATTTTGAGCGTGGCAATCGGGTCGAGCGCCGAGCAAGGCTCATCCATCAGAATGATCTCGGGGCGGGTAGCAATCGCACGCGCAATACACAGGCGCTGCTGCTGACCACCAGAAAGGCTATAGGCGCTCTGCTCTAGCTTATCTTTCACTTCATCCCACAGCGCGCCCTGGCGCAACGATTGCTCAACCAGATTGTCCATGTCGCCGCGAAAACCGTTGATGCGGGCGCCCCACGCGACATTCTCATAGATCGTTTTCGGAAATGGATTGGGTTTCTGAAAGACCATCCCAATCCGCCGCCGCACTTCCACGGGGTCCACATGCGGGGCGTAGATGTTGCGGTCATTGAACATCACTTCACCCTGGATGCGGGCAGATGAAATCAGATCATTCATGCGGTTAAAGCAGCGCAAAACTGTACTTTTCCCACAACCGGAAGGGCCAATCATCGACGTGATCTTGTGTGCCTCGATCCGCAGATTTACATCGCGCACAGCATGAAACGAACCGTAATAAATATTCAAGTCATTGGCAACGATGGCCGTTTTGCCATCATTGCTTATTTGCTCTGCTTTATCGGTAAAATAAGTTGCAACACCCATGTTGCTTTAATCTCCTATAATTACGACGAATGACGAAAGACCAACGACGAACGAGATGCGTTGGTCGAACTAGACGCGTTTTCCATACTGATTGCGTAGCAAGACAGCCGCTGCATTTAACGACAATAACATCACCATCAAGACAATGATCGCCGCCGCAGCAATGTTACGGAACTCATCCTGGGGGCGCGAAGCCCACTGGTAAATTTGCACCGGCAACGATGTAAATTTCGCAAAGGGGCCAGATGGATCGATAGAGACAAAGGTCGATGCGCCCACGACCACCAACGGCGCCGTCTCCCCAATCGCACGCGACATGGCAAGGATGTTGCCGGTGAGGATGCCAGGCAGCGCTGAGGGCAAAACATGCGCCCAAATTACCTGCCACTGGGTGGCGCCCAGGCCATAACCGGCTTCGCGCAGTGACTTGGGCACGGCGCGGATCGCTTCTTGCGCATTGATAATGATCAACGGTAAGACCAGCAGTGCCAGAGTCAAGCTGGCCGAAAGAATCGTACGCCCGTTGGCGGTTGTCGGATCAACCACACCAAAGAGGGCACCGCTGGTTAATGGTTCGAGCAGGCGGACAAAGATCGCCAGCCCCAACATGCCATAGATAATCGACGGCACCCCGGCTAGATTGTTGATGTTGGTTTGAATGAGCCGGTTGATCCCATTATCCTTTGCATATTCTTCCAGATAGATGGCCGCGCCGACGCCTATAGGTAAAGCGATCAGCAGCGTAATCAAAATTACCCACAGCGAACCAAAAATGGCCGAGCGAATACCGGCTCGTTCTGGGTTGGAAGATTGCGGGGAAGTCAGGAAATCCATCGAAATCCAACTACGAAAAGTCAGTTCACCATTCGGAATGGTCGCAACGATAGCTTCAATTTCCTGGCGTTTGAAAATTGAATCGCTCAACGTCCAGGTATCGACCGCCTCGCGTTCGATCACACGGTCTAGCACCAGTTCGTAGACATCTTCTTGAGTACGCTCGGCAAAAGGCATCTCACTTTCGAAACGCCGGATCAAACCCGCCGAGACATTCGCTTCAAGCAAAGTGATTAACGCTTCCTTGGGTAAATTTTGTAAATCCATGTCGTAGACAGTTTCGACAAAAAAGTCGAGCGTACCACTATCTGCGCCAGGGATAAAACGTTTGATCGGTTCAGCGGGCCAGGCCGAGTCAACATCGGCCCAAGTCTCGGCTGTGGTAAAAATAGCCTGCAATTGCTCGATCGTAATATTCTGCAAAAAGGAATTTTGCTGACTCGCTACAACAACTAAGGCGTCGGTCCCTACTCGCAACGCTAGCGGTTCGCGACCCACTTTGCGACAAGCATCGATCTCGGCACGGTTGATGGCTCGGCTGGCATTGACAATATCTATCTCCGCACCGCTGCAAAACTGGGCAAAGCCAGCCGATGTGCCAATATTATCAATCGCCAGCGCACCCGTATAGCCAGTATCGCGATAATCAGTTACAATCCGCTGCGTCAAAGGGTAGACGGTGGAGCTGCCGGCCACAGTGATATCACCAAGATTGTTACCAGCGTCCGTTGTATCGCCAACGGCTGTTTGCAATGCAGCCAATCCGGCCGCGATATTCTCGGCATCTGTGGGGAAATACCCAACTTCACTAACCGCGCCGTTAACGTTGGTTAGATAGTAATTGGCAAAGGCCGCCACCTGCGGTTTAGATTGCAAAATTTCGGCCGCGGTGTAAATAAACAGGGGGCGAGCCAATGGATAATTACCACTATCCAAGGCTTCGGCACTCGGCGCCACCCCATTAACCGAGAGCGTTTTCAAAGTATCCGTATGGTTCTGGTAATAGGCATAGCCAAAAAAGCCAATCGCATTCGGGTCGGCCAGCACGCCTTCTGCTAGTATGGTATCGTCTTCGCTAGAAACCAAGTTAGGGGCAGCCAACAATTGCGCTTCTTCCAGATCCAACATAATGGCATCGGGGTCAATTTTATCCTGGACCGCCACATAACCAAAGGCGCTATTGACGATATTATATAGCAGCGCAGTCAGGGAGATAATACCGATTAATAATGCGACCAAAAAAAGTGTGCGCCAAAGGATGCCATTCTGGCGCCGTGCCCCACTTTGCTTTTGCAGCAATTCGCCTTCCGGATAGCCTTCCACCAGCACAGATTGTGATTGAGTAGACTGTGACATTATTGATACTCCTCGCGGAAGCGGCGCACCAGCGCGCGGCTGAAGACATTAAGCCCCAGCGTCATGACAAAAAGCAGCAGACCGATGGCAAAAATACTGCTGTAGTCGATCGAATCGTAGCTCAAGTCACCGCCGCTGATGCGCACAATGTGACCAGTCATCGTTTCTGCCGACTGAAATGGGTTGAAGGTGAAGTTGGGACCAGCGCCAGAAGCCAGCGCCACGATCATCGTCTCGCCAATCGCACGCGAAATGGCGATGATAAAGGCGGCGGAAATACCAGAAAAGGCCGCGGGTAACACCACGCGCAAGGCTGTCTCTAGTTTGGTTGCACCCAGCCCAAAAGCGGCTTCGCGCAACGAACTTGGCACCGCGCGCAGCGAATCTTCACTCATCGAACTGACCAAGGGCAAGATCAAGATGCCCATCACAAGACCGGCGGAAGCCATGTTGTAAAATTGAACAATGTCTGCGCCAAAGATCGAGCGCAATAAGGGCGTCATAAAGGTGAGCGCAAAATAGCCGTAGACCACGGTCGGAATGCCGGCCAATACTTCCAAAATTGGCTTGAGGATGCTACGGGCGCGTTCGGAAGCGTACTCACTCAAATAAATGGCTACGCCCAAGCCAAGTGGCAGGGCAAAGGTCATGGCGATCAGCGTTGTCATCAAGGTGGCTGTCACCAAAGGCCAGATCCCGAACTGACCAATCGCCGGTTGCCACATGATACCGCTAAAAAACTCAACAATATTAACTTCAGGGCTACCAAAAAAGAGCCAGGATTCATGTCCCAGTACATAGACAATGGCAATGGTGGTAAGAATGGAGACGGCGCCACAAAAAAAGAGAAACCCCTGAATAATGGCTTCACCGCCACGGTAGCGCCGGCGCATGTCCTGGTTGCCCGGATCACCCGTGCCAACTTGTGACAGCGCCGGTTTGGCCAGCGCCGGCGCGGCCAGGCTTCCGCTATTTTGAACGGTACTTATATTTGTGCTTTGCATAGTCGTTGCCTCTTCTTGTGGTTCACTCACGATCAAGCTTCCTTTATGACCATCGGCGCAGGAAGGAGTAAATGATAAGTTGTAAATGGTAAGTCGTAGAAATGTACCTACGACTTACCATTTACAACTTATCATTTAGGCTTATAAGGGGAAATTACTGACCCATTGCCTCTGTCAAATGCTGCTTAGCCTCATTCGAGGCGGCATCACTGGCCGGGAAGTAACCCACATCGATAATCTCTTCATTGACATAGGTGAGGTAGAAGTTGATGAATGAACCCACCTGTGGCTTCTCTGTGATCACCGTCGCATCCGAATAAATAAAGAGTGGGCGAGCCAGGGGATACTCACCATTTTCAGCGGTCTCGGCGTTCGGCTCGATACCCTCAATCGACAAGACCTTGAGCGCATCGCCTGCTGCCTGGAAGAAAGCATAGCCAAAGTAACCGATGGCATTCACATCGCCTTCAACACCTTGGGCCAACACATTGTCATCTTCACTCAACTGCAAATTGGCCGCGCCCAAGATGGCTTCCTCACCCTTGTCAGCATCGACCGTGGGCGAAATGACATAGGTTGGGTTCATAACAGCTTCAACAAAATAGTCGAAGGTGCCGCTGTCGGTGCCAGGGCTAAAGCGCAAGATTGGCTCAGCCGGCCAGCTCGGGTCCACATCCGACCAGTTGGTGGCTTCATTGGAGAAGATCATCGCCAATTGCTCAAGTGTCACATCGGTGAGGAACTCGTTGGCCGGGTTGACAACAACGGCCAGGGCATCGGTACCAACGCGGAACTCGATCGGCGTGCGGTTGATGGCAGCGCAGCTTTCGATCTCCGAATCTTTAATCGCCCGGCTGGCATTGGCAATATCAGTTTCGCCGCTGACGCAGAAGCGCTCAAAGCCAGCACCTGAACCAATGCTGTCAATCGTGATATTGCCGGCGTAGCCTTCATCCGTAAAACGTTCGGCCATCGCTTCGGTCAATGGGAAGACCGTGGAGCTACCGGCGCTAATGATGTCGCCGGTTACTTCGAGCGGGTTTACTTCAGGCAGCATCACCATTTCACCACTCATTTCTTCGGTGCCGGTCATTTCTTCGGTGACAGCCGTGGTTTCAGTAGTGGTCACCGCTTCGCTGGCAGCGGGCGCTTCGGTAGCCGCGGGGGCGGCTGGTTCGGCTGGTGCGGGCGCGCAAGCCGCCACGACCAGAATCGAAAAGACGACTAGCACGGACCAAATTATTCTACGCATATTTTTCAGCTCCTTCTTACAATTTCTGTTTATTTCGAATATACTGCAATCAATAGACTATCAACTGATCGACAATGCGTTGGTATTGTTCTCTCGATCCAGATCTCAGCCTGATATGTTGAGCTACACCAACAACATTGACCTTGCTTGGGGCAAGTAAACAAAGTATGCGGGAAATTGATTAATGAGCGTTTACAATCGCTTTAACAAAAAGACAACTTTATGTAAACGTATTATTAAGACGCCAATGGGGCAGAAGAAAAAAGATATACAGGAGATGATGGCGAGGAAGCAAAGTGGTAGGTGATAGGTAAGTGGACACGGTGATCACATTGTTAATAGAGTTTAGGCGAACAGGTGATGCCTACCTGTTGACCATCTACTGCACTATGCCTGAATAGTAGGTAGGGAAAAGGAGAAGATGCTACCTTTGCCAGGCGTGCTGCGCACCCAGATTTGGCCACCGTGGGCTTGGACAATATGTTTCGCAATGGCTAGACCCAAGCCTGTGCCACCACTGGTGCGGGCGCGATCGGCTTTGTAAAAACGCTCAAAAATACGCGGCAGATCTTCCGCAGAAATTCCAACGCCAGTATCTTTTACAGTGATAATTACCATGTTTGGCTGTACATTGGCCTGGGCTGTTAATGTAACCGATCCCCCTGCTGGCGTAAACTTGATCGCATTATAGACCAGATTGGTAACGATCTGATGAATGCGATCAGCGTCGACCATGATATTGGGCAAATTGGGCGGCAGGTCAATGGTTAAGGTCAACTGCGCGCGTTCGGCTTGAGGGCGCAAGCGTTCGGCCGGTGGGGCAATAGCCTGCAAGACGGGAGTCGGACGCAACACCAGTGGAACTTTCCCCGATTCAATGCGCGAAAGCTCTAAGAGTTCCTGGACCATTTGCGTCAGCGCATCGACTTCCACTTCCATACGCTTCAAAAAGCGCTGGGCAGCCGGCGGATCATCGAGGGCGCCGTCGTTTAAAGTCTCGACTAGGGCGCGCATAGAGGCGAGCGGGGTACGTAATTCGTGCGAAATATTGCTAATAAAGTTCTGACGCATTGTTTGCAATTGATGCAGGCGCGTCAAATCTTGGATTATAACCAGAAATCCACGCCCACTATCGGCCGCACCGCCCTTTTTGAGCAATGGGGTGACAACAATGCGCACAAAACGGTCGCCATCTAATTCCAGGGTGGCCATTTCCTCTTGCGTGCTCGTCTGACAACGCGTCCAAACCTCGACGATGCGATGATCGCGCACAACCTGCACAAAGGAACGATTGGGTTCGCTCTCGTGCGCAATTTGTAAAATTTGGGCGGCGGCAGGGTTAATCAAACGGACTTTGCCCTGCTTGTTGAGAATGAGCACACCATCCGACATGACAAAGAGCACAGTGTTGAGGCGGTCTTTTTCGCGACTACGTTTGATCATCTGCTTTTGTAATTTTGCTGCCATGCGGTTAAAAGTACGTGCCAATTGCCCCACTTCGCCGCTGCCAAACGAGAAAATCCGCGCGTTGAGGTCACCGCGTGCAATCCGTTCCGCCAACAAGGTAAGGTGATGTACTGTAGAAGCAGAGCGCTCAGCTTGAAAGACCAGCAGCCCAGCCATCAGTAATCCGCCCAGCAGCATGGTGCCAAACATGGCGTTGCGCATACCCCTGAAATCACTTTCCAACTGGCCGACGGGAAAAGCCCAGCGCAACAAACCAACCGGCGGCCCTTCTACTTGCACTGGTAGGACAACAAGCAGCGCACGCTCCTTTAGAATTGGCTCATAGGCAACACTGTTGGCAATGGCATCGGCACTCGCATCTTGAATCGCTTGCAGCGCCCGCCGTACTTCTGGCAGTTCGCTCATCACTTCAAATTGAGACGCATCAAAATGGGAATCTGCAATTACGCTGCCATCCAATCCCAGCGCCGTGATATGGGCCGCGGTGGGCGCAGACCAACGCTGGAGCAGATCGCTTAAGCTACTCCGATCTTGCTCCCAAATTGTGCGCATAGGTTCGCTTTGCGTGGCCGCATTGGCCTGGGCCGTCATCCGCGTATAGCTACTGGTGACATAGATCGCGCGGACTTGTTGCGATAGAAAGAAGAAGAGGATGGTCATCATCAACAAGACGACCACACCATAGGTAAAAGCTGTCCGCCAGTGAGGACGCAGCAAAAAAGGCGGCTTGGAAAGGGAGATTTTTTTCCAGAACGGTACGTTGGTGGGATAAACACTCATGCCGCGCCCCAATCGGATAATGCTTGCCTGATCTGGCCGGCAGATACTTGCATCAAGTTTGGCAAGCGAAGCACCAAGCCGCGCTTAAACAAGCTCAGTGCTTATACACCTGCATTATAGTTTAACTAAATTAACAATCCAGAATGATCATGTTAACGTTTTATTATTGCATTGAAAAAGAATGTTTAAACGCCATTCGGCGTTAGCCATCAAAGCGATAACCAATGCCACGTACGGTAACAATGCGCAGTGGGTTAGCCGGGTCGCTTTCAAGCTTTTCACGCAACCAACGCACATGCACATCTACCGTACGGCTGCCGCCGTCATAATCCCAGCCCCACACTCGCTCCAAAATCAGATCACGGCTGAGGACAATGCCCCGATTGCGGGCGAGGAAAAGCAGCAATTCAAATTCTTTGGGCTTTAGATGGCAGGCAGCCCCTTTGAGCAGTACCTCGCGCCGGCTCAGATCAATAATCAGGTCGTCAAAAGTCAGCCGTTCAACGGCAAATTCCGAAGCTGGAGGCTCTATACTTGCAGTGTTCATCTCCTCGCGCACCAGGCGCACTCGCCGCAAGAGTGCCTTGACGCGTGCCACCAGTTCGCGCATACTAAATGGTTTGGTCATATAATCATCGGCGCCGACTTCCAGACCCACGACTTTATCGACCTCTTCGGCACGCGCGGTTAGCATCAGGATCGGCGCACTCGTTTCCTGGCGCAAGATGCGGCAAACCTCAAATCCATCCAAGTTTGGCAGCATCACATCCAGTACGACCAGATCTGGCTGTACTTGGCGCGCAATCTCCAATGCCTTAAGGCCATCCGAGGCAATACTGACATCATAGCCCTGACGGGTAAGGCTATATTCCAGTGTATCGACCAATGCCGGCTCATCCTCAACAACTAGAATTTTGAGATTCATGTCAGATTTAATTCCTTTGACGCAAACTAAAATGATGTAGATTGCTATGAGTATCCACACGAAAGCCAAAGTATGCAAGTCATGTGCGTTTCAGATCTCAGAAATAGTAACGCACCTGGCAGACATTAAATCGTAGCCGAGGGGAAAGGAGAAAACAAACAGTGGGTATTTTGACGGTGGATCAAGCGAAGGGGGTTGCTGGGCTGCTCCCCACTTGAAAGCGGGTCTAACACAAAAAACCAGTTAAAACCCGGTTAGAAGCGGTTGTCATTTCGCCCCTGGTGCGCGTTTTAGCGCTGCTCTTTGTCGTAAACTCTGCATTCATTCACCGGCAAATTGATCGTAAACCGGCTACCGACACCCAGTTGGCTTACGACCTCTACTGTGCCACCATGCGCCTGGACAATGCTTTGGACGATGGCCAGCCCGAGCCCGCTGCCGGCACTGGTTGCGTGCTGGCCCCGGTGAAAGCGTTCAAAAATGTGCGCTAATTCATCATCCGCAATGCCAAGACCACTGTCGGCCACCCACAGTTGGACGTGTTCGACCTGTTGCACAATACCAACTTGAATTTGTCCACCCACAGGTGTAAATTTGAGCGCGTTGTCAAGCAAGTTGATCAGCGCCATCTCAAGTTGGTTGCGGTCAAACCGCGCGAGTACCGGTGCAGCCAGCGGCTCGATTTGCAAATCAACACCTTTTTCATGGGCCATCGTCTGGAACGGCGCAGCCACAGCGCACACCAGCTCGCCCAGCGCATAGTCGTTCAGCTCCAGTTCAACCAGACCACCGTCCAGCCGCGAGAGTTTTAACAAGTTTTGGGTAATGCGTTCCAGGCGGCTAATCTGCTCCTGGCCGGCGGCCAGAAATTCGTATTGCGCCGCGGTGTCGTGGGCGGCGGAGCCTTGCAACAATTCGTTGAAGGTGCGCAGCGCGGTGATCGGGGTGCGCAATTCGTGGGAAGCATCGGCGACAAAACGGCGTAGAGCATCGCGCTCGGCCGCTAGCGTGGCAAAGCTTCGCTCCAGGGCGGTTGCCATGCCATTAAAGCGCGCAGCCAACAGGCCGATCTCATCCTGACCGTGGACGGGCACACGCGCCGATAAATCGCCGCTGTTCATGCGCTTGGCAGCGGCGGCTAATTCCTCCAGCGGTGCGGTCAGCCCGCGACTGATCACCAAGCCAACCGTTACGGCCAGCAGCGAAACCCCCAAAGCAGCCATCAAAAAGACACGCCGAATTGCCGCTAGCGCTTCAGCGGCCATGTTTGGGGATCTACTCAATTCCACATAGCTTGATTCCATTACTTACTCAATCGTTAATCATACAGGGAGCCAGGAAAATCTTAAAGCCATTGTACATGATCGATAAAATTGAACAGAATAACACTATGTATCATATCAAACTTTACGTTCCTGGATTGAATTCTGTTATGGTATACTGGCTTGGGGAAGCTTCACCCAAAGCTTGTCCAAAGTGATTCGTACAAACTCGCTTTCATTTTACCTACCATAGGAGGATTGCAGATGAAGCAACATCTCGCCCTATCTAGATGGCCATTAATCATCGTCATGAGCGCCGGCTTGCTGGGGTTGCTACTTTTGACGACAACCTTATCTAGTAAATCTGTCTTTGCCGCGGCCAGCACAACCGATCTGCGCAACGTCGATGCCGCGCCGGTGGCCGCCGAAACCATCTATGTTGTGCGCCGCGGTGATACGCTCTACTCGATTGCACGCCGCTTGGGCACAACGGTGGATGCCATCATGCGCCTAAATGGTCTCACCAATCCAAATGTGATCTATGTAGGCCAACGTCTGCGCATTCCCGACGGCGCCACCACGCCACCGCCGGTGACACCGACGCCAACGACACCACCGCCGATGACACCGACGCCTACACCAGCCGGCACTGATGTGTGGAGCCCACCTACTAGCCCAATTGAGCTCTTTTCACCCGTTGCCGCTGGCATCTATCACAGCCCGATTGAGATAATCGGCTTCTCGCAAACATTTGAAGGCAATGTTAACGTGCGGTTGACCGATGTTAACGGCAATGTGTTGGCCGAACGCAACACGATCGGCGGCTCGGTAGATGGCTTTGATTTCTTTCACACCTATATTCGTTTCACGGTGACCGATCCGATCGATGCTACGCTCGCAGTCTTTGACATTAGCGCCAATGATGGCAACGAGATCAGCAAGGTGGAGATTCCGCTTGTGTTAAGACCAGGTCAACGTGTGATCGATGTTAACACACCAGCAGTGGGAGCAGCGATCTGCAACCCAGTGGTTGTCAGCGGCTACTCGAATACCTTTGAGGCCAATGTAGTCGTTGATCTACGCCAACGCAACAATACAGTCATCGATCAGATCAGTGCGCAAGGTGGCAACCTGGGCATCTATGCGAACTTTACCGCTGCGATTGCTGATGCAGTCAGTGCGCCGCAGCCCCGCCTCGTCAGCGCCTACGAAGGCGACGCCGCCGGCTTTGGGCTGATTGATCAGACGGTAATTCCGGTGACGCTTTATCCAGCCAACAGTGGTCCTTGTCCGTAAAAAAGTTTTTGTAAACACGGATAGAGGAAACACAGATGCTTGAAGTTTTATCCGTGTTCCCCTATCCGTGTTTACAAATCTGACCCTTCATATGCTAACCCCAATCCTCACTTGGTTTGCCTTGGCAACCGGTCTATTTCATATCGTCGCTGAATATTGGGGGCCGCGCTGGGCGGTCTATCTTTTCAAACCGCTGACTACCACACTGATCATCCTGATGGCGGGGCAGATTTCCCGACCCGTTTCCCCTTTTTACCAAAGCGCCATCCTCGTTGGGCTGCTCTTCTCGCTGGCCGGTGATGTTTTTCTCATGCTGCCAAACGATCGCTTTATAGCCGGGTTGGTGAGCTTTCTGATTGCGCACCTTTGTTACATTGGCGCGTTCACAAGCCGGAGCGGATTTCAGTTTACGCCATTTTTGCTAGTTCCTTTTTTGCTCTACGGCGCGCTGATGCTGCGTCTGCTTTGGCCGCCTGTTGGCTCGATGCAGATTCCCGTCGGGGTCTATATGGCGGCCATCCTAATCATGGGTTGGCAGGCAGCCGAACAGTGGCAGCAAACGGAACAAAGCGGCGCGCAGTTGGCGTTGATGGGCGCGCTGCTCTTTATCATTTCCGATTCGACGCTGGCGCTTGATCACTTTCGTAAGCCGTTCAAAATGGCTAGTTGGGTCATATTGAGTACATACTATATGGCGCAGTGGTTGATCGCCTTGTCAATCAGGTGAAACCTCAGCATCAGCGTTGACATTACATTAGATAGAGTTAGATAGAGTTACAAAACGTAAGCGCCTATGCTTATGCCAATTTTCGTTCAGGTGGACCCTTGCGGTTAGAATTAAGGAATTAAAAGGTAATCCTTAAAACCCGTAGTCAGCACATGGCTGATTGTACATCCAGTCCAACCCATGCTATGGAGATTTTCGATGAAGAGAAATTTTGTGTCCTTGTTCTGTCTGAGCGCGGCTCTTTTGTGGGTGAGCGCGTGTAACGCGAATAGCGCCACACCCACAACGCCCACTGCGATTGCAACGGTTGCAGCCACGGCCACTTCGGTACCCGCAACAGCAACTCCGGTTCCCGCGGCCACCGCAACCGTTGCGCTTACAACCACCACAGCAACCACAGCGACAAATGCGGCCAGTGCCGACTCGGTGAGCGATGTGCCGATCAGCGATGAAGATGCCGCTACCCAAATTGCCGCGACAGTGGCCGCCAGCCTAGGCATCACGGCCACAGCGACAGAGATAACAGGCACAGAAATAACAGGGACAGGAGCAATGGGCATCGAAGGCGTCCAGATTTTGAAGTTAACGGGTGCAGAAAACAGCCCGGTTTATTGGCTGGCCTACACGATTGGCATGCGCAGCTTTGACCCCGAACAAGATCATCTGTTGGTCATTTATACGCGTCAAGGCGATGGTTGGCAAGAGGTGGTGCGCCAACCCTTGAGCGCCACTAATGAAACCAGCAGCGACGTGCCGGCCCCCGATTATCTGGGCGATGGCTCGGTAACGCAAGTGCAGGTCGAGCCAGAGAACATCTGGATTCAAGTCGAAGGCGGCGTTGGCGCGCACAGTGGCGTCTATGGTCTCTTTCGTTTCGATGGCGTCACGCTTCACCCGGAAGTCAACGCCTTCAGTGCTAGCCCTGGCGCCGGTCGTCTGCAAGATTTAAATGACGATGGCGTCCAAGAAGTGCTCCTCGACGCTAGCGATCCCTATGTCTTCTGCTATGCTTGTGGTGTACGTTTCGTACAGTACAATCTGCTGCGTTGGGATGGGACGCAAATCGTGCCCGTCAGCCTGGAACCCCTGCCCGCGACGGCTCCAGCCGACTTGCAAGAACGCAACGACCAACTGATCACATTGGCGCAGGCGGGGTTGTGGCAAGATGCCCTGGCCACCCTGCATGCATCCACCGTTGCGCCGACAGATGAGCCTATCTTCACCTGGAATACCCTTTTTATTCGCCTTAACGCCGAAGCCAAACGTGATGCGATTGGCAGCGAATATGACCAGTTCCCCTTGCTAAGCCATGTCTTCTATGGTGATTTTGCCGGCACCGTCGATTTGCTGCGCGATTACACAGTCGATGATCTGTTCCGCCCCGATTCGCCCTT
>Ga0105046_10012092_pt1 | contig 13386 bp, 12 predicted proteins | sample MAT03_FD_78385 | JGI IMG/M metagenome (GOLD analysis project Ga0105046, IMG submission 78385) | Freshwater microbial communities from Lake Fryxell liftoff mats and glacier meltwater in Antarctica - MAT-03 (megahit assembly) | ecosystem: Environmental > Aquatic > Freshwater > Ice > Liftoff... | reverse complement strand
GACGTCCTTCACGTCGCCCTTGAGCACCCCGGCCTGAACCGCCGCGCCCATGGCCACGACCTCGTCCGGGTTCACGCCCTTGTTCGGCTCTTTGTCCAGGATGCTCTGCGCCAGTTCCTGGACCGCCGGCATGCGGGTCGATCCGCCGACCAGGATCACGTGATCGATCTGGCTGGCCGCCAGACCGGCATCCTTGATGGCCTGCTCGAACGGCTTGCGGCAACGGTCCAACAGATTGGCCGTCAGGTCCTGGAAGCGTGAACGACTCAGCGACTCGTCGAGGTGGAGCGGACCTTGATCGGTGGCCGTGATGAACGGCAGGTTGATCTGCGTCTGTTGGACCTGCGACAGCTCGATCTTCGCCTTCTCGGCAGCCTCCTTGAGACGCTGCATGGCCATGTTGTCCTTGCTCAGGTCCACGTTGTGGCCGCCCTTAAACGACTCGACCAGCCAGTCGATGACGGCTGAGTCCCAGTCGTCGCCGCCCAGCTTGGGGTCGCCGGAGGTCGACTTCACCTCGAACACCCCGTCGCCGATCTCGAGGACCGACACGTCGAAGGTGCCGCCGCCCAAGTCGAACACCAGGATCGTCTGGTCGTCGTTCTCCTTGTCCAAGCCGTAGGCGAGGGCCGCCGCCGTCGGCTCGTTGATGATCCGCAGGACCTCGAGCCCCGCGATCTGTCCCGCCTCCTTGGTGGCGGTGCGCTGGGCGTCGTCGAAGTACGCGGGCACGGTAATCACAGCCTGGGTGACCGACTCGCCGAGGTATGCCTCGGCGTCGCGCTTGAGCTTCATGAGCGTCCGGGCGGAGATCTCCTGCGATGTGTACTTCTTGCCGTCGATGTCGACCGACCAGTTGGTGCCCATGTGGCGTTTGACCGAGCGGATGGTCCGGTCTGGGTTGGTGATGGACTGACGCTTGGCCACCTCGCCCACCAGGACCTCGCCGTCCTTGGCGAAGGCCACCACGGACGGGGTCGTCCGTGCGCCTTCGGAGTTGGGGATGACGACGGGCTCGCCCGCCTCCAGGACACTGACGACCGAGTTGGTGGTGCCGAGGTCGATTCCGACTGCCTTGGCCATGATGAGCTCCTGAGTATTCATGAAGGGGATGTCAGTTCGACCCTACGACCGAACTGCTTCGGTGCCACATCGTTGTGGCGTGTCGTCATCATAAAACTTGAGTGCCTGGTTATCAAGGTCTTCGGAGGTGACAGCCGACACGCCGGCTGCGTAGCGTGCAACGCCATGAGCGATCTGATCCTGCTGCGCCACGGCCGCAGCGAGTGGAACGAGCTGAATCTCTTCACGGGCTGGTACGACTGCGATCTGATCGACTCCGGCCGGGCCGAGGCATCGGCATCGGGCATCGTCATCGCCGATGCAGGCTTCACCCCTGCACTGGTCCACACGTCCCTGCAACGGCGGGCGATCAGCACCGCGCACCTGTGCCTGGAGACCATGGGTCGGAGCTGGATCGGGGTCCGGCGGAGCTGGCGGCTCAACGAACGCCACTACGGCGACCTGACCGGTCGGAACAAGGCGGAGACCACCGAACGCTTCGGCGCCGAACAGGTGAAGGTCTGGCGACGCAGCTACGACGTCCCGCCACCGCCCATCGCCGAGGACAATCGCTACGACCCGAACGATGATCCCAGGTACGCGGACCTGCCCGCGGATGCACTGCCGCTGACCGAGTGCCTCGCCGATGTGGTGGCCCGGGTCATGCCCTACTGGGTGGACTCGATCGTCGCTGACCTACGGCTCCACGGCACCGTCCTGGTGGTCGCCCACGGGAACTCGTTGCGGGCGCTCGTCAAGCACCTCGACCGGATCGGCGACGACGAGATCTCCGAGCTGAACATCCCGACCGGCATGCCGTTGCACTACGAGCTCGATGACGACATGGTGGTGGCCGAGCCGAAGTTGACCTCGGAGCGGTACCTGGGCGACCCTGCGGCTGCGGAGGCCGCCGCAGCCGCAGTCGCCGCTCAGGCCGGCTGAACCCCCACGAACTGAGTTCCCCGACACAACACCGTCCCCCACGAACTGAGTTCGTCCAGGACACCTGGGGTCAGAACGTGGTGGACGACCCGTGGGCGGTGTCGCAGGCCTTGGTGTCACCGGCTCGCACCTGACCTGCCCCGACTCCCTCCAGCGCAGCGAAGGGCCCACACGGATTCGGCTTGATCCACACATGGAACATGGGGGAGGGCGGGAACTTCTCGCCCTGGGAACAATTGCCGGCGCCGTCGGTCAACCCGATGACCCGGGGCGCGTCACCGGAGGTGAAGCACAGGTTGTCGTGGATGTGGAACTGGATCAGCGCGCCACCATCGTTCGGCACCGTCTCGAGGGACATGGCCGAGGGCAACATGAACATGGCGGCCTCGAGCACCCGGCCACCGGACGACGTTCGGTACACCAGCGACTCCGGTTGGTCCGGGTCGAAGAACGTCGAGTCATTGATCGAGTCCCACTTGATGAGGTGCTCGTGGCCTGTGCCGGCATCTCCGATCGAGCGGTACCCGGCAGCCTCGGCCACCGTCGCATCAGCGAACTGCGGGAGACGATCGACGGTCCGCTCGACCATCGACTCGGCCCACGCCTGCTGCTTCCGGGTGACACCTTCGGTGCCCGAGAGATCGACAACACGTGTCGGATCGAACGGCTTGGACACCGGGACCACCGCCCCGGAAACCGGCGCGGCGTGAGCATGTCCCCCGGCCGCCGTCCCGTGCGACGCCGACGCCGTGAGCGCCGGCACGGTCAGCAGACCGGCCAACACGGCCACCGGAAGGATTGCAGCCCCCATGGCCGGGAACTGCGAACTCCGGCGTCGGCCCACCAGGACCACTCCCCCCGCCATCGCCGCCAACGATCCGAGAAGGGCGCACAGTCCATCGGTCAGACCAACGGTTTCACCGCCCGCCATACCGGCGATGAAACCGACCCCGACCGTGCGCGAGATCGCCCAGCCGACAACGCAGGTCACGTTGACCGTCACCACGAACGCCGCGGTCGCCCGGCCGGGCCGCAACAGCGCGGCCAGCCCGCTGGCCACCTGGAGCACCGCTGCGACCGTGAACAGGTTCACCATCTGGCGATCGTCGCCGTGGACGCCGATCACCGCCGCGTGCACCACACCCGCCGAGATCGACATGGTGCCCGCCAACAACAACGGCGGCCCCAGCGAGGTCCGTCCGAGTTGAGGCGCGTGCTCCGGCGGGCTTGACGCCCCACGCCGTGACGCCCCACGCAACGGCCGCTGGAGCGGCGACTCGATCACGGCCATGCGAACCCCCTGTTCCCACCGGCCAGGATACCGCCCATCACGCCCCGACGAACGGCGGATCACCTGCACCAGCAGGTCAGCCGTCGTCTGCAGGTCAGTTGTCGCGTGCGACCTGGTACGCCAACCAGAACATGGGGAGCTGCATCGGCACGCGGATCCACGCGGCCAGCGCCGAGTTCATCGGCGCGGGGGCGTCGGGCATGCCGCCATCCACCGCCATGCAGACATTGGCCGGCCACACCCCGACGAAGGTGGCGAGCGCCGCCCAGCCTCCGAGGCGACGAGTGCTCGGATTGGCCACGAGCACTGCGGCCGTCAGTTCGGCCATGCCCGACACGTAGGTCACCGTCCGCTTCGAGCCGGGCATCCAGTCGGGAACGATGACGTCGAAGAACGACGGCGAGACGAAATGCATGACACCTGCGCCCCCCAGGAGTCCTGCCAGTCCCAGTGCGCGTCGATCCCTCCGGTTCATTCGGACAGCATGACCGACCGGGACCCAGTCCGCCGGATCGGGCCGCCAGATCGCCGGATCAGGGCGACCGACCCCAGGACGCCGGAGACGACCGCGGCACCTCCCGCCGGACTCCACGCCACGCCCAGGCAGAGCGCGGCGACAGCGAACCAGGCCCCGGCGGCCGCGACCCGCGACCGATGAGCGGAGGCATCCAGCCAACGGTGAATCCGGAGCAGCCGCTCCGGGCGATCGATTCGTACACCGAGGAACACCGCAAGTCCCCGAAGCAGACCGAAGCCGGCGCCCAGGGCGACCGCCGTCACGGCCGACCCCGTGGCCACGGCAGCAATCGCCGCCAGGTAGACGCCGCTGGTCATGATGTACGTGGCCCAGCCGGTACCGATCTGAAGACCCCAGCCGCCGGCGGTCGCCCACTGGCGGTACCGGTCGACCCACTGCTCGTCGACCTGTCGCCGATGGTGCGGGAGCGCCCCCCGTCCGCGGTGGAGGTCCCAGACACCGGCAACGACCGCTACGACGCCGACGGCGCCCGTTCGCCAGGCGACACCGATGTCCAGTGCTCCGACCGCGGCAGCAGGTACGGCGAGGAGCAGGCCAGAACTCAACCCGCCCAGCGTCCCACCGAGCACGAACCAACCCGCGGCAGCCGGCCACCGGCGGCCGCGGGATCTTTCGGCCAGCGGGGTCAGCGTGGACACCATGGACAGCGCGCACGGCGACCAGGTGGACCGCACGACGGCGACCGCCACGATCACGACCGCCGTCAACAGGGGGAGGGACATCAGCACATTCCGATCAGTCGAGGTCGATCGCGGTGATCGCCCGGTTGGCCAGGGGCACGAGTCCGGCGCGGCCGCGCCATGACCCGAGCACCACGTACAGACAGAAGGCGCGGCCGCCGACGTTCACGAACCGTTGCGTGCCGCACATCCCGGGGATCACCCGCTGCTGTGCGGTCGGCGAGAAGTCCACGGCCCGCACCAGGGGCAACTCGCCGTTGGCGAACAGATCCGTCGCTCCGGCCTCGGCATCGAACTCGGCCAGGCACACGAAGATGTCGTTGCGGCCCATGATGTCGACCACGCCACTGCCGTAGTCGCCACGCCGGGCAGGGAGCGGCACCGTGGACAGGTGGAGCACCGGATGGACCGTCCCACTGATCGGGACTGTGGTCCCCGGGGCGACCACGCTTGCCTCGACCCGTCGATCGATTCGGGCGTGCCATCCGGGCGGCACGGCCACCGACAGCCCGTGGGCACGTAGCCGCCGGGCGGTGACGGTCATTCGCCACGCTCCCGTGCTGCCCGATCCGACGATGACCCCCCGAGCAGTGGTCGCCCGAGCAGTTCACGACGGGTCCGGGCGATCGGTCGGGCATCGGCGGTGGCCTTCTTCAACAGCGACGCCAGCTGATCGAACGACGAAGTGGCCCCCTCGGCCACCACTCGATCCTCGGTGCCGTCGACCACCAGGAAGTACGGGGCCACCGGCACGCCGTAGTCCTCGAATCCCTCGGACGACATGACCACCACGAGGTCCGGATCGGCCAGCTGGGCCACGGTCGACGCGCTCTCGGCGTCCGCCCCGCGGGTGACCACGACCAATTGCGTGTCCGGGCCGGCCACCGATCGATGGGATGGATCAGCGAACGCATCCCAGAAGTCGCGACACGTGAGGCACCCACTGGACAAGAACGCGAGCAGTGTCCGGCGACCACCACCGACAATGGCCACCGCAATGGCGTCACCCTCCGGCGTGACCCCCATCAGGTCCACCGCGCCGATTCGGCCGTGGCGAGCAGACGGCACCGGATCACGCCGTTGCTCGGGATCAGGTCGGGAGGTGGGTTCCCCTCGGGCACCTGACGCCGATCGGCCGGCGCCGTCATCGAGCGTGATCCCGGCGTCGTGCAGCGCGCGGAGGATGACCGCATGGGATCGGAGGAGCCCCACGACCATGACGGCCAACACGGCGCTGACGAGGGCGAGCAACCCCACCACCAGTTCCATCACACCACCAGCACCATCACACCACCAGCACGGGGGCACAGGCCAGCCGAGTTGCCGCGCCGGTCCAACCCACCACGTCGACGCAGACCTCGTGCGGACCCGCCGTGGCCCCCAGGTCGAGGCTGAACCCAGGCGTCGGCGAGGCCCCGGGCACCCCCGCCGCGAACACATCCGGACGAGGCACCGACGTGCCGGTCTCGATGACCGCAACACCGTCGACCGAGACCCGTACGACCGCCGGCGCCGCCCAGCGACCGGGGTCGGCCGCCCAACCCGCGACCGAGATGACCCCGACCCCACCGACGGCCGTGTCGAGCGAGCCGGTCGGCGACGCCACCGTGACGAGGCGGAAACCCACGAACCGTCCGATCCCGGTCGTCCGGTCAATGGCATAGGCGCAGACCACGTGCTGCCCCGCCGCCGCGACCTGCACGACGTCGAATCCCCGCCGAGAACCGAAAACCGGCCACGCCGCAGCCACATCGGGACGTTCCACGTTCGCATCCACGTCGGCCCAGACCTGACCGTCCACGTAGATCCGGACCAACGACGTCCCGTAGTCACGGTTGTCGACCGCCCAGCCGACGACGCGGATCGAGCCACCCGCATCCACGCAGTCGTCGATCGCTCCGAAGGGCTCCAACGCACAGGGTCGATGGTGGTTCCGTGTCCGCTCGTCGGTTCGCGACGAGGTCCCGCACGCCGGGTCGAAGAGCCACGGTGGGGTGCAGGTCACCACTCGACACACGATCGGTCCGATGCAGGGCGTCTCCTGGTGGCACTGGCCGTAGCGGAACTGCGTACAGCCCGACTTGCGGCGATCGCAGCGCCCGCCGTCGCAACCGCACGGGGTGCCCGAACATGCGCCGGAGCAGACCCCGTTGGGGCCGCATCCGCACGGCCCGCACTGCGCGTTGCAGTCCAGGTAGTAGCGGGCCGATCCGCCGCAGTACGCCGATCCGTCGACCTTCCACCACCCCCCGGTGATGGTGCCGTCGGGACACGCGTTGGCGCCGGTCGAGGTGCAGCAGAACTCGGTGTAGCCATCGCAGCAGAGCGACCCGCATGCACAGTTGCTCCCCCGACATCGGCACACGGCTGCGTAGGCCGAGGTCGGCCGCAGCGCCAGCTCGGCCGGAGCCACGACCAGCGCCGAGCCGATGACCGCCGAGCGGCCGAGGAACCCGCGGCGATCCAATCGCCGGCTCGCCACGCCCACGACGCGCTCCGCCAGTGACGTCATGCCCGCATCCTGACCATGGCGTCGGCCAGCACGGCTCCGTCGGTGCTGGCCCGGACCGTCAGCCACGTGGCCAGCCCCACCATCGACCCCACGGGCACGATGAACAGCGGATGAGCCACTGCCGCGTCCCATGCCGAGTCCACTCCGGCCACCGCCCCAGCCGCGCAGAGTGCCGCAGCCACGAGGTCCGCCCCGATCTGTACCCGCCCCGGCGGAGCCTCCGAACCCCCGAAGCAACCGCAGCTCTCCGCCGACTGGCGAGCCAGCATGGCGACCACCCCGGCAAAGGCCACGAACGAGACGGCCAACAGGCCCGGCAGTACGTGTCCACCGACCACCAGGACCGTACTCCCGAGCACGATCTCACCGAAGGCCAGCGCCCGCGTCGCCACGCGCCGTCTCGGACGTGACCAGCGAGGGCGAAGCGCCACCAAGGCACGGGCAGTCGGGTCCGGATCGCCGACCTTCGCCACGCCACCCCACAGGACGACGAACGCGCTCACCCATACCGGACCGGACCACGACACCACAACCGAAGGTAGCCCGCCTCCTCGCCGATGCTCAGCCATGGCACGCGTGGGCAGTCGAAGCGCGAACCGGGGAGGCCCGGAATACACCCGTAGGATGCCTGGTTGAGCCGTGCTGACCTCGGCCCGGACCGGAGGCTCCCCCACCATGACCGACACTGCGCCCATCGACTTTCCCGCCACGTCCCCGGTGGTCGCTGCGGCCTCGGTCAACGCATCCAAGGTCTACGGCTCGGGCGACACCCAGGTGGTGGCCCTCGACCACGTCAGCGTCGAGTTCGCCCGCGGACAGTTCAGCGCCATCATGGGTCCGTCCGGATCCGGCAAGTCCACGTTGATGCACTGCCTGGCCGGGCTGGACCGGCTGAGCAGTGGGTCGGTCGCCATCGCCGGCGTCGATCTGTCGACTCTCGACGAGAAGGGTCTGACCCGACTGCGTCGGGACCAGGTCGGCTTCGTGTTCCAGGCCTTCAACCTGATCCCCACGTTGTCCGCCAAGGAGAACATCACCCTCCCCATGGACCTCGGTGGCCGCGCCGTCGACGAATCCTGGTTCAACCAGGTGGTGACCACCGTGGGTCTGGCCGACCGGCTGACACATCGTCCGAGCGAGCTCTCCGGCGGCCAACAGCAGCGCGTGGCGGTGGCCCGGGCCCTGGCCAGCCGACCGCAGATCATCTTCGCCGACGAACCGACCGGGAACCTGGACAGCCGCACCGGCAACGAGATCCTGACCTTCATGCGAAAAGCGGTCGACGAGCTCCGCCAGACCATCGTCATGGTGACCCACGATCCTCAGGCCGCGGCCTACGCCGACCGTGTGGTGTTCCTGGCCGACGGCCGGATCGTGGACGAGATGACTGACCCCACGGCGGCGACGGTGCTCGACAAGATGAAATCCCTGGGCGACTGATCCGTGTTCCGCATCGCCCTCAAGGGCATCCGCGCCCGGAAGTGGCGCCTCATCTCCACCGGCGTCGCCATCATTCTCGGCGTGGCGTTCATCTCCGGCACCTCCGTGCTCGGCGGCATGCTGAACCGTTCGGTCAGCAGCCTGTTCGACGACGCCTTCCGGGGTATCGACGGGGTCATTCGAAGCGCCGAGGCCCAGGAGGCGCCCGCTTCCACCCAGCCCATCCGTGAGCCGATCGACGCGTCGGTCCTCGAGTTGGCACGGGCCACGAAGGGTGTGAAGTCCGCTCAGGGCGTGATACGGGTCACCGCCTCCATGCTGGACAAAAAGGGCAAACGCCTGAGCGCCTTCGGTCCTCCCGTCTACGCGGTCAACTGGACCGACGACGCCGATCTGCCCTCGGGAGTGGTGAGCGAGGGTCGACCGCCAGAGGGGCCCGACGAGGTCGTCATGGATTTCAAGACGGCCGAGGAATTCGGTTTCCGCGTCGGCGACACGGTGACGGTGCAACTCCCGAAAGGCGGCACGGAGTCCCGACTGGTCGGCATCGGTGGCCTCGGCTCGGACGGCCGCAAGCCGACACCCACCAGGATCGTGCTGTTCGAGACCAAATTCCTCCAGGAGCTCACCGGGATCGGAGATCGCTACGACTACGTCAGCCTGGCGGCCGAGTCCGGGACGACGCAGCGGCAGTTGGCCGACTCGGTGGGAGCGGTCATCCCCCAGGGTCTCGAGGTGAAGACGGGCGAAGAGTTCACCAAGGAGACCCAGGGCGAGTTGTCGCGGATCTTCGACAACATCACCTCCTTCATCTCGGCGTTCGGATACATCGCAGCGTTCGTCGGTGCTTTCGTCATCTACAACACCTTCTCGATCCTGGTGGCCCAACGGTCCAAGGAGATGGCGTTGCTCAGGGCGGTGGGTGCCTCACGTCGTCAGATCCTCGGGTCGGTGTTGGTCGAAGCGCTCATCACCGGGCTGGTGGCCGCCGGCATCGGATTGTTCGCCGGGTACTTCCTGGCGATCGGGCTCCAATCGGCCCTCGGCGGGCTGATACCGCTGGGCGACACCTCGGCCCAGCTCACCACGGGCGCAGTGGTCCAGTCCTTACTGGTCGGCGTGCTGGTCACCATGGTCGCGGCTCTGGTCCCGGCCTACCGGGCAACTCGGGTCGCTCCCGTGGCCGCCATGAGCGAGTCGGCGGTCGAGTCCTCCTCGGTCGGCCGTTCTCGGCTGGCTTTCGGCGCATTGTTCGTGGTCGTGGGCATCACCCTGGTGGTGCTGGGTGCCCAGCAGGTCGTCGGGAACGTGCTGGCCGCCATCGGAGCCGGCGCCGCGCTGCTGTTCCTGTCGTTGGCCATCCTCGGCCCCCTGTTCGCCGGACGGGTGGTCGGATTCATGGGCCGACCGCTGCGGAGTTGGTTCGGCGTGACCGGGGAACTGGCCAGACAGAACGCCATCCGCAACCCCAAGCGGACCACGGCGACGGCGGTGGCGCTCACCATCGGCGTCGGACTCGTGACGATCATCGCCGTGCTGGCCGCATCACTCAAGGGATCGGTCACCGACTCGTTCAGCACACAACTGCGCGCCGAGTTGATCGTGGACTCCGGTGGGTTCGGCACCGGTGGCTTCTCCCGCGACGTCCGCATCCAGATCGAGGAGGTCCCCGGCGTTCGGACCGTGGCCTCCATCCGTTTCAACGCCGGACGGGCGCTCAACTCCGCAGCAGCCGAGGAACTGGCCAAGCGACCGGCCGATGTCCAGCTGGCCGACCCGCAGGGCGACGGCCGACCACTGAGCGGCCCGTCCGGTGAAGGTGAGCAGTCGGTCATCGGCGTCGACCCCGGGAGCTACTTCGACATCGCGGACCTGGGAACCATCACGCCCGGGATCGAGGCCCTCCGCGACGACGCCGTGATGGTGGCCGAGAGCCTCATGGAGAAGAACGGCTGGAAGATCGGCGACAACGTCGAGATGTGGTTCGCTCAGGGCGGAACCGTCGAGTGGCCGATCGTCGCCACGTACTCCCTCGGATTCGGACCCGGAGGATTCCTGATCACCAACCCGACGTTCGACAAGTACGCGCCGCCGGTCTTGCAGACGGACCTGTTCCTCTACGTCCGAACCGCCGAGGGCGCCAACGTCGCTCAGGTCAAGGACGACATCGCGCGCACCATCGAGGCCACCGCCCCCGCTGCGTCGGTCCAGAACATCAGCGAGTTCATCAAGGAGATCACCGGCCAGCTCGACACGGCGCTCAACTTCATCTACGTGCTGTTGGCCCTGGCCATCATCGTGGCCCTGGTCGGCATCTGGAACACGTTGCGGCTCTCCATCCTGGAACGCACCAGAGAGCTGGGTCTGCTCCGGGCCGTCGGCATGGATCGATCGCAGGTTCGGCGGGCCACGAGGTGGGAGTCGGCCGTCATCGCCTTGTTCGGAACGGTCCTCGGGATCGTCATGGGCGTGGCGCTCGGAATCCTGCTGGTCGGCGGTTTCAGCGACCCGCCGCTGACCCTGACACTCCCGTTGTGGGACCTGGCGCTGATCACGGTGCTCGGGTCGTTCGCCGGAGTACTGGCGGCCATCGTGCCGGCCTACAGCGCTGCCAGACTCGACATCCTCGACGCCATCTCCACGAACTGAGCGACCTCGAGAACAGCGGGGTCTCCAGAACCGGGACGTCCGGTACCGGGACAGCTCACTGCTGGCAGGTCGGGCACCAGTAGGTGACACGTGTCTGCTCGCCGCTGACCGAGCTGCGGATCGGGGTGCCGCACCGCAGGCAGCCCGAGCTGCGACGCCCATAGACCGCCAGCCCGCCGGCCACGGTCCGGCGAGGTCCGCCACCGAGGTTGGCCAGCAGCAGCCGGTTCGCCGTGCCGAACAGGCGCCGCTGAGCGAACGTCGGGACACCACCCATGGGAGCGTGGGGATCGACGCGCTCGGCCCAGCAGACCTCGCTCTTGTAGACGTTGCCGATCCCGTTTCCGACTCGCTGATCCAACAGCACCTCGGCCACGGGCCGCTCACCGAGACCCAGCCGATCGATCCGAGCCACGCACTCATCCAGATCGGGGTCGACCAGCACCAGGTCCGGTCCCAGATGATCGAGGGGTGTGCTCGGCCCGGCCGTGGCGAAGGTGCGCACCACAGGCGCAGCGAAGCACACCGCCACCCAGTCCTCCACGTCGAGGCGGGCCCGGACGAGGTGCCCCGCTTTCCGCCATCGCTCGCCGGGGCGATACAGGTGCCAGCTTCCCGTCATCATCATGTGGGTCTCCAGCGTCAGTCCGCCCGAGAACTCGATCAACAGGTGTTTGCCGTGGGCCCGAACCACGTCGATGCTCTCGCCGACCCTCGGCCGCGCACCGACCAGCCGTTGGGCCTCGAATCGACGCAGTACCTGGCCGGACAGCGCCGGCCGCAGCCGGGCCGCCGTCCGATGGATGGTGTCTCCTTCGGGCACACGCCGACCATACGCACGCGACACTGAGACATGTCCATCGCCCCCCACGACCTCGACGACGACGCGCTGGCGTTCCTCGCCGACCGCCATCTCGCCACCCTGACCACGGTCGACTCCGCGGGTCGACCGCACGCTGTGCCCGTCGGCTTCACGTGGGACCCCGCGTCGGGCCTGGCCCGCATCATCACCCGTGGCGGGTCAGTGAAGGCACGGCGACTCATCGCCGCGCCGGACTCACCCGTGACGGTGTGCCAGATCGATGGCGGCCGGTGGCTGGCCATGGAGGGCACCGCCCGGGTGAGCGTCGGGCCCTCCGCCGTCGCCGAGGCCGAGCTCCGGTACGCGCAGCGGTACCGCACACCGGAGCCGAACGCTGAACGGGTCGTGATCGAGATCCAGGTCGCCAGGGTGATCGGCCGCTGGTGACCGCCCACCCCGATGGCGTTCTCGGTGGGTTCAGTCGCCGGAGGCGCAACTGAGCCCACCCGGAACCGCTGCGAGCAGTCCGTCAGGCCTCGGGAGGGCGCATTCCACGGTAGGAGATCCTCCAGCCGTCGGCGGCCAGCAGCCCGGCCAGGGGATGCTCGGCCAGCGGAGCGCCATTGACCGACGCCAACTCCAGCCGCCTCAGCCGCCATCGGCCGATGAAGGCCAGGCCCGCCGCCACCACTACCAGGTCGGCCCCGTCGAAGATCAGCAACGAACGCCCCGCTCGATCCACGAACCCATGGGCCGTGCCGTCCCGAAGGATCACCCGGCAACCGGCCGAGCGACTGGCCCGGCCAGCCGTGGCCGGCCACGGCAGCACGGCGCCGTAGGGCTGAGCGGGATCGGTGGCCGCCAGCACCAGGACCGCCGGATCCGGATCCGGCGGCAGACGGAGCTGGTCGATCGCCCCGGAACGGGCGAACTGCGCCGCACCCAGTCCAGCCACGAAGTAGCCGCGTCGGACCTTGCCCTGCTCCTCCATGGTCCGCAGGAGCGGGTACACCCCGGCGAACCCGGCGGTGGTTCCCTCGGCCAGTGCCATCTCCCGAGTGAGCACCCCGTACCGCTCCAACAGCTGCGATGCACGAGCCACCGACATCTCCGTGGGCGACGGGACGGGCACCAGCAACGACGACACCAGCGACCATCGTCCCCCCGACGTCGGCGGACCTGTCCGGGTGAGACGGCCCAGGTTGGGGCGACCACGTGGGCGGGTAGCCGGCCGTGCTGTCGGCCGGCCTCGGCGGATCTGCACGCGTTGTCGCACCGGGGCCAGCGTGTCGTTGGTGACCTCGCCCGACCACACCAGGTCCCACAGGGCTTCCAGGACCTCTGAGTCCCCGGCAGGGACCCCCGCACCGGCCGCGGCGGCGAACAACTCTGGCCAGAAGGACGCACCACTCTGCGAGAGGTGGGCTCTGATGGCCTGGTGGATCGGGCCCACGTTGTCTCCGTTCGGCG
>Ga0105046_10012091_pt1 | contig 13388 bp, 7 predicted proteins | sample MAT03_FD_78385 | JGI IMG/M metagenome (GOLD analysis project Ga0105046, IMG submission 78385) | Freshwater microbial communities from Lake Fryxell liftoff mats and glacier meltwater in Antarctica - MAT-03 (megahit assembly) | ecosystem: Environmental > Aquatic > Freshwater > Ice > Liftoff... | reverse complement strand
GGCATACTGTGAGGACAGAGTGTCCTGTGTGCGGTATACCGTCTCGATGGCATAAGCGACTTCCTCATGCATAATCGGGCGCTGCTTCGGAACAATGCCTTCCAGCACAACCTCGCGCAGACGATCATGAGCAAACTGCCAGCGTTCGTTGTGAAGCTCGATGACAGTGCTGTTGGCGCAGACAGCCAGCCATTGATCCAGCACGAAGCCATCCATACTCGCCAGATGTTGCAGCAGTTTCAGGTCCAGATAGCGCCCCGCGACAGCCGCTTTTTCTAGCAGAGGCCGTGCATTGTCTGGCACGTTTTGCAGGCGGCGGCTGACAACCGATTTGACGCCTTCCGCAAACACACGGCCTGGCAGTGTCATCTGGCCGATGAGATTTAGCGCGCCTGCTTCTTCTGCCAGTGTACGAACAACTTCGATGAGGAAGAAGATGTTGCCCTCTGTCTCGCGCTTCAACAGATCAACGACTTCAACCTGCCTGCCAGCCTCGCCCAGCATCGAGTAGCTCAACTGGCGAATCGCATCTTCTTCCAGACGTTGTAAGTTGATAATCTGGACATCTGGCGAGGGCTGTGACAGCGCCGACGGCTCATCGCTGCGGTAGCTGCCAACAATCATAAGGGGCATCTGTTCGGACAACTGATTGAGATAGCGCAAAGGCTGCACGCTCTCATCAATCCACTGCAAATCATCCAGAAGGAGAAGAATGGGCACAGTCTGCCGCCGAAACAGATCGACAATCGTCAGAATCAGGCGCTCCTGACGAGCCTTCGCTTGAATCTCTGGCGCATCAGGAATGGGCCGCTGAAGAAGCTGCGGAATATCAGGCACGATCTCTTTAAGGATGGCGGCTTCGAGATCACCGACCTCACTGGAGAGGACGAGACGTTTGACCACATCGCGCCAGAGATGATAGGGCAGACTACCTTCGCTGATACTTTGCCCGCGCAGCACCAGCACACCGCGAATGAGCGCCCGCGAACGCAGTTCCTCCATCAAACGTGATTTGCCCACGCCGCTTTCACCCGCAATCAACCAGCGGCTGCCTTGCTGCTGTTGTAACAACTGCTTGAGGGCTTTTTCGAGCAAGCCTAATTCTTTGTCACGACCTATGAAGCGCGCCGCCTGCAAAAAGCTCTCGCGCACAGCGATGTTTTCCTGGGGAATGTCCACGTCCGGCAAGTTAGACAGCTCGGCCAGAATATGCGCGGCACTCACCGGGCGCGTTTCGGGCGTTTTGCGCAGCATGGGCTCCAACAGATTGGAGAGACTAGAGGGAATATCCAATGAGGATATATCTGGCGCAAGGATCAGAATATCGGTGATGAGCTGCGTGGGGTCTTCTGCCGAGAACGGATGCTGTCCGGCAAACATCTCATAGGCGATGACCCCGGCAGCATAGAGGTCTGAGAGAGGCGAGGCGGGCTGACCATAAAAAATTTCCGGAGCCATGTAGGCCAATGTGCCTGCCACGTCCTCCAATGATTGGTTTTGCAGGCCCGCCAGACCAAAATCAAGCAGACGGAGATGTCCATCAAGCTGCACAACGGCATTATCAGGTTTAAGATCGCGATGGCTAATGCCGCGCCGATGCAGATAGGTGAGCGCTTGCAGCATCTCGGAGAAGAGACGCACTTTCTCACGCATGGTTTTGCCCTTCACGTACTGTGTGACGGGCAGCGCAGTGTCAAGAAACTCCATCGTGAAGTAAGGGCGATTTTGTTGATCAAACCCATAATCAAGCACGCTGATGATGTAGGGATGTCTCAGCGAAGAGAGAGTTTGAAACTCGTTTGCCAGAGCAAGCTGTGAGTCCTGACGCGCACTGGTATCCTCATCAGCTGTTGGGAAATGAACTCGCTTAAGCGCAACGACCTGCCCACTGAGGCGATCTGTCGCACGATAAACGATGCCCATCCCACCCTGGCCCAACGGCTCATGTACAAAATAGCGATAGCCAATCAGGTCTTGAGATTGTGACGTCACCCATAGACTCCGTGTGTATTGCGATGTGTTATTATGCCTAAAATCGAACAGTTGAGCAAGGCTATGGGCATTTTGCACGATTAATCGTGATCTGTTTGACAACCTGTCTGATTGCGTTATGCTAGTGTCTGGGTAGAAGTGTTTTATAAACATGTTTTTATAAAAAGATGCGTTTAATAGAACCTCTTTACATAAACTTCTTCCCACTAATGATCACCTCCCCGCAGTGGTGATCCATCTTGCTCAGAGTTCAATAAAGCCCATCGCCAGCGAAAAGACGCGGCCTGTGATTTGTTGTGCTAATTTACTGTTTTAAGTCCATCAATTAGGAGAGCAGACTCTATGTTAAAACGTCGGTTTTTGGTCGCAGCAGTATGTGCAGTGGGGCTGATGAGCCTTGTTGCTGGAGCACTGGCTCAGGATGAAGTGACCCTGCGTTGGCGGACTCGCCCGGACAATCAGGCAGAAATTGATGTGTATACCGCCGCTAATCAGACCATTGATGAGGGCTGGGATGGCGTCACACTGTCTTACGAACCGGGTGGTTCCGAATCCTCGTCGTATCAAGACGTGTTGATTACCGAAATTGAAGCGGGCACCGCTCCGGATGTCTTCTGGATCCCCGGTACCGATGTGGCGCGTTTTGCCAAGCAGGGTCTGATCCTCAATCTGGCGTCCTATGCCGGCGCTGATGCCGACTACAGCCAGGACGATTTTTATGCAGGCCCGATGGGCTTCCTGACGACATCTCTGGATGCTGAACCCGCGCTGTGGGGCTTGCCCCGTGACGTGTCGGCGTTTGCCATCTATTACAATGCCGATCTGTTTGATGAAGCGGGCCTGGCCTATCCGGGTGGCGAAGACTGGACGTTTGAACGCTTCCAGGAAGCGGCTGCTGAAATCAGTGGTCTCGGCACCGACATTAAGGGCTTCGGCATGAATGCATGGTGGGCCAATTGGGGCTTCTTCGTGAATGCGGCTGGTAGCAGCTTCTTCACGGAGGATTACGGCGCGTGCGGTCTTGATAACGCCGCCACTGTTGCAGGTCTGGACGCGGCAAAGGCCCTGTTCGACAACGAATACGCCATTCCCTGGGGCACTGACTCGGAACCGCCATTCCTGGCGGGCAACGTCGGCATGTTCTTGAACGGCCGTTGGGCAACCCCCGGTACCGTTGCAAATGCCGATTTCAACTGGAACGTTGCACCGCTGCCTGTTGGTGAGAGCGGCATGGCGACCAACTGGCTGTTCTGGGGTGCGTATGTGGTGAATGCCAAGACCGCCAACCCGGAACAAGCCTGGGATCTGGCAACTCGTCTGACGAGTGCGGAAATTCAGGGTCAGATTGCAGCCCTGGGCGCAAACATCCCCAGCCGTTCAACTGACGATGCTGTCAGCCTGTTCCTCGCTTCGCTGCCGGAGAGCGGCATCAATAACCAGGCGTTCATCGACGGCACAATGGCCGAAGATGTGCGGACGGAAGCCCCGTTGTTCTTTGGTAACTGGCCCGCTGTGGACGCCGCTTACGGTGCTGCTATCACCTCTGTGTTCAACGGTGATATGACCTCGCAAGAATTTGCGGATACCATCTGCACGCAGGTGGGGCCGGAATTTGACGCGATGGCCGAAATGATGCCGATGGCGACAATGGAAGCAACGGCAGAAGCCGAGTAAATTTTCTAACGTGGTGTAGAAACAGCAAAGAGAGGTCGTCCAGAGATGACCTCTCTTTGTTACCCCCAATCTCTGACGCACCTTAAACACGTTGCGTCCTCATATCCGTCCCGCATCACCGAATAATATGAATGGCTTTTGACCTATGACAGTCAACGCTGCAACAAACAGATCGGCTCTGGTCTGGGGGGCGTTCGTAATGAATCTTATATTGGTGGCGGCGTGTCTGGTGCTGGCCCTCAATATTGTCGCGCTGCCCGTACAAGATTTTGGCAATCTCGGCACGCCTGTGCAGGTGTTTGTTGCGCTCATCCTGATGATTCCGGTGGGGTTGGCCGTCTACGCCAATTGGAAACTCACACAGCGCAAAAATGGTGGACGTTTTGTCTCGATGGCGCTGTATTTCTTCGGCATGGTGATGTCGGGGGCACTGCTGCTGCATCAATGGGGCGTGTATCGCAGCTTTGAGTCTGTGACCGATATGATTATGAAAAATCCCAATCTCGTGTTGGGATTCGTGCTGGCGGTTGGCATTTTCTGGTTGAGCGGTCGTATGCCTCCCACGAGCGAGTGGCGAGATCGATTGTTCACGCTGGGGATTATTGCCGCCATTGGTACGACGCTTTTGATTGTCATTGCGGGCGGTGGCCTGAGTGGGCTTAGTGGCCTCGCAGAAAGCTATCGTCAGCCTGCCACATGGCTGTTTACTATTCTTATGTTCGTTTTTGGGGCGATGTCCTACCAACTGCTGCGTATGGGTGAGTATTTTGGTCAGACACCTGATGAGCGCGAGGCGTGGCAGGGCTGGCTGATGCTTGCCCCCAATATCATCGGCTTTCTGGTCTTTTTTGCCGGGCCGCTGCTGCTATCGTTTTATTTGAGCTTTACCGACAGCACTGTGGGAGCCGTCCCTAACTTCAAGGGGCTGCAAAATTACACCGATATTCTCTCGTTTGAAATCAAAACGCAGGACAATGCCGAGGGCAACGCACAGGATGTGCTGAGTTCCGGCTTTAACCCGTTGATGGAAATTCAAACCAACGGGACAAGCCGCCTCGTCGTGGGTGCAAAAGACGCGACCTTCTGGCGGAGTCTGCGTAATACCATCGTGTTCTGCCTGCTGCTGATCCCTTTGTCGGTGATCCCGGCGTTATTCCTGGCGATTGTACTCAACTCTAAGATTCCCGGTATGAAGTTTTTCCGCGCCGTGTATTTCCTGCCTTCAGTGGCCGCGGTAGTGGGTACGGCACTCATCTGGCGCTGGTTGTATGATCCAACGATAGGCTACTTCAATTACATCATCACCAGCCTTGTAACGGGTGTTAACGGCACGTTCGGCTTGAGTCTGCAAGACCCGGCCATTGAATGGCTCACTGGGCCGGGCGTGATGCTCTTCTCGATGGTGTTCCTCTCGGCGTGGCAGGTCATTGGCTATAACACGGTACTGTTCCTGGCAGGCTTACAGGGCATTCCGGTTGAACTGTATGAAGCGGCCATGATTGACGGGGCGAATAAGTGGCGTCAGCTGGTGAATGTGACACTGCCGATGCTGGCTCCAACAACATTTTTCGTCATGATTACGACGATTGTCACAGGGTTGCAAGTCTTCAATGAGCCTTACGCCTTGTTTCCTTCGCGCCCCATGCCCGTCAGTGCCGTAACATCGGTCTTTTATCTCTATGAGCGCGGCTTTGGGCGGTTTGAGTTTGGTTATGCCTCGTCGATTGCCTGGATTGTCTTTGCGCTTATTTTCAGTGTGACGCTGGTGCAGTTCCGCCTCCAGCGCCAGGAACAGTAGGAGAGACGGATATGACATCAGTGCGGCCCACTTTTGGATGGTACGTGGCGCGGGTGATCATCTATCTCCTGCTGATTGCGTTTGGCTTGTTTATGCTGTTTCCCTTTATCTATATGGTTTCGACTTCGCTCAAAGTTTCGAGTGATGTGTTTCACTATCCGCCGCGTTTGCTGCCGTACACGGCGGAAGTCATCACAACAGCCGATGGCAAAACGCAGCCGATTTATCTTGTTGACGTGGACGGAACACAGCGCCAGATGCTTCTCACGGGCGAGAAGCTGCCGCATGTGTTTTTCGCGACTGAAGACAAAATCAACGCCAACGACAAGCGGGCCAGTGAGATTGTCATTGCGCTGCCGCGTGATGAGGTCGAATCGGGTGCGGTGACGGCCACAGGCGAGACGATCACGAGGATGAATGCGGAAGGCAAAGCCGAGACGTTCGATGTCTATAATGTGACGGTCGATGGCCCACCGCAGCGCCTTGTCGAAGCCTATCGCGGCTCACTCGACAAATTTGTCGATTTGAATGATGCCAATGTTGCTGCCTATGCTGTTGAGCGCAGTGCGGAAAAAGTGGAGTTTGTCGATTTTCAAGTGGGCAATTACAACGCTGTGTTCCAACTCAATCTGGATCGGGCCTTGGTCAATACGACTTTAGTGACAGTGGCGGTGGTCACGGGTCAGTTGATTACCTCGATCTTTGGCGGTTATGCATTCTCGCGCATCAATTTCAAGGGGCGTGATCTGCTCTTCTTGCTCTATCTCGGCTCGATCATGATTCCGTTTGTGGTCTTGATTATCCCGATGTATCGGTTGATGGTGGTGATGCAGTGGCAGAATAAGCTGGTATCGCTCATTATTCCCTGGGTATTTACGGCTTATGGCACCTTCCTTATGCGGCAGTTTTTTCTCTCAATTCCCAAAGAGATTGAAGAGGCAGCGCTGCTGGATGGCGCGAGTCGCATGCGCGTGCTGTGGGGGATTTTTGTGCCTCTCAGCACGCCCGCCATTGCGACACTGGCGATTTTCTCGTTCCTGTATGCCTGGAACAGCTTCCTGTGGCCGCTGCTCATTATCGGAGAGGGCAATACCACGAATCATGTGCTGACGCTGGCCTTGATTCGTTTGAGCAACTCCTATGCCGATCAGCCGAATCTGGTGCTGACAGGCGCGGCAGTCGCGATTTTGCCCCCTGTGCTGATCTTCATCTTTGCTCAACGCTACTTCATTGAGGGCGTGGCAAGCGCAGGCGTGAAGGGCTAGAAATAAATCGAGAAGGGGCGTTTGTCTCTTTGAGGTCTTCTCTATACCATATATGTACCGAGGCAGGGGACGCCCCTGCCTTTTTGTTGAGTCACTCTCAGGGAGAGATATTGTGAGATCACGGCTTCTTTTTAATCAGGATTGGGAATATGCCCCTCAGAAGGTGGTTACCCATACGGACACCACCGCTTTTGAAGCGATCACGCTGCCGCATACCAATAAAATATTTCCGGTCAAGAATTTCGATGATGCTGAATATCAATTTGTGAGCACCTATCGCAAACGTTTTAGCCTGCCTGAGCCGCTGCAAGGCCGCCGCCTGTATCTCGATTTTGATGGCGCAATGCTGGCGACAACGGTCACGATCAACGGCCACACATTTGATGAATATCGCGGAGGTTTCACACCGTTCTTCTTCGATATAACCGATTATGTGCAGGAGGGCGACAATGATCTGCTCGTATTTCTCGACAGCACCGAGCGCAAAGATATTCCGCCGTATGGCAATGTCGTCGATTACATGACGTTTGGTGGTATTTATCGGGATGTATGGCTGCGCTATGTTGAGACAGCGCATCTGACCAATGTGCGCGTCAAAACGCGTGATGTGCTGACGACTCCTCGGCTTGAGATTGATTTGTACCTGCGCAATCAAGGAGTACAGAGCACAGACATCACCGCCGAGGTGACGCTGAAAGATACAGCGGGCCAGTCGTTGGCAACTGCCCAAATGCCTCAAACCTCACTGACAGACAGCAGCGAGAAGCATGTGACTCTCACCCTCGACTCTTTGCCGCAGATTGCCCTGTGGACGCTGGATAAGCCCACCCTCTACACGGTTGATGTCGATGTGTTTGTGGGACAAACCAGGATCGATACCTATCAGGTGCGCTTTGGTTTTCGTGAGGCCCGCTTTGAGGCCGACGGCTTTTATCTGAACGGCGAACGTGTAAATCTGCGCGGCCTGAATCGCCACCAGAATTATCCTTATATTGGCTGTGCGGCCCCGGCCCGTTTGCAGCGCAAAGATGCCGAGATTATTAAATTTGATTTGAGCTGTAACATCGTGCGCACCTCGCATTATCCCCAATCCCCTTACTTTTTGGATCGGTGCGATGAAATTGGGCTGATCGTGTTTGAGGAGATTCCAGGCTGGCAGTTCATTGGTGATGAAGAATGGCAGAGTCTGAGCTTGCGCGATGTGCGGGCGATGATTGAACGCGATTGGAATCATCCGTCGATCATTATCTGGGGCGTGCGCATCAATGAATCACAGGATAATACGGCCTTCTATACCGCGACCAATCAACTTGCCCATGATCTGGACGACACCCGGCAAACGGGCGGCGTGCGCTACTTCCCGTTTAGTGAGTTTCTGGAGGATGTCTATACCTTCAATGACTTCTACGGCCCGCTCGAACCGACTCAATCGCCCTGGCTCATCACCGAGTTCAACGGGCATATGTTCTCGACCAAATCTTTTGATGGGGAAGAACGCCGCATTGAGCATGCGCTGCGTCATGCCCGCTATCATGCGCGTGTCACGCAGGTGGGTGGCATCAGCGGCGCGATTGCGTGGTGTGCGTTCGATTACAACACCCACAAAGAGTTTGGCAGCGGCGATCGCATTTGCTATCATGGCGTCTTGGATATTTTCCGTCTGCCCAAGTGGGCCGCGCATTGGTATGCCAGCCAGCGCCCGCCCGAACAGGGGATTGTGCTGCAAGCCGCCACTCTCTGGTCGATGGGGGATCGAAGCGAGGGCGGCAACAACCCCGTGTACATCTTTACCAACTGCGACGCGGTGGAAGTCTTTGCCGGGCCGGATCGCATCGGTGTGTTTAAACCCGCGCACGATGAATTTCCTGGGCTGCCGCACCCGCCCGTTAAGGTTGATGGTCTGGGGATGCGCTGGGGCGAACAGTTTGGCGATTTACAGCTCATCGGCTATCAGGATGATGAGCCTGTCGCGGAACAGTGGATTGCCTGTGATGGCAAGCCACACACGCTTAAACTCGCTCTGGATGATACGGAATTGAATGCTGATGGGGCGGATATGACGCGCCTCGTGTTTGCGGTTGTCGATCACTATGGCAATCCACTGCCGTATGTTTCGCGTGCGATCTCGTTCGAGATTGAAGGCCCGGCTGAACTCATCGGGGAGAATCCCTTTGCGATCATTGGGGGGCAGGCGGCGTTGTATGTGAAGGCACGGCATGAAATCGGCACTGTAATCATTCGCGCAAAGGCGGATCGGCTGCCTGATGCCGAGGTGTCGCTGACGATCAACTGAATCATAATTCAAAAAAGGGTTCGTAGGGGCGACCCGCTAGGTCGCCCCTGGACTTTGGCAGTTTGAAGACGCCTGGGGGTGGAGACGCCAAGGGTGAGACCTGTTATAAATCGTTAGAAAAGGGCAAAAAGTGGGGGCGACCCGCTAGGTCGCCCGCACACGGGAATTTCTCGTTCGGGCGAGGCATGCCTCGGGCCCCTACACATCAACATGACAAAAGGGCAAAACATTGTGCCCCACATCACCAATGATTGCCTAACCTGTATCGTATGAATATGGTTGTCAAATATCTCAAAATTCTATTCCTGTAGTCACTCAAAAACACTTGTGTTATACTATTCCTATTGCGCTTTCCTCAAAAAAGGTCACAGGGGCATGAAAATCCTAGTTGTTGACGATGAGCAAGAAATCCGTGAACCAATGGGCCGTAAGCTGCGGCGCGAGGGCTTTGATGTCGTGTTAAGCAGCGATGGTCTGGAGGGGCTCAAGTCGTTTCACAATGAGCGCCCTGATCTCGTCGTCCTTGATATTTTGATGCCCGGTATGGATGGCCTCACCGTCTGCCGCCGCATCCGCGAGGTGGCGGATACCCCGATCATGATGCTCTCGGCCCAATTGGTCGATGAAGAGAGCATTGTGGAAGGGCTGAATGCCGGGGCCGATGAGTACATCGTCAAACCTGTGGGTATGAATGAATTTGTGGCACGGGTGCGAGCCCTGCTGCGGCGCTCCCAAATCTCCACCACTGATAATGCCCAGATCTATGATGATGGCTATCTCAATGTCGATCTGCACAAGCGGCAGGTCTATGTGAAGAATAAAAAAGTTCATCTGACGCCCACTGAATTTAAGCTGCTAGCGGTCCTGATCGAAAATGCAGGCCGTATCGTCTCGCAGCGCGATTTGCTGGAACAGGTATGGGGCCGCGAGTATATTGATGATGTCTATTACCCACGCGTGTATGTGAGCCAACTGCGGCGCAAAGTCGAAGTTGATCCCGCCAATCCGATCTATATTTTGACCGAGCATCGCATTGGCTATCGCTTTGAAAAGCAGAATCGTACTAACGCGTAACTGTTAACCCATTGCAGACTGTGGCTGTTTTCCTGCTGTCTCGGATCATGATGGTCGATGTGCTGTGAGCGATGTTCTCCAACCCCTGATTTTGATTGTTGATGGTGCGCTGCTATCGCTGACTCTATGCTTCACGCTGATTATGGTGTGGTATGACGTGCGGCGTATGGTCAGCCAACTGTTTGCGCTTCTGGTGCTTCTCGTCGTCATCTGGAACGTGGGAACGCTGTTTGAGCAGATGGCCTCCATTGCGCAGATGCCCTCCAGCATCGCCATCATCGCACGCAGTGCGGCGCAGATGGGGTTTAGCAGCGCCGCAGTGGCACTCTATATTCTAACAGCGGCGATGGCCGGGGTTTTGCGTTCTCGCTATGGTTTCGGTGCTGCGTTCAGTCTTGTGCTGATGCTTGCTTACCAAACCATTCTGCTTGTTACCCAGATTTCGCAGGTGGGTGAATCCGCGACGTTTCTGCCCACCTCTGCGCTGTTTTTCCTCATCTTTCATCTGCTATCGCTCTACCTCCTGTGGTACTATCGCCGTCGGACAGCCAATACATCGCTTGCCCTGAGTATTGTAATTTTCACGATAGGGCAGTCTACCAGCCTGATCATACTCTCAAACGATGCGCTGCTGCTCTTCACCCTGATTACGAATATCGGAATTTTAGGGATTGGCAGCTCGATTTTTCGTCAGGCGATCATTGCGCCTCTCAAATCTCAGAGCAGCCAGATCGAAGCGCTGCATCATGTCAGCATGACCATCAGCCGCCATATTTCTCCAAATACGGTTTTGCAAGAAATTGCGCGGCAAGCTGTGGCTTGGTTGGATGCAACGGCCTCGTGCATTTTTCTCAGTGATGGCACGCATATGAGTATTGCTGCGCTCCACGATCTGCCTATGACGCTGCATCATCGGGTGGCCGCAGTGGGAGGGATGGCCGATACAGCCGCCCGTCAGGATCGCGCCTTGTGGGTTGAACATTATCAAACAGGCTGGCGTGGGGCCGATGATTTCCCCGAATGGAGCGATGTGTTTGGCTCGGCCATCTGCGTGCCAATGAAAGCCAATGAGGTTGTGATTGGCACGATCTTTGTCGTCAACAATGAGCAGGGCCGCCAATACACGCGCGAGGATGCCCATAAACTAGAACTGCTGGCGTCGCACGCGGCAGTCGCCATCTCGCATGGGCAGCTGTTTGCGGAGCAGCAGCAGTTGACCAACCAGCTTGAGGCTGTTCTGACGAGCACCGAAAATCCCGTCATTGCGATTCGACGCGATTTTAAGCTGATGTTCGCCAACCGTGCTGCCCGCCGAGTCTTTCCCATCTCTGTCAATGGCGACGAAAACCTCTCGACGCTGCCCCTGGATTTTCTGCCCCAGGGGCGCAAGCAGGTGCTGAGGGATATGCGGCGCGTGGGCTATCACAGCTATGATTTCTCGTATGGCGGGCGCTTCTATCAATGCCATCTTGCGCCGATGGGACACCCGCGCCCGCAGGGGTGGGTGGCTGTGATCAATGACATCAGTGAACTAAAAGAGCTGGATCGCATCAAAACCGAAGTTGTGCGTATGACCAGTCATGACCTGAAAAATCCTCTGCAAGCCGCCATTGCGTATATTGATACCCTGCGTGATGATCTGGCTGACAACCTTGAACCCGCGATCCTGACGGAAAGCGTTGATAAGGTGGAGAAGCAGCTTAAAAAGATGACACGCATCATCACGGGTGTCCTCGATATTGAGAGGATGCGGCGCGGGGTGAAGTTAAACGAAGAGTGCGATCTTGAGTACATCATCAATATCGCGGTCCATGAATGGCAGGATGTAGCGGGTGAGAAAAATATCACTCTCCAATCGGATGTGACCCAGAAGTTACCAGGGATTCCTGGGGATACAAGCCAGTTGGAACGTGCTATTTCCAACTTAATTGAGAATGCGATTAAATTTACGCCCTCCGGGGGGCATATAGGCGTGACGGCACAGAGCACACGCAGTATGATACAGATCAGTGTCTCGGATAATGGCATCGGTATTCCTGTCCCGATCCAATCGCGCATTTTTGATCCCTTCTATCGTGGGGAGCAGAAGGGCGCGGAACACGTCAGCGGCTCTGGCCTGGGTCTGAATCTTGTCAAAACTGTCATCGAGAGTCATCGAGGTCGGGTTGAAGTCGAGAGTCAGGACGGCCAGGGCGCGACGTTTCATGTCTACTTGCCCATCCCGCTGGGGGTGGTGTCTTAAAGGTGGTAAGTATGCGATTTTCTCTCTGGGCGCTGAGTGCCCTCGTGGCGCTTGGTTTGCCTATTCTGGTTCTGGCTCAGCAAGCCGCACCGCCTGTCCAGACAGATCGGACTCCGTTCGTCTCGCTGACCCAGGCTGATCTTAGTGTCATGGTCGCCAACGTGCAGCGGCCCAACGGCATGAGTTTTCTCAATGGCAAGCTGTACACGATTTGCAATGGCGATTGGACGATCTACGAGATTGATGCCGAAACAGCGGCCACTGTGACATTTGTCAATGGCGCTCGCAACGCCCATCAAATGTATTCTGAAGAGACAGAGACGGGATTCAATCTGTGGATTCCTGATTTTGATCTCAATCGTCTTTCCGTCGTTACCAATCGGCGTAATGCACCTGCGCCAATCGCCACAACTGATCTCGATGGCCCCTGGGGGATTGTGCCGCTCGATGAGGAGCATTTCCTCGTGAGCAATCTGAAGGGCGATAATATCGTCAAAGTCAGCCGCGAGGGTGAGGTTGAGGCGTTCCTCGGTGAACTGCGATCCCCGGCAGGGCTGGCGATTGATGATAAAACAGTCTATGTCGCCAACAATGGCAGCGCACGGCGGGCGATTGAGTGGTTCACGGTCACTGATAAAGGCGCGGCAGGGGAGGTGCTGCCTCTCGTGAGCGGCCTGCAAAATGTGTCTAATCTTGTCCTGGGACCGGATGACTATCTGTACTTCACCTATGCGTTAGGGACGCGGGGTGTGGTGGGGCGGGTCTGGCCGGGAGATTGTCAGGAAGAGGGCTGCACCAATGAGCAGGTGGAAATCGTCGTCTATACAGAGATGGAAGCGCCTCTCGCGGGCCTGACCATCTCACCCGATATGACCATGTTTCTCCATACGATCTATCGACCTGAAATCTACCAGGTTGATCTGGAACAGGAGTGATCGCTCCCCACGCCTAAAGGCGGAGGCTTCTGCCGCACGCATGAGCCTCACTGCGCTCTACGTTATGCGACACGGGCGCGTCCCGCCCGATTTCGTTGGTTGGTCTTATCGGCGG
>Ga0105046_10012087_pt1 | contig 13389 bp, 8 predicted proteins | sample MAT03_FD_78385 | JGI IMG/M metagenome (GOLD analysis project Ga0105046, IMG submission 78385) | Freshwater microbial communities from Lake Fryxell liftoff mats and glacier meltwater in Antarctica - MAT-03 (megahit assembly) | ecosystem: Environmental > Aquatic > Freshwater > Ice > Liftoff... | reverse complement strand
GACTGGGACGATGTCATTATCATGGATTATTTGCAGGATAAACTCGCTTGGGTCTACGGTTGGTTTGGGATGGCTGCTGAAGTTCCGATACAATAATGCGGGCGTCAGAAACAAGCATACCGAGTGGCATAGGCGTCCCGCCCATGTTTTGACTTGCGAGACGCCCATGCCACGACCACAAAGGCAATCGCGTGTACAGTATTTTTGATCTGTTTAAAATCGGTGTTGGACCGTCCAGTTCGCACACTGTCGGCCCCATGATCGCCTCGTTTCGATTTGGGAAGGAATGTGTCGAAAGGCTCCAAGCTTCACAAGAAGCTCACCTCAAAATCGCTCGAGTGCAAGTGCAGCTGTATGGATCGCTGGCACTGACCGGCATCGGGCACGCGACCGACACTGCCATTGTCGTTGGATTAGCAGGTTGTTTGCCAGATCGAACCGAGCCCGACGTGATTCAATCCGTAGCTCGCGATGTCCGAGCTACGAAACAAATGCGGTTGAACGGTCTCATTGAGTTGCCCTTCGACGAAAAATTGGACCTGTTATGGCTACGCAATCAGACTTTGCCGCAACATCCAAACGCTATGCAGTTTAAGGCCTTTACGGACAATGGCGATTGTTTCTTTGACGACCAATACTTCTCAACCGGCGGAGGCTTTGTCTATTCGAAGACCGAGTTCAAACAGCGATTCCAAAATCCACAACCCGCGGCGTTAAGCACGACGGAGGATTCGGTGCCATTTGCCTTTCGCAGTGCAAAAGAACTTTTGCAATTGTGCAAGGACTCGGGGTTGTCGATCGAGGCGCTCATTCAACAGAATGAACTTTCAAAACGGTCTGAATCTGAGATCGCATCGCAGTTGGACAAACTCTGGATGGTCATGAGCAAGTGTATTGACGGAGGCTGTCTCGCGTCGGGTATTTTGCCAGGTTCGCTGCGAGTTCCTCGCCGCGCCCCTGATATCTATGGCAAACTGTCCGCACAGTCCGCTTCCCAAGAAGCCAAAGCTTCGGTGCGAACGCCACCCAGTCAATTCCTAGCCGCACCGAGACCGATTGCTTCTATCTCAAATGATCCGCTACAACAGTTGGACTGGGTCAGTCTCTTTGCTTTGGCGGTCAACGAAGAAAACGCTGCTGGAGGTCGAGTCGTCACTGCGCCCACCAACGGTGCCGCCGGAATCATTCCTGCCGTGCTCGCCTATTACATTCATTTCTATCCCAATGCAGATCGAGTCGGCATACACCGTTTCCTCAAAACAGCAGGCGCGATCGGGTTGCTCTATAAACGGAATGCGTCGCTGTCCGCCGCCGAAATGGGCTGCCAAGGAGAAGTGGGTGTTGCGTGTAGCATGGCCGCAGGCGGACTAGCGGCGTGCATGGGCGGTACGGTTGAGCAAATTGAAAACGCAGCCGAAATCGGCATGGAGCACAATCTCGGATTGACGTGCGATCCAATTGCCGGACTTGTTCAGGTCCCTTGCATTGAAAGAAACACTATGGGCGCGACCAAAGCGATCAACGCCGCAAGGCTCGCGGTCCTGTATGGTGATGGCAAGCACTTCGTATCGCTGGATCGCGTGATCGAGACGATGCGACAAACCGGCGTCGACATGCAGGTAAAGTACAAAGAGACATCGCTTGGCGGACTGGCTGTCAATGTCGTGGATTGTTAAGCCTGCATCCCCAGAGCTTCGTGCTTCAGGGCTTGCTACGCGCGGAGCGGTACCGTTTGATAAGGTTGTTGGTGGAGCTGTCGTGCTTAAACGCAGGGGCCTCCGAAGCTTCAAGTTCAGGGAGAATACGTTGGGCAAGAGCCTTGCCCAGTTCAACGCCCCACTGGTCAAACGGATTAATGTTCCATATGGCACCTTGCACGAACACCACGTGCTCGTAAAGGGCAACGAGCGTGCCCAATATCTCTGGAGTGAGACGGTCGGCAATAATCGTGTTCGATGGTCGGTTGCCTTCGAAAACTCGATGTGGAACCAGCCAGTCAGGTGTGCCCTCCGCCTCGACTTGCTCGGGTGTCTTGCCAAATGCCAACGCCTCAGACTGGGCGAAAACATTTGCCAAAAGAATGTCGTGATGCCGGCCCAATGGAGTGAGAGCATGCGTAAAGGCAATGAAGTCACATGGAATCAGCCGAGTACCTTGATGTATTAACTGGTAGAACGAATGCTGACCATTGGTCCCGGGCTCGCCCCAATATATCGGACCAGTATCGCAGGTTACCGGTGCGCCATCGAGCGTGACGCTTTTGCCATTGCTCTCCATCGTCAACTGCTGAAGATAAGCGGGGAAACGTTTGAGATAATTTTCGTAAGGCAACACGGCCACTGTTTGTGCATCGAAGAAATCGGCGTACCAAACCGACATGAGCCCCATCAGCACTGGCAGATTGCTTTCGAAAGGAACCGTGCGGAAGTGCTCGTCCATCCGATGGAAACCTCGAAGCATCGCAAGAAAATGATCTGGACCGATCGCAAGCATCGTCGAAAGACCAATGGCCGAGTCCATCGAATAGCGACCTCCAACCCAATCCCAAAATCCAAACATGTTGGCCGTATCGATGCCAAATTTCGACACCTTCTCGCCGTTGGTCGAGACGGCAACAAAATGCTTAGCCACCGCCTCGGTGTTGCCGCCTAGGCCAGTTAGCAGCCAGTCGCGGGCGCTCTCGGCATTGCTTATTGTCTCAAGCGTCGTGAAGGTCTTGGACGAGACAATGAAGAGCGTCTCAGCTGGATCTAGGTCTTGAGTCGCTTCGACGAGATCAATCCCGTCCACGTTCGAGACGAAGCGGAAATTCATCGAACGGTCGCTATAGTGTCGCAGCGCTTCGTAGGCCATGACCGGCCCAAGATCCGAGCCACCGATGCCGATGTTGATGACATTCTTGATTCGCTTGCCGGTATGCCCCAGCCATTGGCCATTTCGAACTCGGTTTGCAAAACCAGCCATTTTGTCCAAGACCGCATGCACCTCCGGAACAACATTCTTGCCATCGACAACGATCGAGGCATCGCGCGGCGCGCGGAGCGCCACATGAAGAACGGCTCGATCCTCAGTGATGTTGATCTTTTCGCCACGGAACATAGCGTCGATTCGGCCACGCAGTCCCGATTCGTCGGCCAGTTGGATGAGCAGTGCAATCGTCTCGTTGCTCACCCGGTTCTTTGAATAGTCTAGAAAAAGTCCGACGGCCTCGGTAGTTAGGCGTTCACCGCGAACCGGATCCTCAGCGAAAAGAGTTCGAAGATGAACATTCCGCATCGATTCCGCATGGAGTTCAAGCGACTTCCACGCCGGTCGGTTGGCAGTCGGTGGCATGGTCGAATTCATTCCTTTTTCCTTTTTCAAAAGTAAGAATCTGCTGCGGTTCAGCCCAAGGATTGGATTTGAAGACGCACCGGGTCGGGATTCAGTATAGCTTTTATCTCTCGTCCATAGTGAATGGCGCCATGTCCTTTTGCGTATTGGCGGCGGTGCGGAAATTGGTACTCACTTTGTTAGCGGAACGGCGCAAGCCGTCCGGTGAGTGCCCGATAAGTGCAGCGAAACCGGATGGCTCGCGTCGAATGCCACTCACTTTGGCGTAAGTGAGCCGCTGGGCGCTAGCCGCGGGTGACGGATATCACAGCGAATATGCAGTGGGAATACGGGCGGCTAGCGCCTTGCCGCTCACAAAGTGAGTGCCGCTCAGCGGTGCGGTGCCCGAGTGCGAAATCGGGTGCCTCTTTTTCAAAGTTTTCTTTTCAAGCGATCAAAGCAAATGAATTATCATGCGAACACACTCAATACCAACGCGATTACCCCAACCTCCGCTCAAAAATGAACTCATCCGAAATTGGCCTTCTCGGCAAGCCAGCCAATGCATTGAAATCTAAGCCGAGTTGGATTTGGGGACCCATTGGTGTTTTCAAGCTCGAGGTGTACCGAACCTTGACGTTTGGTCGGATCATGACTTGGTTTGCGATGGCAATGTTTCCACCGACGCTGATCGGAATCGCAAGCTGGCAAATTGGGCGTCAAAGCTCGATGGGTGCGGCTGAGATGAATTTCGGCTACGTGGTAATGATGTTTTTGTTGATTCCCCAAGTTGTAACGGTTTTGGGGCTGCTTCTATGGGCGACACCGATCGTTCATTCTGAGCTAGAGGCGCAGACCTGGGGTTACGCAGTGGTTCGTCCAGGAGCGAGGCGAGCTGTCTTGCTCGGCAAGTACTGTATCGCAGTCCTGTGGGCATTCTCCAGCGCGTCCGTGGCCGTCACGCTCGCGATACCCTTCACTTCTGTCTTGCATCCCTTTCAAACCTGGTATGTCCTTTGTTTTTTGAACTTGGTGGCTGCGTTGTCGTACGCAGCGCTTTTCGCAACCATTGGAACTTTGATTCAAAAGCGTGCTATGGTGCTGGCTTTTTTATACGGAATATTCGTGGAGGCGATTCTGTCTACGTTACCGGCAACAATCAACCAGTTGACCGTGAGCTTTCGATTGCGATCTATGTTGTTTCAGATGCTCGATTTGAAAATAAATGTTGCTGCCGACATGGCACGCTTCTTCGATACGAGCGCGACAGTGTCGTTTCATCTCATTTGCCTGGGTTTGTACACGGTTGTCTTGCTGGGTGTTTCACTTTGGCGGGTCGAGGCCAGTCAGTTCGTTTGGCAGTCGGAAGTCTGAGCCTTTTCAGCCGACAGGTTTTCCACCGTACCGCAATCGCCGCTTTCGGATTCTTTGGCAATGCCTTCGCGTCGGTTTTAAGCGGACTTTACCGCATCTTCATCATTTGAAAAAGATTTCTTAAGTCGGTAATCCGTTTTCGAATTTGACTTCAGAGCTAGCATTCATAGAATCGTCGACCGTCGAGCAGATGGAGTGCAAGCGAGCAAGGCAAACGGTTCCTTATGATTTGGAACCCCAGTTTGCTTTTAAGGCGATTTTGCGCACCATTGGTTTAGACATCAGACAGGATGGTTCCTGTTTGGAAAGGATACCGCAGGCGAATGATTTTCATCTGCGGACTCGCATGGTCCAGGAGTTAGCGATGAAAATAGCGCACGAAGTTGCTATGTTCGAGGGTTCTGTCGCCGATTCGGTGGAAACCAGATTGCGACAAAGGATTGGCAAAGATCGGATGGATCTTTGGTTTGGTGCTGATGCTAAATGGACGCAGATCGGCAATAATGTGATCGGAATCGAAGTTGCCAGTTCCTTTGTTGCCGATTGTGTTTCGAAAATGTTTCGGGACGATCTTCAAGCGGCGGTATGGGAATCTGCTGGTCCTCATTTCGGATTCCAAATCTCAATTGCTTCACCAATCGAAGCGGTTGCGTCCAAGGCAGAACAGCCTAGTCACACCCCAGTCGACGGTACCGTGCTCCTCACCAATCCACTAAATCTGTCGAAGTCTACAAAAACGGAGCCTGGGCACCATGTGGCCAGGAAGCGTGACAGGGCGGTCGTTGAGCAAGCGACCAATTTGAGAGTTGTGCGAGATAACGCATCTGCTGGCCCTGATGGTTTGAGTGAAGGCGAGGTCGACGAGTCCGATAGATCATCGGTCGACATCCAAGTCGATCGATTGATGGAGTTGCGACGCGAGAATGAACGCCGTTGGGACGAGTTTGTCGCGGGCGATCACAATCGATTGGCCTATACGGCTGCCGAGATGGTTTTGGAGCGACCTGGCCAGATTAATCCGCTTTTGATTCACGGTCCGAGTGGAACCGGCAAGAGCCACCTTGCGATCGGCTTGGCTCACAAGTTACGAGTGTCCTATCGGATGCGGCGCGTTTTGGTTTTGACTGCTGAGCAGTTCACGATCGAGTACACGGAAAGCGCACGTGGCGGCGGTTTTGCTAATTTTCGACGCAAGTACCGCGATGTCGAAGCGATCGTGATCGACGATATTCAATTCTGTTTAGGCAAAGCTGGAACGCTGGTCGAACTTCGCAATACAATCGACATGCTGCTCAGGGATCGACGCCAAGTGGTTTTGGTTGCGGATCGCGGATTGAATGAACTTTCAGGCTTGGGTGCCGATCTTTATGCCAGGCTATCTGGCGGGATGGCATGCGGAATCGATCCACTGGATACCAAGACTCGCGTCCAGGTGTTGACGAAAATGTGCGCCAAGTCGCAGGTGGAACTCAACAGTAGTATCGTTCAGAGTCTGGCTACGCAGTGCTGTGGCGACGCAAGAATTCTGCAGGGTGTGTCTCACCGTTTGGTGGCACAACAACGTGTTGTCGGTCGAGTATTGACCGAAGACGAAGCGGTTCGATGTACGTTGGACTTGATTCGAGCAAGCCATCCCGTCGTACGCATGAATGATATTGAGAAAGTGGTCTGTGAAGCGTTTGGTCTCGAAGGCAAAACACTGCGAGCCAAAACCAAGTGCCAGAACGTGAGTCAACCGCGGATGCTCGCCATGTTTCTGGCACGCAAGTATACGCGAACCGCTTTGTCGGAGATTGGCGACTATTTTGGCAACCGTCAGCACTCGACCGTAATCTCAGCTCAGAAAAAAGTGGAGAGCTGGATTGCGGGAGACGAACTCATCGGCTGTGGTCGCGGGCAAGTCGCGGTTCGCGATATGCTAAAGAGCTTGGAAGCTACATTGCAAGTGGGTTAGTTATTTGCGAGCGACGGACAACACGTGGAACGGGCGTCTCGCCCCTCAAAACATGGGAGGGACGCACATGCCACTTGGTGTGTTTGATTCTGCCGATCGCCTAATTGCTAGGTTGGACACTGCGTAGCCAGCCCGCCCCCCGCGAGTTCACTCGTGGGAGCGCAAGCTTAGTAGCTAAGTCCGGTCCTAGCTGTGAAGCTTTGGTTCCCATGAGCAAGCTCACGGGGGACCACCAACTGGCCACTCCATTTTGCTAATATTTAATTGAGTAGTCGATGATCGTCGGTGTCTGATCCGACAACAAATCGCCTGAACCCGTCATTTAGGCATTGAACGAGGCCCTCGCGCGCCTCGAGATCCTAGATTGGACTGCGTGGATTGAGTCGTCAACCAATTTGCAAGCTCCAAAATCATCAAGGGCATGAGCCAACTCATCCAAGCACTAAAACGATATGCCACCACTGGGTCCAAGCCGATTGGAGAAAGAACCATTGTCAAAAGTCGGAGCACGATGGCCGATGAGAGCAGTACCCAACAACGCCACATCCAACGCTGGTGCCTATCGAATCTTCGTCGCAATGCATTCTGAAAACCGAAGAGTGCACTCACGCCGGTCAGAACTGAAAGAAAGAGAAATGCCATTGTCGAAATGGCGCCTCCCAAAGCGTAGAATGACATAACCAATCCGCTTGGTACCACCGCTAAGCAAACAATAGCAATCTGAAATCGCCCAACAACCTTGTGGATCTTCGGCAACCATCTGCGAGAAACGTCGCTGATGAGAAACAGACCACCGAACAACGCGATGGGCGAGCTAACAATGTGAATGTAAAATATGATACGATAGAGCCCGCGAAAGTGACCTTCGCGACCGACCAAGAAAGGTGTCGAAAAATCAGCTGGAAAATACGACGGGTAGATCGTCACGATGCCCCAAAGAATACGGAGCAACAGGAGGGCCGCTAACCATTTCCATATCAACGCCAGTCTGTTGTTCCAACGTTCAAAAACGCCGATTTGATTTTCGTTCCACATAAGACTTCAAGGCATCACCCAAAAATTTGAAACTGCGAACAATTCTATCATGAACCCATACGAAGCTCCCAGTCCACAACAACGAACAAACTTTCGGCGAGTTTGGTTTAAGCTTGCGATTACAATCCTGATCCTAATCGGAATCGCGAGCGTCGTCGTGCTGGGATACTGGTCTCGAGGGGAAGCCAGGAGGCACCGGTCAAGTGGGGATTTTAAGCGAATTGGCGATGCCGTTAAGGCTTACGAAAATCATTTAAAACGTACTGAACCAAAATCAATCGACGAAACAAGTCAGGATCGATAGCCAGGAGACTAAGCTTTGACTCTTTGCACAAGGCAAAAGGGGACGATGCCCGACGCCCTCACCCTTCAGCCAAGGACGCTCTGACAAAGTGAGTCAGGGGGCTGCAACTCACAGCCGCCCCATACAAGTTCACTCGTGGGAGCGCAAGCTTAGTGGCTAAGTTCGGTCCTAGCTGTAAAGCTTTGGTTCCTACTACATCACGGCTGGCACGAAGAACCACATCAGCGTCAGTACCACGCAAATCGTATAGGCAACAAACAAGCTCGGACGAAAGACTCGCAACGGAACATACGCATCGCTCTTTTCAAACAACTTGCTCAAAACCCGCCAATAATAACCCGCTGCAATCACCGCGTTAAAGGCCATCAATACCGCCATCGCAATCGACCACGGATCTTTTGTCCCTGCCGCAACCGTTCCCATAAACACCAAGAACTTCGCCCAAAATCCTGCCGTCAAAGGCAAGCCAATCAAACTGATGAGACATACCGTCATACCAATCGAGGCTGCCGGCCTGCGATAAAACATCCCCGACAAATCCCCTACCAACTGCGTCTTGCCACCCGCTGCCTCAATCTCACCCAAACAGGCAAAGAATCCGAGCGTCATCGCCGCATACGCTGCCAGATACGAGAATAGTACATTGGGCTCCGCGTTCTGCCTCAAGAGAGCCGTCAAAGCCAACAAAAGATACCCGGTGTGCGCAACGCTCGAATATGCCAACAGTCGCCTCAAATTACTCTGGGCCGATGCCATGAAGTTGCCAATGATCATCGTCAGAGCCGCACATACCATTAAAACAGGCACTACGACCGCAATAGCTTCTGCACCGAGCCCGGTCCCCACTATACGGATCAATGCCACGAAGCCCGCTACCTTGGGCAAGTAACTCATGATGCCCGCTAACGTCAAACTCGTTCCCTCGAAAACATCCGGAGCGTAAAAGTGAAATGGTACCGCAGTGATTCGAAATGCCAAGCCGCACATGACTAACACGACTGCAAACGACACCAATCGACCACCAGAGGCATAACTGCTTTGAATCACCTGCAAATTCGTCGAACCCGAAAATCCATAAAGGTAACTCAATCCCAATAGGAACAAGCTCGAAGCAAACGCACTTAACAAAAAGTACTTCATCGTCGCTTCCGAACCCGCATTATCACCCTTGGAAATACCGAGCATGATGTAGGTCGGGATACTGATTAACTCTAAACCCAAGAACAAAGATACCAAGTCGTTCGAAGCTCCCACAACAGGGATCGCACCGATGATGATGAGCAAACAACCGTAGTACTCGCCTAAGTTCGCCTTCGGTGCCGTCGACCACGACATCAATATCAAAATCAACCCGCCCAGCAATGCAAGCCGCTCCGATGCCAATGCCGTTTCATCAAATCGAAACAACCCTTGTCCGAGATCCGCCGGAATCGTCCGCCAAACCTCCAGAATTGCCGCAAGGACGAGGATAACGAGAGATGCAACCGCAACACCCGTCCGCTGTCCATGAACATCCCGGGCATTGCCAGGCTTTAGAACCAACGAAGCTGCCATCACCACTGATCCACCGAGGATCAAGGTGATTGCCGGAGCCATGACGGCCAGCGAGGACTTTAGTGTTTCGAGGGTATCCACAGTAGGTTCAGACTCTTAATGTGTCGTTTGCGGTTTTAAATGACTAAATATTTGATTAAGGATTGGATTGAGCGACTAGCTTATCGATCTCTGGATGCACTGCTTTCGCGCTCGACTCAGAAACAGTCGCAATCATCGCGACATCCTTCTCGAACAGGTGGATGGTGTCTTGCGGTCGCAGCCCTATGAACAAACAGACAGTTGCCATCGCTACCAGAGGCAGAATCTCATTGAGTTCAAGATCTCCGGTCTTCCCAACTGCGATTTTGCTAGTCGGAATTCCGTCGCTTCCAAAGAGAAGTCGCTGAACAATTCGCAATCCGTACCACGCTCCCAAAACGGTTCCGAGAACCGCAATCGCCGTAAATAAGCCTGAGACGCGAAGCATGCCCGTCATCGCGAGCACTTCTCCAACGAAGCCGTTCAAGCCAGGAAGTCCAGCACCGGCTAGTGTAAAGAAAACCATCATGACGCCGAGTTTGGGATAAACCGCTGCCAACCCACGATCCTCCACTGCCAGCGACATCGATCCTCGCCGCTGTTCAATCATCGCAAGCATCAAGAACATGCCGCAAGTAATGATTCCGTGATTGAACATCTGGATTGCAGCCCCGGTCAGGCCCTCTGTGTTCATCGACATCAGCCCCAACGTTATGAACCCAACGTGGCTCAGTGAACTATAGGCAAGCACCTTTCGCAAATCCGTCTGCGACAAAGCAACCAGCGCGCCATAAACGATGGCCAACGCCCCAAGTCCACCGAACAACATCTGTGCATATGTGCTCAACGCGATCGGTGTCAGAGGTATCACAATCCGAATGATTCCGAAAACGCCAAGCTTCGCAACCACCGAAGCGATCAGAGCCGTCGTGTTCGGATGAGAGACCGCATAAGTCGTTGGCAACCATGTATGAAGCGGCAAAATCGCAAGCTTGATGCCAAAACCCAGGAGAAGCAACCAAACAATCCACTGCTCTTTTGCAGCAAGTATACTCACCGCACTCACCGATTCACTCGCTGCCGATCCTATTGCGGAAAGCTGTGCTTCCTTTGCTATCGACGACAGAGCTTGAAAAGAAACCGTAGAAGCCCGATCAGGGGTCGTCGAATTCAATGCCAAACCGATCAATCCGATCACCATCGGAACGCTGCCGACCAACGTATACAAAAGAAACTTCCGAGATGCATTCAGCGCTTCAGCTCGATTGCCCCAACCATTTATCAACAACACAAGTGGCAACAACACCGCTTCGAAGAACAGATAAAACGAAAGCAAATCCATCGACAAGAAAACGCCCAACAACATGGACTGCGTAATCAGCATCAATGCCAAATATTGGTGCAGTCGTTCCTTGATCTGAACGGTGGCCAAACTCATGGTGACTAGTCCAACAATTCCCGTCAGCAGGACAAGCAATGCACCAATACCATCGGCACCGAACTGCAATTGCCAGCGAACGGGATGGCCACCGACCGAGACAGGCAAGCGCACTTGCAGCCATTCTGGTGCGTAGGACAGTCGAGGCACGATCGTGGCACCGTTGGTCATCGCGTCCGACACATTCGCTGTGTAGACTTGCCCGACCAACAATATGCTCAATGCCAACACGAGTGCAGCGGCGCCTACGGCAATTCCGACGAACGCGTTGCCTTTTTTTCCGGCAAGAAAGATCCCAAGCCCGACAATGAGCGGTAGGAGGATGATTAGTGGAATGATAAACGTCATGAGTCTCGGAAAATTATCGAGTAGCGATCCAAACAGCGACGGCAGCAATTCCAAACGCGGTCATGTAGGTGTAACCCGGTACACGCCCGTTTTGAACACGCTGTCCAATCAAACCAAAAAGTCTTGGCAGCGAAGCAATTCGCATCGCAAGCCCATCAATAACATTCACATCAAACCAACCCATTAGACTGGCAAACCATTCCATCGGCGCGACAATAGCCACACTGTATAGCCAGTCGATATACAAACGATTGCGACCGAAATCGCCAAATGCAACGACCGCTCCCGTAGTAGCCGTACTCGGACCCTTTTTGGAAAGAGCATAACCAATCACAATCCCAACCACCGCCAGCAACGCGGACGCCGCCATCACCCAAATCTCTTCGTGATGCTCGCCATGGCCCACTTCGAAGCTCTCTTGCAAGTAGCTTGAAATGGCGCCAGTTGGTCCCAACAGACCACCCGCCAATACCGCGCCAACAGCCAACACGACCATCGGGGCCAGCATCACACTGGTGGCCTCATGCGCGTGATGACCTGCCTCCTCCGGTAACTTCTCTGTTCCCAAAAATGTACTGAAATAGGCTCGTGAAGTGTAAACCGCCGTCATCAGTGCCGTCGCAAAACCTACGCCAAGCAGAATTGTGAATTGCGTTCCATACTGACCGTCTTTGCTTGCCTGTGCTAAGACGGACAAAATCCCGTCCTTGCTAAAGAAACCGGCCAACAGCGGCACGCCAGCCAAGGCTGCCGCACCGATCAAGAACAAGATATTCGTCATCGGTAATACTCTACGCAGTCCACCGAATCGACGCATGTCGATCACGTCTCCCATGGCGTGCATCACATTGCCCGCTGACAGAAACAACAACGCTTTGGAAAACGCGTGCGTTACCAAGTGAAACATGGCCGCAACAACGGCGACAACCATCAGATCCCCCACAGCCCCTGCACCCAACGCCATAAACAAGTACCCAAGTTGGCTAACCGTAGAATAAGCGAGGACGCGTTTGAGATCGGATTGAAACAGTGCCATCCAAGCCCCGATGAATGCCGTGATGCCTCCCAACCAGGCAACCGCACTGAGCACCGTCGGCGTCTGCTCTAACAACGGAGACAAACGGGCCATCAAGTACACACCCGCCGTTACCATCGTTGCCGCGTGAATCAATGCCGAAACCGGCGTCGGACCTTCCATTGCATCCGGTAACCAAACGTGAAATGGAAACTGAGCTGATTTGCCTATCGCCCCAATCATCAACATAAAACCGATCGTCGTCAGCAACTCTGGATACTGAATAGCAAGAAACGGTACCGCTTTCACAATATTGTCAAAATTCAAGCGGGCAAAGAAGCTTGGCTCGGAACCCTCAACATGGCCAATCCCATAAGCCAGTAAAAGGATACCCATCAAAAACGCACAGTCTGCCACGCGGTTAACGAGAAACGCTTTTGTGGCGGCCCGGGCGGCACTTGGCTTGCGAAACCAAAAACCGATTAGCAGGTAGGAACAAGTTCCCACGCCTTCCCAGAACGCATAGAGCATTAACAAATTGTTGGACAGAACTAGCATCGTCATGGAAAACACGAAGCCGCAAAAGACCGCGTAGTAACGGGCATAGCCAGGATCGCCGTGCATGTAGTCGCGTGAATAAATCGCGATCATCGCTGAAATGCAGGTTACCACCGACAACAATGTCAGGCACAACGTGTCCACCTTGAGCGAGATATCCAGCGTCAAACTACCAACGTTAAAGTAACGGTAGCCATAGAAAACAGCCCCACTTTCGCCTTGAGCGCCGAACAACATCAAACAGATCGTGAACAAAGCTGCAAACAAAAGGGAAATGATCGCGGGCAAATGTGCGATTTTGCGATCGCCACGAAACGCAAGTACCGAGCAAGCAATACAGCCAGCCAGCGGTGCGATCGGAACCATCCAAGCAAATAGACTAAGCATGTGTTCCAGCCTCCGGTGCATTCGCTTTCAAACTCTCACCATTCCCAAGCGATTGCGCTTCGAAATCGGCGGAAATTGGACGTGACATG
>Ga0105046_10012085_pt1 | contig 13391 bp, 13 predicted proteins | sample MAT03_FD_78385 | JGI IMG/M metagenome (GOLD analysis project Ga0105046, IMG submission 78385) | Freshwater microbial communities from Lake Fryxell liftoff mats and glacier meltwater in Antarctica - MAT-03 (megahit assembly) | ecosystem: Environmental > Aquatic > Freshwater > Ice > Liftoff... | reverse complement strand
GTTCCTTCGCCAGTTCCGAGAATCACCTCGTCGATTAACCAGGTGCCTTCGACATCGAAAAGGAGGATCGTATCGACAAATACAACACGTGCGTTCGAAGTGGTGACGACGACCGAGAGTCGTCCATCCGCCAGAAGTGTGCCTTCGCTGATCGAATCAAGGGAGAGAAGATCTCTGTCTTCGACTGGACCTGGGGTTCTCGAGATGGAAGCAATGAGATGACCAATGTCGTCCTGTGAGTCTGCGCCGAACCTCTGTTGCAAATAGCGCTCGCTAAAGAGTGAAAGTGATCTGAGCGGCGTATTCGAATTTGCACACGCGACGCTTAGCCTGACAACTTCGGACACTGCCTGCATGACAGCATCATCGGACAGTTCACTCCCGGGTGATTTCGCTTCAGAGACTGGGGTTGGAGCGGATGCGGTCGACACAATCGCCACCAACTCACTTTGTGACAGCTCAGGCACGGTGCATTCAATTGCAGGGACGACATCCCCCTCTGCTCGCACCACCTCGGGCGCCGGGTGAACAACAAATGTAATGAACAGTGCAAATACGAAGAAAACGAGAATAGCTGGCATTTTGCGGATTGGAATTCTGGTCATTGTCGGAAATTCCTCCGTTGGCGAACTGATTTCAAAGGTGTTCCTCAGCTCTTGAGGCGGAATCTATTGTGCAAAATGCACGCGCACGGTCTCATTCCGTCAACTATAATGTCGCTTACTTGGAACGTGACGAAATCAATTGAGCGGAAAAACGAGATCGCGAGTTCGTGATTCGGCTGGCGTTCAACCATTTCTCAAGCGTTCGGGTATAGGTCGTGAAGTTCTTTCATTGACCTCGTTAGCGAATCGGCAGTGTCGGTTAGTACAGGAGGAGAAGGAATGCGATTCAAGCTCACTCGGGTTCTTCTCGCGTCACTATTGCTTGCGATGTCTGTTTCAGGATTGTCGAGCAGCACGAAAGCACAGGAGGACCCGATTATCATTGGCGCAGCCGTCAATCTTACCGGCTGGATGGCCGCCTACGATGGTCCGCCGCTCGAAGGCGCGAAGCTCGCGATCAAGAAAATCAACGAAGCCGGCGGAGTGCTTGGGCGAGAGCTTCAGATCATAGAACTTGACGGCAAAACAGATCCGCCGACACTCGGCAACGCAGCACGGGATGTCATTTCGCAGGGTGCCGATGTCCTCGTGACCCCGTGTGACTTTGACTACGGTGCGCCCGCTGGTCAGGCCGCTCAGGAAGCCGGTCTCGTTGGTGTGTCGTTCTGCGCATCTTCGCCGCTCTATGGTTCCGAGGCCCTCGGAGATAAGCAGTTCACCATGTCGATGTGGAATCAAACGATGGGTGCCGCCGCTGCCGATTACGCCTTCAACGTCAAAGGCTGGAAAACAGCTTCGACTATCGTCGACCAAGGCACCGAGTACACCAAATCACTCGGAGAGTACTTTGTCGAGACCTTCGAACACCTTGGTGGCACGATCGTCAGTGAAGACAGCTACCAGATCAACGACATGCAGGCGAGTGCTCAGGCCGAGCGACTGAAGGGTCTTGAAGCGCAACCGGATGTCGTCTTCGTCTCATCGCAAATGCCCGACTACTCGGCAATCATCCGCGATGTCCGCTCTGCTGGCGTGACCATTCCAATTATGGGTGGCGACTCGATGGACACCGCTGATTTTTACAAAGCACTCGGTGCGGAACTTGGCAAGGACATCTACATCTCAACTCACAGCTTCATCGGACCTGAGTCCGGACCGGCGATGGAGACATTCATCGCTGATTTCGAGGCTGAATACGGGAAGGTTCCCGAAGTTGCCTTCACTGCTATGGGTTGGGACACGATTCAGGTTATCGCCCAGGCAATCACGAAAGCAGGAACCACCGAAGGCGCCGCTCTTGCCAAAGCGATGGAAGGAACGACCTACGATCTCCTTAGTGGCAATTTGACATGGACTGACGCGGCGAATGGCCATTTCCCGGACAAGGAGGCCTTCATTATCGAAGTGAAGGATGGCAAACCGACATTTGTTCAGCGCTTGAAACCAACCTGGATTCCAACAATCACGGAATAGGTGCGAAACACCGCAACAAAGAGTGGCCGGGATCGTCCTGGCCACTCTTCTGTGAACCGCCCACGAGCATTAGCGGAAACTCCACCAGGCTCCCTGTTTGACGGTAACCGAGGACCCGAATACGCATGCAGTTCGCACGATCTGTTCGTTCTAAGGGCAATCTGGTCGCCGATGGTTTGACCAAAGACTTCGCCGGTCTCCGCGCGGTCGATGGTGTTTCGTTTGAACTGAAACCAGGGGAAATCCTCGGTCTCATCGGGCCAAACGGTTCCGGCAAAACGACGAGCATCAATCTGCTGACTGGACTCCTGAGAATTACGAGCGGCCGAGTACTGGTCGGCGACAGCGACCTGAGTACATGGTCACCGCATCGACGGGCGCATGCCGGTCTCGCTCGCACGTTTCAGGTCGTCAAGCTCTTCAAAGATTTCACCGTTCAGGAAAATGTCGAAGTCGCCGCGATCAGCGCCGGCGGAGTTTCCCGGCGTATTGCCAGGGAGCGCGCCGAATCTGCGCTTGCGGTACTTGGAATCACGCACCTTGCTGAGACCCCCGCCAGAATCCTGCCCCAGGGAGAAGAGCGACGGGTTGAAATCGCTCGGGCGCTGGCAACAAATCCTCTTTATCTTCTGCTGGATGAACCGGGCGCCGGATTAAATGACGCCGAAATTGAAGTACTCCTTCCTACAATGGAGCGCATTTCACGAGATGTCGGTTGTGGAATTCTTATCGTTGATCATGACATGCGATTGATCATGGGTCTCTGTGACCGCCTTCACGTGCTGAACTATGGAAGAACGATTGCTGAAGGAACCCCGGATCAGGTACGACGCGACCCTGCCGTCATTGAAGCCTATCTTGGCGCGGAGGTCAGTCATGAGCCTGCTCTCAGTTAGAGATTTGAAGGTGAACTACGGCGCCATTCAGGCACTGCGAGGCGTTTCGCTCGAAGTTGAGAAGGGCGAAATCGTCGGTCTGATCGGTGTCAATGGCGCTGGCAAAAGCACGACGATGCTCAGCATTATGGGTGTGGTGAAACCGATCTCGGGTCAAATCGACTACGAGGGCCAACAGCTGTTGGGTCAACCGCCAGAGGGAATTCTCCGGAAAGGAATCGCTCCCGTCATGGAAGGGCGGCGAATCTTCCCATCCCTCACAATTGAAGAAAATCTTAGGCTCGGAGCAGCTTCCGTCAAGGCGAAGGATCAGATCGAAGAAGATCTATTGAAGTGGTACTCCTTCTTTCCGATTCTCAGAGAGCGTAAGGCGCAACCGGCCGGCAAGCTCTCAGGCGGCCAACAGCAGATGTTGGCGGTGGCCCGAGCTCTCATGTCGCGTCCGAAATTGCTGCTTATGGACGAACCATCGCTCGGACTGGCGCCGAAACTGGTGGCTGAAGTTTTTCGGCTGATCGTGCAGTTGCGCGATCTTGGTATGACGGTTCTGCTGGTCGAGCAAAATGTTCGGATGACGCTGGATATTGTCAATCGCGCCTATTTACTTAGCACCGGACGGGTCGAGTTTGCCGGCACTCCTGACGAAATTCGAAAGCACGCGGATCTCGAACGCGCCTATTTCGGCTCCGGAAGCGGTCGTGGACACAGTCCTTCGTCAGAAGCGGGAGCGTAACGGCGTGTCCTTTATCAACGATCTCCTTCAGTATGGAGTCTCTTCACTTTCACTCGGCGGACTCTATGCGCTGATGGCGCTCGGGCTTGTCATCGTCTACGGCATCCTCCGGCTCGTGAACTTCGCCTATGGCGAGCTCGTAATGGTTGGCGGATATGGGTTGCTTATCTTTGGCGAAACGCCATTGCCGTGGATTATCTGTGCGGTCCTGAGCATTCTGGCCGCACTCTTTGCCGGCGTGTTGATGGAACGGGTCGCCTTTCGACCGGTCCGCAATACCTCACCAACTACACTGCTGATTACGAGTTTCGCAGTCAGTAACCTTTTGCAAAATATCGCTCTGCTCACCGTTTCGCCACGACCCAGGGCACCGCGATTGCCAGAATTCTTCGTCAAGAGTCTCACCGTCGGGGATTTGCGGATCAAACTCGCGGACCTGATTGCGCTTACGGTCAGTATCCTCGCGCTCGTGGTGCTCACGGTCTTTCTCCGGCGAACGATCATCGGGCTCGCGCTCCGGGCCGCCGCCGACGATTTCACCATGACCAGACTGGTCGGTGTGAAAGCCAACATGGTGATCGCGTCTGCATTCGCAGTGAGCGGATTCATGGCCGGTATAGTCGCGATCTTCTGGATCGGAAGAACGGGTCAAACCTATCCGTCGGTTGGTTTACAGCCCGTCCTCATCGCCTTCATCGCGTCAGTGGTTGGCGGAATGTCGTCGCTCAAGGGCGCAGTGCTTGGGGGGTATGTGCTCGGTTTTCTCACCATGGGGCTCCAAACCTGGTTGCCGCAGGGTGTCAATAACTACCGGGACGCGGTGCTCTTCGGAATCGTGATCGTCGTGCTTCTCTTCCGACCCGACGGTTTGATCAAACCGGCCTATTCCAGAGAGGCACGTTAACAATGTCCAGAGCACAGGTCACGATGATCCGGCGCTTTTCAACACCGGTGATTCTTTTCGGGATCATGCTGGCGATAGCGTTAATCAGCGAACTTCGCAACGACGTGGTTTTTGAGCGCGTGGTCACGGTTATGTTCATCAATTTGCTGCTGACTGTTGCGCTACAGGTTTTCCAGGGAAACTCGGGTCTGGGCACATTTGGACAGTACGCGTTTGTCACGATCGGCGCTTATAGTTCGATCTGGTTTTCGCTGACCCAGAAGCAAAAGCGAACAGCTCTTCCCGATATGCCGCGAGATTGGTGGCTTTACGAGCAGCATCTGGGCTTCATACCATCGATCCTGGTTGCCGGTGCGATCACGACCGTAGTGGGCGCGGTCGTCGGTGTGGCGTTTGTACGGTTGCGTGGCGCGTCATTCACGATCGCAACCTTCGCCTTCCTCATCGTGATCAACCGGGTCGCGTTACAGTGGACGCAACTCACCAAGGGCGCAACCACGGTGTTCGGTGTGCCGAAGTACACCGAAATCTGGGATGCGCTGGTTTGGGCCAGCCTGGGTGTGCTTGTTGCCTATCTCTTCAAGGAATCGCCGCTTGGTCTCAAGCTGAGGGCGAGCAGGGAAGATGAAGATGCGGCCGAGAGTCTCGGTGTAAATTCGGCCCTGGTGCGCTGGTTCGCCTGGACGCTCAGCGTCTTTCTCTCGGCGGTAGCAGGTGCACTCTGGGCGCATTTCATTCAGAACTTCTCACCTCACAACTTCTATATCAAGGAGACCTTCCTGATCGTTGCGATGCTCATTATCGGCGGCTCTGGCAGCGTCAGTGGGGCGGTGCTCGGCGCGATTGCCGTGGCGATGTCACAAGAGGGATTGCGCCAGGTCGAAAACTGGGTGAACATCCAGCGAGGCAGGGGCACCTGGGTCGAAACGGTTGTGCCGTTTCAACTCGTCGGCTTCACCGAAATCATCATCGCCTGTGCGATCATCATCGTGCTAATTTTGCGGCCGAGCGGTCTGACCGGTGGGCGGGAGATTGCGTGGCCGCGCGTGAAACCAGTGACTTCGCTCGCCCGGCCTTCCGATGACTCGGGTGCAGGCGCTTAACCTCGAACCTGCGACAGGAGTGTATCGATGAGTGCATCCATCACTGCTCAGGATCTCATTCAACGTGACGCTCGCGCAATTGGCGATGCAATCAAAATCCGTTACTTTCCATTTGCGCTCGAACGCGGCGAAGGCGCTCGCCTCTATGATGTCGATGGTCGGGGCTGCCTCGATTTCGGTGCTGGTTGGGCAATTGCAGGTCTCGGCTACAGCAACCAGCGGGTCCGCGATGCGATCAAAAAGCAAGTCGATAAAACGACCTTCGGTGGACTCCTCTCTGGCGTCAATGGTCCCGCCACTGAACTTGCCGAAAAGCTGATCGAGATCGTTCCCGGTAACTTCGAGAAGAAGGTCTGGTTCGGTCTCTCCGGGTCGGATGCGGCGGAGGCCGCGTCCCGCCTCATATTGAAGGCGACCGGCAGGCGTCGCTTCATCTCATTCGTGGGGAGCTGGCACGGAACTCACGACTCAACGATGGCGCTTTCGGCCCATCCATCCTTGAGCGAAGCGATCGGCGGCGCCAATGTCATCAAAGTGCCGTTCCCGAATCCGTACCGGAATCCCTTTGGCGATGGTCCGGGCAACATTACCGATCAGTGTCTCGATTTCATTGAGAATTATCTCTTCAAGACAATCTATCCGTCGAACGACGTTGCCGCGATCTTTGCCGAGGCGGTTCAGGCCGATGGCGGAGACGTTGTACCGCCACCCGATTTCATGCCAAAACTCCGCGCGCTGTGCGATCGTCACGGCATTCTCCTGGTGATGGATGAGATCAAAATCGGAATGGGTCGAACCGGAAAGTGGTTCGGGTACGAGCACGGCGGAGTTGACGCAGACGTCGTGTTGTTGGGCAAGTCGATGGGTGGCGGGATGCCGCTGAGTGCGATCGTCGCCCGAAAAGAAATCCTCGATATCGGCTCCGGGATCGCGGTCTTCACGGCCTCCGGCAATGCGACTTCGTGTGCCGCCGGACTTGCTGTGATCGAGGAGATCGAGGCGGAAGATCTGGTCCGACGTTCGGCCGAGAATGGTGCGTATCTCAATTCCTGTCTTCAGCAGGCCCTGTCCCGGCATGAGATCGTCGGCGATATCCGCGGTCTCGGCATGATTGCAGGCATCGAGCTGGTGACCGATCGAGCGAGCAAGGAACCCAACGCTCCTGCGGCCGCAAAGATTGTGTATCGCGCATGGGAACTCGGCCTGATTCTTTATTACGCGGGAATGTGGGGGAACGCGCTCGAAGTGACGCCACCGCTGATCCTGACGCGAGCAGAAATCGATGAAGGGGTCGGGATTCTGGATCGGGCGATCGAGGATGTTCTGGCCGGAAAAGTGAGCGATGAAACTGTTGCTCAGTTCGCAGGTTGGTAGAGGGATATCATGGCGGATGCAATAGGCAGTTATCTCGAGTCGAACCTTCAATCATATCTCGACGATCTCCGTCTGCTCTCCGGAACCGACTCCGGCACGGATGACAAAACCGGCGTCGACGCGGTTCAGACCTGGTTCGAAGAGCGATTCAACCAGCTCGGTTTTGCCACCACTCGATTGCCTCAGGCAAATTGGGGTGACGATCTCATCGCCCGCAAACGTGGGAACGGCAAAGGCCGCGTTTTACTCATCGGACATGCCGATACGGTCTATCCCAGGGGAATAGCGGCCGCTCGACCGTTGACAATCAACGGTGACACGATTCTCGGTCCTGGCACCTGTGATATGAAAGCGGGGCTGCTCACCGGTCTGTATGCGATGCGGGCACTTGCGGACGCGGGCTGGACCGACTTCGAAGAGATCACCTTCGTCATTGTTTCCGATGAAGAGATCGAAGATCGCCATTCAGCGGGTCTTCTGATGGACGAAGGGCCGAAACACCATGCCGCATTGACGCTGGAAGCGGCTCGCGCAAATGGCGATATCGTCACCTCTCGCAAGGCAACCCGATGGTGTCGAGTTGAGGCGGTCGGGAAAGCAGCGCACGCGGGTGTCGAACCAGAAAAGGGCGCCAGTGCGACCCTCGCAGTTGCGAATGTGATCGTCGAGTCGTTCAAACTCAACGGCCGTAGGCCGGGCATGACGCTCAACCCGGGGCGAATTACCGGTGGTTCCAACCCCAATGTTGTAGCTGATCACGCCACCGCGATGTTCGACCTTCGGGCATGGACCAATTCAGATCTTGAGGAATTGACCGCCGGTCTGAATAAGATTGTCGAATCCGAGTGGGTCCCCGGGGTGAAGCTGATTCTCCATCGTGATGGTGACGGCATGCCCGCGATGGAGAGATCCGCGGGTACGATTCGTCTTGAGAAACACGCGATTTCGATTGCCAACGATCTCGGGTTTCCGTTGAAGGGAGCCGCAACAGGCGGCGGCTCGGATGTGAGTTACGCGGTTCACAAAGGCACCCCGGGTCTTGATGGACTCGGACCAATAGGTGGACTCGATCACGGGCCAGATGAATACATCGAACTCAGCAGCATCGTGCCTAGAACCGTTCTCCTCGCCCGGCTCCTGCCATCGATCTGCTCGGATGAGGAATTGACCAATGGGTAGTGGTTTGACGGACGGCGCCGCTCTCCTCGAGCAACTCGATCGCGATGGGATCGAGCATTTGTGGGTGGCGTACCACGATTACAGTGCTCGCGCCTGTGCCAAACTGATGCCAAAAGAGACCTTCCGGAGCACGATCCGCGATGGAGTGGTCTTCGCGGTCGCGAATCTCGATATGACGTCGAGCGATCTTCAGGCGCATGACGCGAAATGGCTTGCGGACTCGGGCGATTTCATGGCGGTGCCGGACCCTCGCAGTTACGCGGTGCTCCCTCGATTTCCAAAGACAGCTCGGGTCCATGCCTGGATGCGCGCGACCGACGGTTCACCCTGGGATGGGTGTCCGCGAACAAGGCTCCAGTTGATCGTCGACGATCTGAAGGAAGAGGGTTTCACCGCGCAGACGGCACTCGAACCGGAGTTCTACCTTCTGACGCGCGATGAACGCGGTGAGTATCAACCAATCAACAACACACGGATGTTCACGATGCGCGGACTCTCCGAGGAGTACGCGTTCAACTCACAGGTGATCGATGAACTCCGCAAGATGGGAGTAACGGTCGCTCAGATCGGCAAGGAGTACGGACCCGGACAGTACGAGATGTCGGTCCATCACTCCGATCCGATCGGATCCGTCGATGACTATTTTTCCTTGAAAGAAGCAGTGCGCGATATCGCGAAGCGCCTCGGCTACATCGCGACCTTCATGCCGAAACCGTACGCCCATTTTGCGGGCTGCAGTCTCCACGCTCATCTCAGTTTGTGGGATTTGGCGGGCAAAATCGATCTCACTGCCAGCGATACTGATCAAATATCGCTCTCCGAAGTCGGTGGCTACTTCCTCGGCGGCATTTTGAAGCATGTCGATGCGTTGACCGGTCTGGGTTCGCCGACGGTGAACAGTTACAAGAGGCTACTTCCCGGCTCCTGGGCGCCCGCGAATACCTACTGGGGTTACGGGAATCGATCCGGTGTCGTCCGTATTCCGGGTGTCGGGCAGCGGCGTCATCTGGAATTCCGGTCGCCGGACAACAGTTGCCAACCCTATCTGTTGATGGCCGGACTGATCGCCGCCGGGCTCGATGGCATTCGGAATAAAATGGAACCGCCAGAACCTTTCGCGGGAGATGTCGGGCATCTTTCTCCGGAGGAGATGGAGCGCTATAAGATCGGATTCCTTCCCCGTACGCTGCCGGAGGCGCTCGCCGCGCTGGAATCAGACAAGGTCATCGGTGACGCGATCGGATCGACCATTCTCGAACATTTCTTGATCGTCAAACGGCAGGAACTCGCGCAATACAGCGTCGAGGTTCATCCTTGGGAACGCGCTATGTATCTGGAGCAGGTGTAACCATGGTCGAGGTCGCTCATTTACCGGTCGTCGATGTGCATTGTCATCCCTTCCTGAACAAGGGCCGGGTGACATCAGAAGAATTCACCGATATGACCGCTTTCGGCGGTGGTTCGCGTGAATACATGGAGCAGGGTGATATCGAGTTCACCGATGCGGTTCGCGACGAGCTTCTGCTTGGCAAACGCTGGACTACCTATTCCCGCCGAATGGTCAAGGACCTTGCGCGTTTCTTCGATGTCGAAGCGACCCTCGATGCGGTGGTTGAAGCGCGAAACACCGCAGTCGACGCCGGGTACACCGAATATGTCCGGCGACTCTACGGCGATGCCGGGTTGGAAACCCTCATCTTTGACTTCGGTGTTCCTCTGCCGATCCTGCCGATGGACGAAGTCAAGGCCGAACTGCCAGTTGAGGTCATCCCGGTTTTCAGAATCGAACCGCTGATCGCACAACTGTTGAAAACCGATATCGGATGGTCGGAATTCAAGCAGACCTTCGATGACACCATCAATGACGCGCTGGTCAATGGTGGCTATCGTGGTGTCAAGTCGATCATCGCCTACCGTACCGGTCTTGAAGTTTCTCCGCTGAGCCGAACTCCTGATCAGGGTTTGCAGGCGCTCGATGCTATTCGTCGAGGTCTCGGCGGTGGCAGCATGAAGAAGATGCGCGATCACCTGGTTTGTCGATCGCTCGAACTCTGCATGGAACACGACGTGCCGATGCAAATTCACACCGGTATGGGCGACTTCGAGGTGAACCTCCCGCTCTGCCGCCCGGCGTATCTGATGGATCTGCTGCGATTCCCAACGTACCGTGCCTGCCGCGTTCTGCTGGTTCACTCAGGGTTCCCATACCACCGAGAAGCGGCGTACATGTCGAACGTGCTGCCACGGGTCTACATGGACGTCAGTGAAGGTATTCCGTTCGCCGGCAATGCCGCCCGTGACATCATGACCGGCGTCATGGCGATGGCGCCACTCAACAAGATTTGTTACGGGTCCGACGGCTATGTTCTGCCGGAGATCAACTACACCAGTGCCAAACTTGGTAAACAGGCTCTTGCGTCCGCGCTCGATGAACTTGTCGAGACCGATTTCCTGTCGGCCAATGAAGCTCAGGAAGCAGCTGGATTGATTCTTGCAGGAAACGCGAGAGAGCTCTATCGCCAGCGCTAGAGAATTGACGGATATGGACGAAATTCTGCTCGAGGGGATGCGGTTCTTTGGATATCACGGGGTGAATCCGGAGGAGACCTCCCTCGGACAGCGGTTTGTGATCGATTTGGCGATCACGGCCGATCTTCGCGTTGCCGGAAAGAGCGACCGCCTGGAGGACTCGGTCAACTACTCGGCCGCGTTCAAGCGCGTGCGTGCCATCGTGGAAGAGCAACGTTTTCAGTTGATCGAAGCACTTGGTTCGGCGATTGCGCTCGATATCCTGATCAATTTTCCGGCCGCGCTTACCGCGACGGTCACGGTGCGAAAACCCGGCGCCGCAATCACGGGATCGATTCTCGACGCGGCCACAGTTCGTATACAACGTAACCGCTCGGACCTCGAAACATGAGCGACGATTCATCCGGGTTGATCGACAAAGTGAGGATCGAACGCGCGGTTCGGGAGATTCTGCTGGCCCTCGGCGAGGATCCTGACCGCGAAGGACTGCTGCAAACCCCGCGCCGAGTGGCAGAGGCATATGCCGAACTCTTCGCGGGGTTGCATGAAGACCCCAACCGTCACCTCGATGTGACATTTGACGAGCAGCATACGGAGATGGTCGTTCTCCGCGATATTCCATTCGCCTCGTTTTGCGAGCACCATTTGTTGCCATTTACCGGACACGCTCATATCGGGTATATCCCGCGTGGGCGGGTTGTTGGGCTGAGCAAACTCGCACGCCTGGTCGATGGATATGCGCGCCGTCCGCAAGTGCAGGAGCGAATAACCAGCGAGATTGCCGATGCGATCATGTCGGTGCTCCAACCCGATGGTTGCGGGGTCGTCATTGAGGCGACGCACACCTGTATGACCATCCGCGGTGCGCACAAACCGGGCGCGGTGATGATCACCTCTGCGATGCGGGGTGGGTTCCGGAAGCGACCAGAGACCCGTTCCGAGTTCCTGTCGATAGTCCGGCACAGGGGTTCGGATAGGTGACCAACCAGGACGCACGGACTTCGACCGGCCCTCCGCGAGCAGGATTTGATTGGGGTTCTCGTACCTTCATCATGGCCATCATCAATATGACTCCCGACTCCTTCAGCGGCGACGGATTTGGACTGCGAGTCGAAGATGCCGTACGACAAACGATCCGAGCAGTCGAAGAGGGTGCGGACATCATCGATGTCGGCGGTGAATCGACCCGACCCGGGCATGAACGGGTTTCCGTCTCCGAGGAGATCTATCGAGTCGAGCAAGTCATCAGGGCGATTTCGGCAACGGTCAGTGTCCCGATCTCAATCGACACCAGTAAAGCCAGCGTCGCGTTTGCGGCGATCGCCGCGGGCGCATCGATCGTGAACGATGTTCGTGGATTGACTGGCGATCCCGAAATGGCTGCGGTGGTCGCGCAGGCGGGAGTGCCCGGCGTTGTTGTGCACGACGCGGTACCGGATACGACCATCGACCTTGTACTCAGCATCCAACGTGAGTTGGAACGGCGAATCGACCTTGCGCTTCGTGCCGGTATTCGCCAGGACAAAATCATCGTCGATCCTGGTTTTGGATTCGGTAAAGATTGGCGCCAGAATCTGGAACTGCTGCGCCGATTGCCGGAATTGAAACAACTCGGATTTCCGTTGTTGATCGGTTTCTCACGGAAGAGCACGATTGGACGAGTGCTCGCTCTTCCGGTCGAAGAGCGTCTCGAAGGGACGCTGGCAACAACCGCACTCGCGATCACCGGAGGCGCAGATATCGTGCGGGTGCACGATGTTCAAGCGAATGTTCGGGTGGCACGAATGAGCGATGCGGTCGTGCGGGTATCCGTGTGATGACTACAGCCTACATCGCCCTCGGTTCAAATCTCGGAGACCGGGAGGCGACACTTAACTCGGCGCTGAAGCGATTGCGTGATTTAGGAGAGGTAACCGCGGTCTCGTCGATTTTTGAAACCGATCCGGTCGGATTTGCCGACCAACCACCGTATCTCAACGCAGTGATTGAACTGGGCACACAGCTATCTGCGGAGGAATTGCTGACCGAACTCCAGAAAGTCGAGATGGAATATGGTCGCGAGCGTTCATTTCAGAATGCACCACGGACGCTCGATCTGGATCTTCTTCTGTATGGCGACATTGTGATCGAATCGGCGGAATTGATCGTGCCTCATCCGCGAATGCATGAGCGGGCATTTGTGTTGACACCGCTCGTGGAGATCGCGCCCGCAGTCTCCATTCCGGGGTTGGTGAGAAGTGCAAGCTCGCTGTTGCTCGATCTCCAGCCTGCGCCCGGTATACGGATCCATTCAACATTTAATTGCAAATGAACGCAGCATCTCAGATCTCACATCTGGCAACAGATTCGGGCATGCTCAGGCACGAGTGCAAGTCGTTTTGTTGCAGTTTGACGGCGAAATATGAGTACGAAAAATAACTGTATTTTATGTAAATAGTTTCAAGATCAGACAGCTCGGATTTAGATCTGCCGACCGGTCAAAACGAACGTGTTCAACTTGTTCGGACTGTTGCGGACAATCGTTCCCAGAGGCCGGGATAGTTGATGACGATTCCGTGTTCGTCAATTTTCAAATCCGCGGTGAAGCCGTCTCGG
>Ga0105046_10012083_pt1 | contig 13392 bp, 9 predicted proteins | sample MAT03_FD_78385 | JGI IMG/M metagenome (GOLD analysis project Ga0105046, IMG submission 78385) | Freshwater microbial communities from Lake Fryxell liftoff mats and glacier meltwater in Antarctica - MAT-03 (megahit assembly) | ecosystem: Environmental > Aquatic > Freshwater > Ice > Liftoff... | reverse complement strand
GCATGAAGTCCGCATTGCTGCCTATTGTGATCTCATCGAAAAATGCCAAAACCAGTCAGCCCCATTTGGCGTGATTCTGTTTGCCGGTTCTACCGAGTGCGTCATCATCCCCAACACGCCCGCCCTGCAGACACGTTGTCGTCTGGCTCTGGAAAGTGTCCAGGAGTTTCTTGAGATCCAGGCTCGCGGGACTCACATTCCTGCAGCACCCACGGACAAACGCTGCACTGGCTGTCCATACGGCAAGCCTCGGGAGTTTCAACGTGGAAAATCGGAATCCGTCTTCAACGAAAAGCCGGTTACTCCCTACACCACCAACAGCTACCGTCCATCCGACGGAAAACTACGCGGCACCTTTCACTGCGACTGCGGCGACCGCTTCCAATGGGTCCCGCCGCATCGGGATGCAGTTAAACCGGGAATCGCGAAACCAAATTCTGGCTGAGATGTCGATGTACCGGCATGCCGCTTTTCAGGACTCAATGCAGTAGAAAGCCGCAACTCCAGCAGATATCGGTTCGCCGCATCGGTCGATGATGTGACCAAAGCAGTTTGGCGATGGCGTGTTGGGCGCGTCGGCGTGCGCCACCGACGCTGGCCAAGGCCTAACTGCCTCCGGCGTATCGGACCGAACCAGCCATGAATTGATCACTTGGAGGCAGTCTGAGTGCAGACGACCTGACTGAAGTGAGACCACAGAACGAGTAATAAGATCCCCGCTTTTAAAGCGTTCGGAAGCCTAATGCAAACAGCGATTCCATTGTTTACGCTTCCTGCGCATCGAAAGCTCAACGAACCGAATACATTTCCACCAGATCTGCATTCAGCTTCAACTTCTGCTTTAGAGTTCGCCAGTCGATACTAAGTCGCTTTGCGGCCAGATCATAGCGACAACCTTCGGCGGCATAGATCATGGAGACGTAATGCTCCGTGAGTTCTTCGAGACTAAACCGCCCTTCGGCGACGGCTTGGGCCAAACGATCCTGTGGCAGTGATACGGGTGCTACGCGGCCTGTACTGGCAGGGATATAGGACTTTCGGATCATGACATTGCGGACACATTGTTCCAGTTCACGGATGTTGCCCGGCCAGCGGTAGTTCGGCCCCATTTGCACGCCGATCCAGTCGACTGTCTCCCGCGCCAAGGCATGCGACTCTTCAGGCAGGTCGGTCAGCACTCGCCGAGCAATGAATTCTGCGAGATATTGCAGATCGCCGGGGCAATCAGCAATCTGCTCATACAGCGTGGGCGTATGAATCATGTCCGCACACAGGCGGTAATACAGGTCCTCTCGAAATCTCTGACTCATCATTTCCTGTGACAGGTCGCGATTTGTCGCGGCGACAAATTTGCCTGCAAACTGTCGGGGCTGAGTCTCACCAACACGGGAAAAACTGCCGGATTGCAGAACTCGCAGCAATTTCACCTGAATGGAAAGATCCAGTTCACCAATCTCATCCAGAAACACGGTCCCTTGTTCGCCAGCAACTTCCAGCCATCCTTCTCGATCGGCAATGGCCCCGGTGAAGGCCCCCTTTCTGTGGCCAAACAGCTCGGATTCAATCAACGTCGGCGAGAGAGCTGAAAGGTTGACGGTATGCAGCGACGATTTCGGATCCACTTCAAAGCGTGCGTTGCTCTTATTGAATGAAATGTATCTCGACATCCCGATCGCCCGAGCGACCAGTTCCTTTCCGGTGCCGGAACTCCCCGTAATCAGTGTCGGAATGTCTCCCATGGTTTTGTAAACAGCTCGCGCGTAGCGACTCATGTCATGAGTGAAGATCGATTCCCAGACGTCGGCGCGCAGGCGAGCAATCGGCATCGAGCGTCCGATGATACATTCAAAGATATGATTGAATGCACGCTGGATCTGAAAGAACACGGCAAAGCAGTGTCCGGCTTCAAAATGTGCGGGAAGCGGAAATCCCGGAAGTTGCAGATACCATTCGAAATCCCGCTGAAAGTCGTTCCACGCCGCAACCTTCTGCTCCGTCTTCGCGAGTTTCGCAGGGGTCGTGGCCACTTTGTCCAGATAGGACATGTGGCGGTTGTACAGCAGGTACATCGCCATGTCCTGATAGATGCGAAGTTCACGCTCTGTGGGAGTCGTTCCACCCAGCAAGCTTGAACGCATCTTCTCCGACAGAAACTCTGCTCGTTCTCGCAGGGCTGTAAAGTTCGGGAAGATCGCCTTCAGGTCTGAATCAGGCGGAAGATTGATTACGGGATCCGCACATTGAAACGCCGCGCCGAGAGCCGCGCGTTCCAGTGCCAGTCGCTCCGGCAGAAACGGATTGCAGTAGCCAATCTCACCAATCGCCTCCGCGACTCGCAGATCCTGACTCGAAAGAATTGCCATAGAAGTCCTCGATCCCAATACGGAATACTTTCTACATAAACTGCATATCAGACTACATTTCTTGCATGTCTATTTCAACTCGCTTACTGTGAGTTGCTGACAAAAAAACGACGCATCTCTTTCAGTGATAACCACTTAAACTGATCTTGCAGTCTTCGGCACGCGGATCGCTATGCGTGCTTCTGAGTCCTTAATCCCACCAAGTCAAAAGAGGAGACCTGAGATGCTGTTGCAAACCGAATGCTCTGCCGTTACCGCATCCGACGCACGAACACGACAATTGCAGCAACTTCTGCACCATCGGATGAGCAAGCCGCAGCGGCACCGGCTGTTGCACGGCTTTCCGCTGGCAGCAGCCATGCCGTTTGCCAGTGACGAAGTCCGAAAGATGTGTGATGCCACCGACGAAAGGTTTGCACCCCGGCATCATCCCGATCGTGAATTGCTGGTCGGTGTCCTGCCACACTCGTTCTGCAATCCCAAAATCACGGGTTGTGGCTTTTGTACTTTCCCACATGAGGATTTCAGTTCGCTGAAGGCAGCTGCGGTTGTGAACGGAGTGATTCGAGAGATCGAATCCCGCATGACATCGGCTCCGCATCTGATCGGGAGATCAATCCATGGTTTGTATTTTGGCGGAGGGACCGCGAATCTGACACCGGCCATTCCGTTTCGGAATCTGTGTCGCAAGCTCAATGAAGTCTTTGACCTTGCACAGGCTGAAGTCACACTGGAAGGTGTGCCAGCATATTTTCTGAACCGTAAACCATTGCTGCTCGACATACTGCCACAAGAACTGGCAGCGCGCCATTTTCGAATCAGCATGGGCGTGCAGACATTCTCACGAAGCCGTCTGGAACTAATGGGTCGCCTGGCATTCGGCGGCCCCGAGGTGTTTGCCGAGGTTGTCACGAACGCTCATGCTCGCGGAATGACTGTTTCGGCGGATCTCCTGTTCAATCTGCCGGGGCAGTCTTTGTCGGAAATGAAGGAAGACGTTTCCCATGCCGTGAATCTCGGGCTGGACCAGATCTGCCTTTATCATCTGGTTCTGTTCCGCGGAATGGCAGCGCCGTGGGCTCGTGACGCCCGACTGCTGGCTTCGCTGCCGCAAAATGAAACGGCATCACGAAACTGGGAAGCGCTTCGTGAGCATCTCATGGCACAGGGTTACCGCCAGACAACGCTGACCAATTTTGAACGATGTGATTTGCAAAACGACTCGCGGCGGTATTTGTACGAGCTGATGAGTTTTCAGCCCGATCGCTTCGACATGCTGGGTTTCGGACCGTCGGGGATTTCTTACACAGAACACACAGTGCGATCAACTGCTCTGAAAACGATGAATCCCGAAAGCGCGGCCGAATACCTGCAGGCGGTTCAGCAAGATGGAACGGTGTGGAACCGGTATTACGAGTTCGCGTCGGGTGATCTCAGACTTCTGCACGCCACTCGCCAAGTGTCAGCACTGCGGATTGACCGCCGACGGTACCAGGAGGCACGCGGTAGCGACGTCTGCAATGACTACGCTCAGGAAGTGGAAACACTGGGGCGGGCAGGATTGCTGGATGTGACAAGTGCCGCCGTGTCACTCACAACGCGAGGCATGTTCTATGCAGACTCCGTCGCCGCAATTCTCGCCCATCGCCAATTGGGACGAGGACGCGACGCCCTCTCTTCTCAGCGAGTATCTGCGAACGACAACAGCGGCGGTCATATGTAAGCGGATGATGTGCTGTATTCTGGCGGAAGATGCCGTGGATTTCTTTTCAGTACCTTTCAGAGACAAGTGAGGTGACAGGTGATTGATGAATACTGCGAGCGGCATGGTTCAGGACTCTTCGAAGAACCGTTCAACACAATCAGTAATCTGGTGTTTATCTGGGCTGCCGTTGAGGCGTGGAATCTGGCGGGCCGCAGGAAAATTCGTGCATGGGATATCAACCTGCTCGTAGTTCTCGCGGCAACTGTTGGTGTCGGAAGTGCGATCTGGCATATGTTTGCGGAGCCATGGGCAAAACTCCTGGACCTCGTACCGATTCTCCTGCTTCAGCTTTGTTTTCTCTGGCTGTACTTGCGGAGGTGTGCTGGAACGAAGGTTGTTTTTGCGACCGGGCTGGTATGCGGATACCTGGTGATCAGCATCCTCATGTTACAGGTTCCGCCGTATTTGAATGGCTCAATCCTTTACGCTCCGATGGCAGTTGTGTTGCTCGGCCTTGCTGTGTTTCACTACACCACAAGGCAGCCGGATCGCCGCCTGATGGGATTCGTCGCGATTCTTTTCTCTGCAGCGATTACGTTTCGATCGATAGATTCCATTGCGTGTGCTTGGGTCCCATTCGGCACGCATTTTCTCTGGCACGTCTTCAACGGTGCCCTGACCTATTGTGCCTTGCGAGCGATTATCCTGAAGCGGGTGAGTCAATCGGTTGCTGCAATGCCGTCATAAAGTGAGACTCGTCCTCACTGCATCTGTCTCAGTCAGGCTGCGTTGTCTGGTCACGGGCCACAAAACTTCAAACACACATAGAATGGCAGGTAGAAGACCCATGAAACTGCGTCAATGGTGTTCGTGCTGCGTCGCGGTCGGAATCTCGATGTTTCTGGTTGGAGTTGTTTTCTATTTTCTTATTCCATTCATTGCCCCCGGCATAAAACCACAGTACGAAAACCTTGCACTGTACCGTGACTGGAAGGGGTGGACCTCGACGTACATGTTGATCCACCCTTTGATCTACGCACCTGTCTTCGCAGCCGTGTTCCTCAAACTGCGACACGAGACCAGTTTCCCAGCGGGCATCAAAGGTGGGTTCATCTACGGGGCCAGCGTATTCTGCGTGGGAAGTCTGCCCGTCTTTCTGCTGGCCTTTGCTTCGTTTCAGGTATCGGTAGAAATCATGCTGAGCTGGATCGTACAGAATCTCTGTCAATATCTGGCTGCTGGAGTCGCGATCGGAGCAGTCGCTGATGGAGTGACAGTCCGCCTGAGCACTCAGTTGCCAGCCTCGGCAGGCGATGTCTGGGGATACTTGCTGCAAAAGGAGACGTTTCTATACATCATTCGCGGATGGCTGACTGTGAAAAACACTGACACCTGGCAAGCGACATTGTTCCTGCCAGCGACGACTCTCGTCATGCAAATACGGCCTTTTGGCATTGGGCCAGTTTCCTCACACATCGTACACGTGATTCGCGTCGATCATGCTGCCAGAGAAATTGAGACGGAAGAAAATGGTCAGTTCGTGACTTCATGGAATCATCAGATGCGAGTGGAGACTTTGCCGGAGAATCAATCTCGCTACACGGATAGCATTCATCTGAAAGCGGGCCTCCTGACTCCACCTGTCTGGTTGTTCGCCTGCCTGTTCTATCGTTCCAGGCAGCGGCGATTGAGAACGTTGCTCGCCGAAAACGACAGAGTGCAGAAACCATGAGCAAGACTACAACGTTCTCCCCGGTTGGTTTCCGCAAACATCGTAATGGGCACCTACAATGATGCGTCTTTGTTTTTCCCGGTTGTATGAGGCGATGATGTTCTTGTACTCTGCTCCCCGCGCTGTGAACTTTTGTTCGACAGGCTCCAGCCCATGTTTTTCGAACTCACGCCGCAGGTAGTGGCAAACCTTCTCCAGCGATGCCCGATTCAGATAGTTTCGGAATGGCCTTAAAGTAGTCAGGAATCTGACGTGCTGATGCAGAAAATCTTTATTGGCGTTCATTCGATCCTGGCTCTTCCTCGGCACGATCTGCGACAGAAAGTCGCATTCAGGCCCGATAACGAATTGCCATCTATGCGGCGGGATGCGGGCTGACGCACTGTTCGTCTGTCGAACTCTTTCCGACTGTCGGTTTCAGGCGTTCTTGAAGAATCAACTGGCCCCATTCGCCCGCTCGGTAAATAGTCTACTCAGTGCAGAATGTGCTGTCACGCCCTCTCGTGGATTACCTCGCATTCGGAGTGACCAGTTGCCTGCGTCGGACCCGAAAACCGCAGTCAGGCAGACCGATTTCGCTAATGCAGTCTGACACACCGAACGCAGTTCGGCTGCTGGCGTTTGCTGCGTCGGAGCCGCTCACCGGAGCAGCGAACTCGCCCACGCCAGAACGTTTTTGTCGCATCGGTCGAAGCGGCGACAGCACGGTTGCTCAACGTCGCCGGACCCGGGAATTCGGCAGAAGAATTCGAGCAGTTCTGACACGTGGGGACCCGCACGCCGGTGGCGCGGGAGGGGCCTCGGAGCAATCCTGGTTCCTATTCCGATTTTGTTATGTCGCGTGTGTCGCGGGAGTTATTCGTTGCGAATCCCCACCTCAAAGCCATTGGTAATTCCGTTTCCCAATACCCGTTGTCATGGCCTGCATGTCGTTCGGTGATGACATGTTCTATGTTGAATCGCTTCAGATGTCTGGCAATACGACGAGTTGTTTTCAGCAAAGGCTTTTCTCGGGTTCCTGCGGACAGATAGAACCGTGGCGAGGGGACAGTACTTTGTTCCGTGATTTCAAATTGCTCGAATTCCCCTGCAGTTGAAAACGCAATAACCAAACCAAACAATTCCCTATGTCGTGATGCCATCGTCAATGCGAATGCACCACCACGTGAAAAGCCGAAAACGCCAGTTCGATTCCGGTCGGTCGCCAAGCCGAATTCTGCGCGTAGCCAATCGGGTAATTCTTCGGTAAAGAATTTTTCGTGAAGTCGAAACCTCGAATCGTCTTCATCCACGATGTATTCCTGTGAACGCTGCTGCGAGCTATGCACACCGACCAGGACGACCTCGTGCAATTTCTGATCGCTGATGTCGCGTTCGATTCGCTCCGAGAACGTTGCTATCGCCTGACCATCAGCACAGAACACGATCGGAGCCCTGCTCGCTGAATCGTGGTTGGCCGGCAGGAACATCGTGACTGCACGTCGTTCGCCAAGGAACGTGCTTTCAATCCGGAAATCTTTGGTTGACATCGATCCACGTCAAGCGACACATCGAATTGCGATCTATGCAGGGGCAGGGATGCCGACGCGTAGATCGCGCGTTGAACTTTTTCGCTTCGTGTGGCCGAAGGGTGTGGGTTACTTACTGCGGAATCAACGTGACAACCGAAGCGACATGATTCACATGATACACCCAGGGTGGGGTTTTGTCGCGGTCTCGGTGGAATGGTCAGCCTGTTAACAATCTGGCAGTAGCTCACTGCCAGGGAATGAAGCGCCCGGTGCGGACCCGCACGCCTGGTGGTTTGGGAGGGGCCTCGGAGCAATCCGGGGCCCTTGTATCAAGCAAATTCTGTTCTCAAGTCGCTTCTGGTCGAATCTGTTGTCTGCACCACATTCGCCAGAACGCTGTCGAAGTTGTCATGCCGAAACGCGGTTCGGCGACAAACCTGGGCGACTGAAAATCCTGCTCCTGCATATGCCAAAGAAACTCATCAGGGAGTCGTACGTCGTGGTGTTGTACATAATGTGCGAGCCCACTCGGCCAGTGCCAGACACCGTCTGACTGCTCCGTACTACCGTTCCAACCGCACCCGAAACGGCAATACGAGAGGCCGCGAAAGTGTGCGACAACTGGTGCCCGGGTGAGGTATCCGACAATTGCCGGACGACGTGATTTCTCCCACGACGGATCTACCAGCCAGCGAGGATGGATGATATACCCCCCATGTTTCTCTTGTTGATTTCGGTCATCAACGACTTCTCGCATTGCTCGCGCCAGTGCCTCTTGGTCCTTGCGCCAGTAGCCGATCAGGTTCACGCTTGGTGACCAGGCGACGTCAAGGTCAGGCCGCTCCAATTTCAAACTGCCTATACCGCGGCTTGTCACGAGGCTCTTGGCAAGCGAAAGTGAACGGAGTCCTTTGTGATTGAGAAGCGACTGTATTGCCGAATCATTCACCAAAGTGCCAGCCAATGATAAGATTTGAAGATTGGGGATTTGGTGCAGCGCTTCGACGACCTCATTGGACAGATTGGTGTAGCTGAGATCCAGGGATCGTAGCGCGGGCAGTCGACTCAGGTGTGCGACGCCGCGTGAGGTGACGCCTGTTCCCGAGAGCGACAATATAGCCAGGTGCGAAAGAACTCGGCAGGAAGCTAAACCTTCGTCGGTGATGCGGGTGGATGACAGGTTCATCTCTTCGAGTCGGCTGAACTCTGAGAGGCGGGCCAGTCCGCGATCGGTCAACTGCGTATGGCCAAGATCGACTTCGATCAAAACTGAATGGTCAGCGATGGTGGCGACAGCCTCATCCGCGAATTTACCGCCGTTTCCGACTCGCAGGCGCCGAATGCGTGTGAGCCGCCCAAGTTGATCAAACAGTCTGATGCGCCAGTCGGATGAGTCGCGCCAGCCCTTGAAGTCTACTGCAACGAACCCCGTTTCTTTGTCCAACGAAGCGGATCCACCAGCTTCGCGGAACGCGACAACCTCGGCGGGTGTCGCAGCGAGAGTCGCATCATTCCTTGCCCGCTTGAGAATCTCCTCAGTTGTCAGGCGCGGGGCAATTCGTCCAGCAGACATGGGTCAGTCCTCAAAGCACTCGGCACCGAGTTCGAATCTGGAGGTATAACGAATTGCGATCCATGCGACTGGCGATTGGCCGCACGCACTGATCATACGTTGAACATTTCCGCATCGTTGGGCCGCGTGTGTGGAGTGCTGCCTGCGGAATCAATGCGACTCGATAAGCGACATTGGCCGCATGATACTCCCTGAGTGGCTGTGTGTCACGAGCACTGGGGCGGTCGCCGGGATTGTTGGTCGAAGTGGCTGCAGCAGATTATTCGGCTGACGCACCGGCATCACGCGACCGGCGGCGTTTTCTGCTGTCGGGACGATTGGCAAGGCCTTGGATAACGGCTGAAATTGCCTCCCTGCACGCGGCGGCTGACTTGTCACTGAAATTGTGCATTCCGTACTCGCGTGCGTTACAATTGTCACTCAATTCCGAGTCTCACGTCATCCGTACTAACATCGAAAGGGCAGCATCATGGTCGTGGAGTGCTTGCCATAAGCTCCATCTATGGACTCTCCGTGTTCACAGGTGTGGGACGCATTCGCGTTGGATGCTCCTGCAGGATTTCCCCGGAAAGGGTCGCGACTGCATCAAAACAGTCTGCCTGCGGCGATACATTGTCGCGTCCTTGTAATAACCAGAATTGCATGCCTGAGTGTACCTGAATGGCCAGCCAGGAAATGCCGGCAATGTGTTGTTCCTTCTCCGATGAATTCGGTTGTGTCTCAAGAAAGAACCCAACGTCGGCGATGACAGCCTGAGTATCATAGATGGCGTAAGTCTGAAACGACCACGACACTGCAGCGCACGATCGCAGGTCCGGAACTGGATAACCGCTCAAACAGCTCGGAGGATTAAACGCAAGAATTGTGCTCTGCTGACCCAACTGCTCAGAGATGCGTGCATTCACACAATTCCCAAAGCTTTCACCAATGAAAGTGGTTCGCGCCGCGTCGAGCTGCAATGTCTTCAGAGACACGACAGCCTCCGCCACCACAGCATCGATACTGTTCGCCACACTCCACGGATTCGGGATTCCCAGATAGCTGGTTGTTTGCCAGGACTCCTTTGACCAGTCTATGAGAACCACGTTTGATTCCGGTAAAGCGAGGTGTATGGCGTCGGCAAGCTGATGAAACCGATCGCCCGCTTCCGTTTCGCCCATCCCGTGCGTGATCACAAGCGTTGGCTGGTGGTTGTCAAACGTACGATTTTTCCAAAAACGCAGAGACACATACGATTTATGCGCGAGTGTCTGGGCCGCTGAGGATGACTTTGCGTCTTGTCCGTCAGCCACAGTGGTCTCACACTGAAATGCGATGCTCAGACAGGCCAGCAGTGCCATCAGAATTCTTGTCTGTTGAGAAGCGGATATTCGAGTGATCATCGGTGACTCCCACAGAGAAGTGATGTTGTGTCATCTCTTCTCCGTGGCGATATTCCGCATGAATCCGACCTTGCCTTTCCAGCGTTTTTTCAGGCATTGAGCGAAGTTCTGATTTTGCGCGAAATCACAAAAATTTCGCGCCTGATTCGTCCCGCAATGACGCCAAGCCTAACAGACAGTGTTCCGGGTCCCACGACAACTGTTGTTGGCGCGGGCATTGGTCCCATTGATTTCGCTTCTGCGGACTCATTGCGTCTTTACGAACGCGGGTATTGCTTCTCTGCCCTTATCCGCTCCTTGCACAAACTCTTTCAGGTATTACTCAGATGCTGATCAATGCAACATGGCTTCGGCGAAAATTATCGATGAAATCCGGAACACGTCGCAACACTCGTCGACACGACGGCAAATCGGCAGAGGTATTGGAAGAACGACAATTGTTGTCCGCCGTGGTCGCCACTGGTGATACGACTCAGAACTCCACTGTCCTCTGGAGTCAAAGTTCCCGGACTGGAAATATCAAGTTTCAGGTTTCGACGGATGTTGCCTTCACGAAGATCGTGGCAACGAAAACCGTAACGGAGAGCAACGCCCTGATTCCCGTGAAGACTCAGGTGACCGGGCTGCAGCCGGACACTCAGTATTACTATCGCGCTACCAACGCTGGTGGTGAAACAGCTACCGGCAAGTTTCGCACTCCCGCCGACTTGACGTCCTACACTGGACTTTCCTTTGGGACGAGCGGTGACTGGCGCGGCGAACTGGCACCGTATCCTGCGGTTTCGAATGTGAATGATGCGGATCTGGAATTCTTCATGGTCCTTGGTGACACGATCTACGCAGACGTCCCGTCGCCCGACTTGCCACAGTCGCAGGCCGTCACACTGCAGGATTACCGCATCAAACACAATGAAGTGTATGCAGACCAACTGGGACTTAACACACTCCGCGATCTGCGAGCGTCCACTTCGATTCTGATAACCGTTGACGATCACGAAGTGATAGACGACTTTGCGGGCGGTGCCGATGTGGCTACCGACCCACGGTTCACTGGTCCGGCCGGGACGCTGATCAACGACAGCCCTCTGTTCGAAAACGGCCTGCAGGTGTTTCAGGAGTACAATCCCGTCCGCAATGAGTTTTACGGAGCGACGGGCGACCCCGTCACGGCTGGCGAACGCAAGTTGTATCGATACAACACCTACGGTCTGGACGCCGCGGCCTTTGTCCTCGACGCCCGATCCTTCCGCGATCAGGAGTTGCCGCCCGTCTTGAACCCGACGGATCCGCTTCAGGTCGGTCAGTTTCTTGCGGCATCGTTTGATCCGACGCGAACCATGCTCGGAGCTGTCCAGATGGCAGACCTCAAGCAGAATCTGCTCGATGCGGACAGCGCGGGGATCACCTGGAAATTTGTGTTCATCCCGGAGCCCATTCAGAATCTTGGCCCGCTGCTGGGATCCGACCGCTTTGAGGGCTACGCAGCCGAGCGCACGGAACTTCTGCAGTTCATCGATCTCAATGACATCGCAAACGTCGTGTTTGTTACTGCTGACATTCACGGTACGTCGGTCAACAACCTGACTTACCAGACAGCGCCCTTTGGACCACAAATTGCCACGAATGCGTTCGAGATCTCCACGGGCGCGGTGGCTTACGACGCTCCCTTTGGACCGTCGGTGGTTGATGTTGCCACGCTTGTTGGTCTGCTTGGACCAGCGGAGAAAGCCTATTACGACTCACTTCCGGTGGCGAATGACGCCGACAGTTTCCTCAACGACAAGGATGACTTTGTCAAAAACCTGACCAACAGCCAGCTGGCTCAACTTGGCTATGATCCGATTGGACTCAACGAAAACCTGCCGATTGCGAACGGCCTGATTGATGCTCAGTTGTTGCAGGGCGATTACATGGCCACGCACACGTTTGGCTGGACGCAGTTCGATATCGACCCGGAAACGCAGCAGTTAACCGTCACCACGTATGGGATTGCTTCGTACACGGAGGCGGAACTGCTGGCGGATCCGGGAAGCGTCATCAGTCGCGTGCCGCAGATTGTGAGTCAGTTCACCGTGACGCCGCAGCTTTCTGCGACAGCTCGACTGACGGGCTCGACACTCGTCATCAATGGCACAAACAACATCGATTCCATCCAGGTTCAGCCGTTCAGACGTGAGTTGATCGTGAAGGCCAACGGTCAGGAGATCGGGCGTTTCAGCCGTCGTGACGTCAATAAGATCAGCATTTACGGTTTCGATGGAGGAGATGGACTCAGCGTCAGCCCGCTGTTGCCCATACCCGCCATGATTCGCGGCGGTCTGGGGAACGACACCGTCTTAGGCGGTTCCGGCAATGATGTGTTACTTGGCGGTCCCGGAAATGACGTCCTGTTCGGTGGCCTGGGCCATGATATTCTGATCGGCGGTCTCGGACGCGATGTCTTGCTGGGGGGATGCAGTCAGGATCTCCTGATTGGCGGCACGACTGCGTATGACACGCAGGACTCCGCGCTGCATGCGATTGCCAGCCAATGGAACTCTCACACCAGTTACGCGAAGCGAATTCGCAATCTGCGGACAGGCAACCAAGTACCGCAGTTGAATTCGACGACAGTGCACGACGACGGCGAGCGGGACGAACTGCGGGGTGGCGGTGGTCTCGACTGGTTCTTCGGCGGAATCGATGACGTACTGGCGGACAGACATTTCTTTGAAGCGCTGAACTGAATGAGCTTAGGCGAGCGGCAGATGAGGAACTACCAAGCCGAACAACCGGACGCTGTCGCGTGGCGGCTGATTTTATACTGTGCGCGGTCAGGAATGATGCCTTCAGCGGGACTCGTTCACAAGTCCCTTCTCCCCCGATATCGGGGAAGAAGGTGGCCGCAGGCCGGATGAGGGGGCCGACCTTGAGTTAATATAATGAACCAGAAAACAGTTGATTCTTCTCCCCCTCACCCTAGCCCTCTCCTCCGCGGGCGAGAGGGGACCGAAAAACACGTCCTTCTCCCCCTGGGGGGAGAAGGTGGCCGCAGGCCGGATGAGGGGGCCTCGGCCGCAACCGCAAGAACAGACGCAACGCAAAAGCAGAAACACAACCCCCTCACCCTAGCCCTCTCCCCCGCGG
>Ga0105046_10012082_pt1 | contig 13393 bp, 14 predicted proteins | sample MAT03_FD_78385 | JGI IMG/M metagenome (GOLD analysis project Ga0105046, IMG submission 78385) | Freshwater microbial communities from Lake Fryxell liftoff mats and glacier meltwater in Antarctica - MAT-03 (megahit assembly) | ecosystem: Environmental > Aquatic > Freshwater > Ice > Liftoff... | reverse complement strand
CGCAAAAAGTCTGGAACCGGAAACGTTCAGCTCGAATATCAACGACTTACGTGAAGACATCGGGCGGTTACGACGCAAAACAGACTGTTCGGGGACTTTTTGCGCTCACATCTGAGCACTGAGGACTCGGCTCAGGTCGAGTGTGTCGAATCCGACGCGACGCCGCGCCTTACAACTCGATGGTGACACCTGCCGGGGGAGCGAGCACCTCGGTCCCGGGAAGGTCGGCGCGCACGGACGCAGTCAGCCATTCGACTGATGCGGGCTCGCCGTGGATGAAGATGATCTTCCTCGGCTTCGCGCGCTTCACGTAGTCACGGATCCCCTCTCGCGGGGCGTGGGCACTGAAATTGAACGCGTCGATCTGACAGCGCACAGGCTCGGCGGGATGATCCGCGGCGAGCGAGATTTCACCGCCGGTGCCGACGTCCCGCAACTTCCCTGCGGGTGAGGCGGGGTCTGCGTAACCGACGAAGAAGATGGCGTTCTCGGGCCGGCTCAGGAACTGGCGTGCGACGATGTTCGAGAGCGTCTTCTCCATCATCATGCCGCTGCTTAGCGCGAAAATGCGGCCGGGGCGCAAGCGGATGTCGCCGACATTCTGACCGGAGACCACGTAGGGCTGCACGTCATTGAGCAGTTCCAGTTCAGGGTGGAGCCGCGGGGTGCGGCGGGCGAGTTTGTCATAGACCTCGGTGAGTTTCGCGCTGAGGCCGCCGATGTAGATCGGGCAATCGCGGCGCAACCGGCCGCGCAGGCGCAGGCCGTGGAACATGGCGAGCAGTTCCTGGGTCTTGCCCAGCGCGAAAAGCGGGATGAGCACGCATCCGCCACGGGCGAAGACGGCGTCGATGGCCGTCATCAGCCGCTCCTCCTCGCGCGCCCGCGTGAATCCCCCGGGCAGTGCGCGATCACCGCGGGTGCTTTCCATGATCATCACGTCGCAAGGTTCATCGGCGAAGTCGGGGAATTCCGCGCCGCGGGAGATGCTCTGGTCGTCGAACTGCACATCACCGGCGTAGAAAAACGTGCGACCGCCGGAGCGAATCAACGTGCCGACGGAACCGAGGATGTGGCCGGCATCGCAAAACTCGACCGTCACATCCGCCTCACCCGAAGAGCCGACCCGTTCGCCGTGCAGGTCGAATCGCTGCTGGAGCGGAATGGACATCCAGCGTTTCGCGGTGGAGTCCACTTCGCGATGCGAGAACACCGGCGGGGCGTCCGCGCCCGCGGCATGCTCGGCCATCATGACGTTCACGGAATTGTGCAGCATGATGCCGCCGAGCTGGCGGGTGGCCTCGGTGAGAAAAACCGGAGCCCGCGGGTGCCGTCGCATCGCGACCGGGAGCGAGCCGATGTGATCCTGATGGGCGTGGGACATGACGATCGCGTCGAACGAATCGTCCGCGACAAGATCGAGACGCGGCAGCCCGGCGAGGCCGGATTTTTTCGGATGATAACCCGCGTCGAGCAGGATGCGCCTGCCGGCGACCTCGAGGGAATAGGAGTTCGAACCGATCTCGATGGCACCCGAGAGATTGGTAAATGAGAAGGGCTGCATGCCGGGTGATGTCAGCGGAGCGGGGAAAAAGCGAGATCGCTCTGGCAGCCTGTTGAGAAACCCGGATGGGCCTCACGCAAATAACGCGAAGGGCGCAAAGTTCCCCTGAAGAAATTTGCCTTTGCGACCTTCGCGACCTTTGCGTGAGGCTGTTTCACCAGGGTTTTAGAACGCGATGATCTTCTCGATCTTCCGCACGACGAGGCGGAGGAGGAGGACCCAGACCGCGAGACCGGCTGCGAGCACACTTGGCAGCAGCAGGTAGCTGGACCGGAAGATCCACCACGAACAGCCGGCGTAGCAGAGCAAAATCACGACAGTCGAGATGACGGTCGCCAGCGGCTTCCATTTCCGAATCCAGAGCGCGCAGACGGCGACCACGCCGACGAGCGTCCAGTCGAACCAGGTTCCGACGCGCGTCGGGAACGCACCGATCTCGACGGTGGCGAGTGCGGAAGCGAGGAATTCGCCGGGAGCGACGCTGCGTCCGTCCGGCATGACCAGCGAGCGGGCTCCGTTGTCCGCACGGGCGAGCATGACGAGCCGCCCCTTGAACAGCTCCGGCGGCTGTACGGGCGTCTCTTTCCGATCGAGTTGCTCACGGCTGAGCAGCAGGTCGTCGTAGGACACGCGCGTGAAACCGGCACCGACATTGAGGAGCATCCGGCCCGCGGCATCGATGGGCAGCCTGCGCGACTTGCCGAGCGCGATGTGCGAACCGAGGACGACCTCCACCTCGTCGAGCGTGATTTTTTCCAAGTGCATCGCGAGCTGCAGCACGATCGCCGGCACCGGCTGGCCCCGGTAGCGAAGGACCAGCGGGCAGCTCCCGCGGAGGCCGGGGCCAGCGGGGACATTCGTCCAGCCGGGCTGCGTGGTGAGCCGGTAGTCCTCCGCCGCCCATGCCTCCACGGCGGTGAATTCGGGGACGCGCGTGAGGTCGCCGTGAACTTTCCTCAGCACGGGCATCGGCTGGAGATCCGGCACGGCCTCTGGATCGGGCGTCCATCCGAGCCGCCCGCCGAGGACGAGCTTCGGACTGCGCAGCACCTGATCGTGCAGCATCTTCTCGAACACTGGTCCCTTTTCACCCACGGCTATGAGGTCGAATTCCAACACGGGCTCGACCGCGAGCACCGCTGGCTGGAACGGCAGCACGGCGTGGAAGAACAGCGCGAAATCATCCGGGCCCCACGGCCATGAGTGTTTCGACAAGGTGTCGCCGGTGATTTCCACCAGCGTCACTTTTCCCACCGGCGTGGCCGGCGTCGCGAAGCGTGCGACCTGCGCCCACCACTTCTCTTCAAGCCGCGCGAGACGGCCAAGCGACACTTCGCGAATGAGCGAAGCACCTGCAAGGACGACAAGCATGGCATATATCAGTGCGCCGCGACGGAGCATGGGGCGGGGAAAGTGCGACAGTTCACGCCGCGAGGGGAAGCCGAAACCGCGACGGACATTTCGCGACGCGGAGGTAAAAAAGAAAGTCCGTCAGGGAACCACGACAAAACAGGGCAGGCTACCGTTGCTGCCTTCCGGCCCTGGCGGGGTTTGCCAGCCTGCAATCCATGGCCCCTGACGGAGACGCGAGACTGGCACGATGACTGGGAGATGACAAAATGAATTGTCGGGAATCTTCGCGGAAAGCCCTTGCCAAAAAAAACGACAGCCGCTTAAAGACGCACCCCGTTGACTTTTGGCGTTGCACGAAGCACTTCCGATTGTCACATCTTCGCAACACTCCCGGAACCACCCACCATCTGAACTGACCAATATGGCGAAAATTTTTTCAGTCGTGACGATACTCTTGGCGCTGGGCGCTGCATACTTTGGTTACGAAACCAAGGGGCGCATCGAGAAACTCCAGTCAGCGGCGGAAAAAGAGCACACGGATCTGAAAAGCACCGAGTCCAAACTGAAGTCAACCAAAGAGAAGCTCACGGCGACCGAGGAGGAACGGGATGCGGCGAAGTCCGACTATGAAAAGGCCACGGCGTCGCTCCGCACCGCGGAGGCGGATCTCGCCAAAGCCAAGGCCGACGTGGCTGCGGCGACGGAAGAACATGAAAAGACGAAAGTCGAACTCGCGGATCTGAAAAAGAAAATCGAAGATATGGCCCCGAAGACGGGCGGTGGGGATCTCAAGGCGCAGATTGACGCCATGAACGCGAAAGTCACCGAGCTCGAAACCAAGAACAGGGAACTCGAGATCGTGAAGTCGGATTTGACCACCCGCGTCGAGACTATTCAGGAGAACGCGAAAGGACTGCAAGCAAAGGTCGCGACCCAGGCCACCACCATCAATCGCTACGAGAAAGGCGTCATGCTCCAAGGTACGCGGGGTCGCGTTCTGGCAGTCAACGCCGGTTGGGGATTCTGCGTCCTGAGCATCGGCGACCGCCAGGGTGCCGCCGCGAACAAGACCATGATCGTCACTCGGGGCGGCCAGGCCATTGGCAAGGTGAAGATCATCAACGTCGAGGTCTCTCAATCTGTGGCCGACATCATCCCATCCAGTTTCGCTGCGGGGACCTACGTGCAGCCTGGGGACGAGGTCATATTCAGAGGGGAAGACAGACCGCGCGAAGAACAGGCCGGCGTTGGATCTGGATCCGCCCCGGCCGGTGGTTCTGCCGGAAGCCCGGCCCTTCCAGAACGATAGCCACCAGCCATGCGCCAACTCCTTCGTATTATCTTGCTAGCGGTCGCGACAGTATTCGCTGGTTGTGCCACAAAGGGCGACGGGCGCCAGGAGGATCAAGTCTCGAGCATCCCGTGGAATCGCCCGGCAAACTGGGAGGGACAGGGCGCCTTCGGCAGCATGCTCCAAGGCGGCCGGTAGGCGGTCGCCGGCAGCAACTCGGGTGGAGCGGATGAGCGTCCCCCGATCTCGACGTTCGCTCCGCATTTCATCTGATGCGACTTTTCCAGTCCTGTGGCCAGATGGCGGCGCGAGACTGGAAAGCAGCGTGCTTCTCCCGAGCAGCGCGGTTGACTCCGCACGTGAAGCCTCGTGTCGCGCAGCTCTGGAGAGCTACGCTACGGGACCCCGCCGCCTCCTGCATTCAGGCATCCAGTCTGAAGAAATCGTATGAGTCATCCGAGGAATCCGCGGTTCCTCCCGGCGTGGAATCCCTGGAACCGAGTTCTTGAACGGTGCCAAGAGGAGCGGGGGGATCTTCAGAGCCAACCGCCGGGGGCGCGCCTGAAAACGTCACGCGTTCTTAACTTCCACCGATCCCTCCGTTCTGTTAGTTTCCGCTTGAACCTGAATGAACTCGCTCGCCCGAATTCCGTCCGACGCCAGCCCACAACTGCGTGATTCAAGACCCGCCATCGCACCTGCCACGGCGGACCAGCCATTGCCGACCACTGTCGCGGGCAAGGGCTACCGTAGCCGGATCGCCACCAAGAAGAGAGACGTGGAAGCCGCCCAACGGCTCCGTTTTGAAGTCTTCAATGTCGAACTGAAGGAAGGCCTGGAGCACAGTTGGGACACGCAGCTTGACTGCGATCGCTTCGACGCAACGTGCGACCACCTGCTGGTCGAACATGTGGCCACGGGCCAGGTCGTCGGCACCTACCGGCTCCAGACCGGCACGATGGCTGCCGCGGCGAATGGCTACTACAGCGAGCAGGAGTTTGACTTCACGCCGTTCGCGCCCTTCCGCAGCGAAACCGTCGAACTCGGCCGCGCCTGCGTTCATCAGGATCACCGCAGGGGCAACGTGCTCGACCTGCTCTGGCGCGGCATCGCCGCCTACACCCGCGAACACAAGGCCCGCTACCTCATCGGCTGCAGTTCGCTCACCTCGCAGGATCCCGCGCTCGGCCACGCCATGTATGCGCAACTCGCACCCGAATACCTCGTGGCAGAACATTTCCGCACCTCACCGCTCCCGGCTTACGCATTGCCTCACGCCGAGCCGCTCGCCGTCTGCCCACGTCCGCCGCGCCTGCTCCGCACCTATCTCAGCGTCGGTTCGAAAATCTGCGGCCCACCCGCGCTCGACCGCGAATTCCGCACGATCGATTTTCTCACGCTCATCGATCTCACCACGATGCCCGCGGCGACCGCCGTGCGGTTCCTCTCGTAAATGCTCACCGCGGCAGGTGCGGCACGCACCGCGATGCGCACGCTGCTGCTTCCCCCGCTGGCGGCGGGATGCCTCGGCGACTTTCTCCTCAGCGGCGCGGGAAAGAGCATCCGCGACCGTGTCCGCTGGCTCTCCCGTGCATCCGTCCAGCACACGAAATGGATCGGCGTGCGGATCCGCGTCCACGGCGAAATCCCTGGCGGCGGCCTCATCGTCGCCAACCACGTGAGCTACGTGGACATCATCGCACTCAGCGCCATCGCCGGATGCGCATTCGTCTCGAAAAAGGAAGTCGCCCGCTGGCCGGTCTTCGGACTCTACGCGCGGCTCAGCGCGACCGTCTTCGTGGATCGTGAGCGGCGCGGCGCGGTCGCCGAAGCCGCACCCGAAATGCGCGCGCGCCTCGATGCCGGAGTGCCGCTCACACTTTTCCCTGAAGGCACGAGCACCGATGGCAGCGACGTGCTGCCATTCCGCAGTTCACTCTTCGAGCCCGTCGTCGAACTCGGCTGCCCAGTCACCGCCTGTGCGCTGCGCTACTCGCTCGATGGCGGCTCCGTCGCCGACGAGGTCGCCTATTGGCGCGAGATGACCCTCGCCCCGCACCTGCTCAATCTCCTCGGCAAAACCGGCGTGACACTCGACATGCACTTCGGCCCGTCCTCGCGCCGCACCGGCGATCGCAAGACGCTCGCCCGCGATCTCCACGCCGAAGTCCGCGCCCTGCTCCTCGGCACGCCGTAGCGTGGCTGTCCAGAGCTGCGCAACTGCCGCTGTCTGCACGGGCGCAGCGCATGAGAGCTACGCTACGGCGCCATCCCGCCCGTTCCTGCTGCGAAGAAACGGCGGGTTCGGAGTCCCCTCGCCGCGCAGATTGCAAATCCGCGCTACGCCTGCCGCACTCCCATCTCCCGCACCGCAGCCTTCACGCCTTCAAGCAGCGCACGCCAGTCCTCGCGCGTCGTCCCCCACCCTGCGCTGAATCGCAGCGCGCGTCCCGCGTCCGCCGGCGACACGCCCATCGCCGTCAGCACGTGCGACGGCTTCTCCTTCCCGCTCGCACACGCCGAGCCCGTCGAGACGGCGAAGCCCAGCCTGTCCATCACCACCACCCAGCGGCGGCGGCAGTCCGGTGTCTCCGGCAGGATGACCGAGACCGTATTCCACAACCGCCCGTTCTCCGCGCCCAGCACCCGCGCACCCGGCAGCGATGCGACAAATCCACGCTCAAACTCCGCGCGCCATGCGAGCCGCCCGCTCAGCGCACCGCTGCGAATCGCCGCCTCGCATTCCTCCAGCGCCGCGACCATCGCGAGCACACCGGCGACATTCTCCGTCCCGGCGCGACGCCCCTCCTCCTGTGGCCCGCCGCGCAGCAGCGGCGGAAAATTCGCGGGACATTTCAAAAAGCCGACGCCCTGCGGCCCACCGAACTTGTGCGCGCAACCGCTGACAAAATCGCACTCACCCAGCCCCGCAGCAGGCAATCGTCCGATCCACTGCGCCGCATCGCAAAACATCAGCACCCCATTCGCCCGGCAAACATCGAGCGCCGCGCGCCACGGCTGCAGCACGCCCGTCTCATTATTCGCCGCCATCAGGACCACGAGCTGGGGCTTCTTCTCCCCAAAGCGCGTCATCTCCACCACCCCCGAAGCCGACGACGTAAGGAGGCGGGCTGTTCCTCCTTCACCAGACGCCACCGCATTTTTTCCACCGCAAAATCGCACCGTCTCGATCACACACGGATGCTCGATCGCCGACGCCAGCACATCCTCAAACTGCGCGAGCACCGTGTTCGCCGATTCCGTCGCACCACTGGTGAAAACGATCGTGTCCGCACCGCATCCGAGGATCGCCGCGAGCCGCGAACGCGCATCCTGCAACGCCACCTCCGCGCGCTGTCCGAGGCGGTGCGGCGACGAAGGATTCGCAGGAAATTTTTCCACCGCATCCAGCCAGACACGTTTCGCGGTCGCGGAGATCGGATGCGTGGCGTTGTGATCAAAGTAAAGCACGGCCCCGCGAGTTAGCGGGAGAGCTGCGCCACGACGCAAACAAATCTCGCGCCTCGCGCGGCGTTGCCCGATGTTCCGCGGCCCGATGAGCGCACCCGCGACTTCATTTTACAAACGCAGCACCTTCGTCACCCATCTGCCGGTGGACTGCCTCTACAGCCCGTCGCATTTCTGGATCGCGAAAACAGGCGGCACACGGCTGCGCATCGGCTTCACAAAATTTGCCACGCGCATGCTCGGCGAGATCGTCGAGGTGCGCTTCGAGCTGCCGCCCGGCACGGCGCTCGCGGGCGGCGATGTCGTCGGCAGCATCGAGGGGTTCAAGGCCATCAGCGACATCTACTCGTGCGCGCGCGGCGCATTTGCCGGGAGCAATCCGGCGCTCGCGGCGAATGTCGAACTTGTCGGAAAAGAACCGTACGCCGGAGGTTGGCTCTACGAAGTGGACGGCGAGCCGGATGATAAGTGCGTCCCGCTGGAGCAATACCGCGCCATGCTCGACACCACGATCGACAAGATTCTCGAAAAGCAGCAAGCCCACGCCGAATGATGCCAAATCAGAAATCAGAAATCAGAGCCGGGCGCAGCGAGACAGCCGCGGGCGAAGGTGGGACAAATCAGAAATCCCGCTACGTGATGATCGGCGGCTTCCTCGGTGCGGGAAAGACGACCGCCGTCGCCGCGGTTGCCCAGCATTTCGCGGCGCAGGGATTGCGCGTCGGGCTCATCACAAATGATCAAGGCAGCGAACTCGTGGACACGACGATGCTGCGCTCTAAAGGTTTTGCGACGGAGGAAATCACGGGCGGCTGTTTCTGCTGCCGCTTCAATACGCTCACCGACGCGGCGCAGAAGCTCACGGACACGACGCGGCCCGATGTCTTCATCGCCGAGCCCGTCGGGAGCTGCACGGACCTCGTCGCGACGGTCACGTATCCGCTGCGGCGGATTTACGGCGATGCGTTCACCATCGCGCCGCTGAGCGTGCTCGTGGACCCGGTGCGAGCGGAGCGTTTCCTCGGCCTCGCGAGCGGCGGGAAATTTTCCGACAAGGTCACGTACATCTACCGCAAGCAGCTCGAGGAGGCGGACATCATCGTCATCACGAAGACCGACGTGCTCGACGCCGCGCGCGCCGTGGCGCTCAGCGCGCGGCTCGCGGAGGAATTTCCGCACGCGGAAATCCTCGGGCTGAGCGTGCGGGCGAACGACGGTCTCGCGCCGTGGCTCGAACGCCTCGCGACCGGCGAGCAAAGCCAGCGCGCGACGATGCAGGTGGACTACGAACTTTACGCCGAAGGCGAAGCGCTGCTCGGCTGGCTGAACGCCACGGTGCAACTCGCAGCGCCATCCGGTTTCGATGCGGATGCGACGCTCAAAATGATCGCCTCTGGAATCCAGCAACGCCTCACCGGCGCGGAGATCGCGCATTTGAAAATGACGCTCAGCCCCGACAGCGGCCTCGGCGACATCGCGGCGGTGAATCTCGTGCGCAGCGATTTCGTCCCCGAGCTTTCGCTCACGATCGAGGAGTCGGTGCAGAGCGGGCAGCTCATCATCAACTGCCGCGCCGAAGCCGCGCCTGAGGAGATTCGCGATGCGGTGCAAGCAACCATCGCCACGCTCAACACCACCGCGATGACCGCGAAACTCGAGCACCTCGAATTTTTCCGCCCCGGCAAACCGCAGCCGACGCACCGCGATACGGTGACCGCGTGACCGCCTGACATGAGCACGCCCGCGATTCTCTACTGCCACTGCCAATACGCGCAGGTGGTGCCGAAGGAAGTGAAAGCCGCCGTCCTCCAGCGACTCTGCGAGAGCGGCGTGGCATTCGATGCCGTGGCCGATCTCTGCGAGATGGCCGCGCGCCGCGACCCGGCGCTCCAGCAACTCGCGGCGAGTGGCTCGGTAAAAATCGCCGCGTGTTTCCCCCGCGCGGTGAAGGGACTTTTTCACCAGTGCAATGCGGACCTCGCGCCGGACAGGACCGAGGTGCTGAACATGCGGACGATGACCGCGGATGAAGTCTGCGCGCGGCTCGCAGCGCCGGACCTTCTGCCGAATCTGCCGGTGAAGAACGCAGAGTTGCCGACGGTGCCCGAGAAGGGCAGTGTGCAGTCATGAAGACCCTCCAACTCACCGCACTGCTCGAACGCGAGGACGACGGCTACGTGGCGCTATGCCCGGAATTGGACGTTGCGAGTCAGGGCGACACCGTCGAGGAGGCCACTGCGAATCTGAAGGAGGCCGTCGAACTTTTCCTCGAATGTGCGCCGAAGGAGGAAATCGAGCGTTGCTACCGCCCGGAGGTTTTCATCAGCCGTTTCGAGGCGGCGTATGCCTAAGCTCGGTGTTTTCTCCGGTGCCGAAGTCTGCGAAATTTTGGCTGCTGCGGGTTTCCGAAACGTGCGGCAGCGTGGCAGTCACATCATCATGCAGAGGACGGACGCCACCGGTGCAACCACCGTTCCCGTTCCGAATCATCGCACCGTGAGAATCGGCACACTGCTTTCCATCATCCGAAAAAGCGGACTGCCAAAAGAGCAGTTCCAACGCTGACAACAACCATGAGCCTCAAAAACGAATCCACACTCCGCGTCGTGCTCTACGAGGGCGACGGTGCCGCTCCGCTCGACGATCCGTTTTCCGCGATGACCGCGCTGCTGGAAAAGGGCTACTCCGTCACGCGCACCATCGCGGGCGGCAAGGTTGCGCCGCAGGAAAAAGGATCGCTGGTCGTGCTGGGAAAATTTTCCGGCGGCACGCCGAACGCGGACTCGGCTGGCGCGGTGACCGTGCGCTTTCACGACATCACGAACCGCGACATCGCGGGCGTGACCGCGCTCGTCGAGGAGGAGCGCGCATCCGCAGGCGCGGCGCAGCATGGCGCGTGGAAGCCGTGGTTCCCGGTCATCGACTACGACCGCTGCACGAACTGCATGCAGTGCCTCTCGTTCTGCCTCTTCGGCGTGTATGGCGTGGATAGCGAGAGCCACATCCAGGTGCAGAACAACGACAACTGCAAAACGAACTGCCCGGCGTGTTCGCGCGTGTGCCCCGAGGCGGCGATCATGTTTCCGAAATACAAGGCGGGTCCGATCAATGGCGATGTGGTGAGCGCGACGGATCTGAATCGCGAGAAGATGAAGATCGACATCTCGGCGCTGCTCGGCGGCGACGTGTATTCGATGCTCCGCGAGAGGACGCTGAAGGCGCAGAGCCGGTTCAGCAAGGAGCGCGATTCCGACAAGGCGCTGACCGAACGGCAAAAGTGTCTCGCGAAACTCGCCGCCGCTGGGGACATCCCCGCGGAGGTGCTGATGTCGCTCCCGTCACCCGAGGAAATCGCGCGCCGTGCCGAGGAGGCGAAAGCGAAAGCGGCGGCAGCGCTGGCTGCGCAGGAGAAAAAGGCGTGACCTGCGCGGTCGGAATTTTTGTCCGCGGAAAAACTTCTGTCACTTTCTGCGTGGACATTTCCCCGGAAATGTCTGTCCTACCGCGCTAACTCTCTCCCAACACCCGGCAAACCGAATGAGCACCGCCCAATCCCAATCCGCACTGAACACCCCGAACGAAGCCGACGTCGTCGCCATTGATCAGCTCCGCGAGCTGTATGGAAAAATCCGCGGCGAACTCGCGAAGGTCATCATCGGCCAGGACAAGGTCATCGAGCAGTTGCTCACGTGCGTGTTTGCGCGGGGACATGCGCTGCTCATGGGCGTGCCGGGACTCGCGAAGACGCTGCTCATTCACTCGGTCGCGGATCTGATGTCGCTCTCGTTCAGCCGCATTCAGTTTACGCCGGACCTCATGCCGAGCGACATCACGGGCACGGAGATTTTGCAGGAGACGGAGACGGCGGGCCGCCGCGCGTTCGAGTTCGTGAAGGGGCCGATTTTTGCGAACATCGTCCTCGCGGACGAAATCAACCGCACGCCGCCAAAGACGCAGGCCGCGCTCTTGCAGGCGATGCAGGAGCAGGTGGTGAATTCGGGCAAGCATCGCTTCGTGCTGGAGAAACCGTTCTTCGTGCTGGCGACGCAGAACCCCATCGAGCAGGAGGGAACGTATCCGCTGCCCGAGGCGCAGCTCGACCGGTTCATGTTCCTCATCAATGTCGGCTACCCGAGCGCGGCGGAGGAATTGCAAATCGCGAAGACCACGACCGGCGGCGCGGCCGCCACGCTGAGCAAGCTCATCGGTGGCGAGGAGATTTTGAAATTTCAGGACATCGTGCGCCGCGTGCCCGTGCCCGACCACGTGTATGAATACGCCGTGAAGCTCGTGCGCAAGTGCCGCCCCGGCGGCGCGGAGGCTCCGGACTGGGTGAAGAAATTCGTGATGTGGGGCCCCGGCCCGCGCGCCGTGCAGTATCTCGTGCTCGGGGCAAAGGCGCGCGCTGTCCTTTACGGCAGCTATCTCACGCGGCTCGAGGACATGCTCGCCGTCGCCGAGCCCGTGCTCCAGCACCGCATCCTGGTGAATTTCCACGCCGAGAGCGAAGGGATCGACAGCGCGGAGATCGTCCGGCGCGTGATCAAGGAGACGGAGAGCTAGAGCAGTCACCTCAGCGAAGCCTGAGCAATGACGAACGAAACGGTCACATCCTTGGAATGTTCAATGACGAGCAACGCCTTTGCATCCAAAGCAAGCCCGACAACGACACCGCCTGGATCAGCGCAAGCAAGGACACGGCGCATGGTGACACTCTCGTCCGTCTCCAAAAGCCCGCAGCGCATCCAAGCTCACAAGGCTTCCACAACGGGCATGCACCGCACCAAAGCCCGCAGAGCCTCCACGAAAAGCACGCACAAGTTCCAAGCCCGCAGAGCCTCCACGAAAAGCACGCACAAGTTCCAAGCCCCCAGAGCTTCCGAGAAAACCGCGCACAAGATCCAAGCCCGTAGGGCTTCCACAACAATAGCCGTGGGTGACGAGTCTTCGAGGAACCCACGGATCGCGCGGAATGCGAGCGCGCCGCGTAGCGGCGCAACCCACGGCTGACGATGGCGAACACGTTCACCCAGCTCCTCTACCACATCGTCTTTTCGACGAAGGATCGACTCCCGCTCATCCTGCCCGCGCGAAAGGACGAACTCTGCCGCTACATCTGGGGCATCAACAAGAAGCTCGACTGCCACCTTTACCGCATCAACGCCGTCGAGGATCACGCGCACATCGTCACGCACATCCACTCGACGGTCGCGCTCGCGGAATACATCAAGAAGGTGAAGAACGCCGCGACCGCGTGGATTCGGCGGGGCAGCGTATTCCCGGGGTGGCGCGGATGGCAGGATGGCTATGCGGCGTTCACCCACTCGATCGGCGAAAAGGAACGGCTGATCGAATATGTCAAAAACCAGCAGGCGCATCACAAGCGCGAGTCCTTCGTGGATGAACTGAAGCGGCTGCTCGCGGAGGCGAAGATCAAATTCGATGAGAAATATCTGCTCTAGCCGCACGTCTTTTGTTGTGCCGCTACGCGGCACGTCCGCGCCCCGTGCGCCCCGTGCGCCCCGTGCGCCCCGTGCGATCCGTGCGATCCGTGGGTTCCTCGGGGACTCGTCACCCACGGCTATTGTTGTTTTGGCCCTACGGGCCGGGGTGGGCGCTCGCAACGGAGTCTATTCAGGCTCGGCGGGATTCTCACGGGCGGGGATGCTCTCACGGGCGGGGATGCTCTCACGGGCGGGGGTGCTCTCACGGGCGGG